>Ga0302140_10011250_pt1 | contig 11018 bp, 14 predicted proteins | sample I_Bog_E1_1_FD_202095 | JGI IMG/M metagenome (GOLD analysis project Ga0302140, IMG submission 202095) | Peat permafrost microbial communities from Stordalen Mire near Abisko, Sweden - I_Bog_E1_1 | ecosystem: Environmental > Terrestrial > Soil > Wetlands > Peat | place: Sweden: Abisko, Stordalen...
TAAAAAAAAAATTAAAAAAAACTAAAGTTTTAGAATTTTTTTCAAGCTTTCATAAATAACAAATTAAAGGTAAAGCGCACATTAACTTAATTAACGGTTTATGAATTGCTCATAATTAAAACTCAAAACAACATGGCCGAAACTAGCATAAAAAAATTGAAAAGTTTCTATTAATTTTCTTAATATTGTTGTGGGAAATCAAATAAAGATTTTCTGATCGAATGGAACTTCGGCTTCGTCCCTGTCCCCACTCCACCACTTCCCTCCAAATTTTGACTTATGTTTTCTTCTGAAGATTCCGATTGTGAAATATCATATTCTTCACATTCTAATTCGTTTTTTTTGTATTCTTCTTCGATAATTTTCCTAAAATTGTCCATAAAATTTCATTTTGTTTATTTTACTTTGCTTCTCCTAATTCTCTTGCCTTTTTTTGGTTCTCCTCATCCAATAGATCATACCTTTTCACGTTGATTTTATTTCGCCCCAGTATGCTTTTGGCTTTTTTGACCTTTTTTCGAAATATCAAAAAATAATTCAATTTTATTAATAAAACATCGGAATTATCATTGTTTTTGGAGAAAAATGGATTGCTTATTTCGTTTTCTTCATAGACCTTATTCTTCTGCAGATGATTGCTTGTGTCCTGATTGTCTTTCACCTCAGGTTTGAAGGGAGCTGATTCTTCCCGTAAGGTTTCCCAATTAATTCCTATTTTTATTAATTCATTCACAAATATATTTCCATCATCATGAGAAAAACCTCACAAAAATGATAAAAATGCTCCAACCCTTCCCCCCTCCCCCCCCCCCCCCCCCCCTCCCCTGTCTTTTTTCAATTTTTATTCTTTTTATCAAAACCTCTAAAAAATTCATGCTCCATGATATCCTTTGATCCTTTGGAACCCAGCCTCATCTTTGGGTCCTCAATCAACAATTTATTGATCAAATCCATTGCCTGAGTTGACACCAATCCTTCATCCAACTTGTCCCATGGAATATAATGTCTCTTTATATTCTCGAACACAAGTTCCTTCGTGTCATCATTGAACGGAGGGATACCTATTAAAAACTCAAACAGCATCACTCCTACGCTCCACCAATCAATCACTGGATTTTGCAATCCATTTCCATCCAAAACTTCAGGTGCCATATAATCTGGAGTCCCTACTATATTAACCTTTCTTGAACCGGATTCCTCAGAAGTTTGATTCTGATTCTCATTGGAGGAGTGTGCTTGAAGAATCGATTTCTTTCTTAAAGAGTGATTTTGGGTAAATTCCGCATTATTCGTCAAATTATTTTCTATGAGGATGTTCTTGCTGGTCTTGTACTTTTGAAATGGATTTTGTTGTTTTTCAATCTTCTCTTGTTTCTTTCGATGGTACACAAACCCGATGTCACTCAACCCGAAATCAGTCAACTTTATATGTCCTTCTTTATCCAACAAAATGTTATCCGGCTTTAGATCTCTATGAATGATATTTTGTTGATGCAGGTGCTCAACTGCCAATATAACTTCCGCTATATAAAATTTCGCATCTTTTTCCTCAAAATAAGTCATCTTCTCCAAATAGGACCCCAGGTCTCCCCCGTACATATATTCCATCACGAAACAAATATAGGTTTCATGCGTGAATGTAAAGAGGGCTTTCACAACAAAATCCCCTGAAATCAATGAGAAAATCTGGTTTTCCTTACGCAGGAGGTCCAAGTTGTTTTTACTCATTTTTTCTGCAAAATTCACTATTTTCATGGCATAGATATCCCCCACAACCTTCCTTTTCACCAGCCATACTCTCCCATAATTACCCTTCGAAATCAGCTTTAAGAACTCGAAACTATCATAATTGATGTTGAACCCCTCCTCATTGAAGTAATTTGACTCCTTGATGATAGATGATTCACATATTCTGAGGTTGTTTTCGCTGAAATTGTGCTCGTTTTCCTCATATTCATCCTCTTCATCATCTTCTTTAAATATTTTCACGAATTTCTTTCTCGCCTTTGTCGTCAGATATGGCGAACCTCCATCTGAAAGAGTCAAAGTTTCAATCCCACAATTCAATAGCTCAAGCCGATAGTTCGTATTTTCAAAAAATGCTTTCACTACTGAAGATTGTCTCCTTTCTTGAAACGTCAACTGTTGGAAATTCTTCAAAGAGGCTGGAAGAATACTCATGCCAGTGTTTTTTTTTTGCATATCCTTCGATTGGGTCAAAGTAAACGTGGGCACTTTCTTGACTCTATGTCTCGGAGAGAATTGCATGCGAATTTGTTTGATCGACACCTGAGTTTTGAGTTCTTCACACGAATTTTTCGTGGCTTTTTCTTCACCTATCCCCCCTTCAGTTTGCGCCTCCTTTATGAAATTTTGTGTGTTTTTGGCCTCTTCAGTGTCAGTGATGTTCGTGAGCGATTCCACAATGTTCAGGTCCAGTAAGTCTAAATGGATTTTGTCTTTTTTTTGACTACCATCCTTTTGGGTCTCTTTCGGGGTCTCTGTAATATGGGGGGACTTGGGGATAGAAAGTTGCACTGATTCTTTAGGATCATTCATAAAGTTAGATATTTTCGAGTCGATTTCCAAGATCATTTTGTTTTTCTCTAGAAATTGCTTGCTTAAGTTCAAAGAAGGAAGGGGAAGGGACTTTTTGGCTGCGTCTTGAATGCCATCATTCCTTTCTTTGAATCGTGAAGCCTTGCGAATCCCTTCTCTTTGAATTGATAGAGTTTGATTGAGATTGGAAAGTTTTTTTTCAATTTCGGAAAGCTCGTTGAGCATCAGGAAGTGTTCTTTAATTACCTCGCATATTTTTTCTATTTTCTCAAGGAATTCTTCAGGTAAGGGCAGGCGGTTCTTTTTCTGTTTCTCCAGTTTAGATAGGGTGTCATCCTGTGAGGTTTTGACCTCTTTCAAACAAATTAAAAATTATTTATAATTATTTTGATACTTCTCAAGTTAGCGACGTCACAATTACATGAGTTCCTAATAAATAACTCCAATAGGCCTTTCAGGATATCATCGTAATTCACCCTGTTCTTGTTGACTTTGATGTTGTTGCCAAGCCGGACGATTTCTAAATTGAGGCCCATATCGTTCATATCCTTTTTACTAATCGAAACGCTGTCTCTTTTGCCTAATTTAGGGAAAAAACCACTGACGATGCTCACACTTTTCCTTTGTATGTTCCTCACATATTTGAAGCTCAGGATGCTGTTCTGAGTATTGACTTTCGAATCGTCTTGCTTTTTGTCGAAGGTACTGGCATTCGGTTGGTCAGTGGAACTATACTCATCCGATGAAGAGTCTGTTTTGATTGAAAGATCATTAGCATCTTTTTTGGGCGTAGATTCATCAGCAAAATCTTTATTCTTGTTATTTTCAACTGAATCTATTGACTTTTTATTGATTTTTTTGCTTATGAAGTCTTTTTTTTTCTTTTTCATTGGGTCTTCCATTATCTTATTTTCAATCGATGAGTTGGTTTCTATGGTGACATCCTTCTTTATTTTATTGGAAGAGCTTATTGAATTCTTGATTTTGTTTTCAATCGACGAATTGGAAGCTGAAATTTCGAGCTTGATTGAATTATTCTCCATGATTTTGTTCTCGATCGATGAATTGGACCCCATCACCATTTGTGTTTTTCCAAAGGCTATCTCATCATTTGTTTTGAACTCAGGGATATTGTTTTGATGCTCCTTTTCCTTCACCTGATCCAACGCAAAAAGTCCTAGCAAATGCAAATTGTCCTTTAAAAACGAATCCTCCCCGATTGGATTTTTTTTCTCTAAGAAGTTTTCAATACAATCTGTTTGTGAGTTTCTTGGTTTGGCCTCTTCTAATTTCTGCATAATCATCAATTCCAATGGATAGTTTGTTAGACCTGATTCGTTCTTTAAAATGTCAAGACTATCATTAAATTCATTATTTTCACTATTGGCGTAAATTTTGGGTGATTCCTCCGATTTCTTATGATCTAAAGCTTTTGAACTAGAACCTTTCTCACTTTCAGATTCTTCCTGCTCAGTGTCATCAATGGTCTCGACCACATCATACATCTTTTCCGGTTTATCAACAGTTCTTGCTCTTTTCCCTCTGAACTCTTCATCCAAAATCCCCTTTCTTACTTTATCAATTTGAAGCATCTTTTTGTTGGCTGGGATCCAAGGCTCTTTTTGAACCTCAATAGCCTTTAGACTTGCACTCGTAATTCTGTTAGCACAATCTGAAAAACTTCCTCTATTTTTTGTTGATTGAGGCATAGTCAGCTTCGTCTGACCAAAAATACTCTTACGATCCTTGTACTTTGGGAACTTGAAATGGTTGGTGCGGAATTTCCGTTTGGTGTCATCGTCAGAATAATGGTAAAGGTCCTGTTTGGGATCGTTGGGAGTGTTATTACCATCTTTGTCTTTGAACATGTTAGAGGTTTTAATGGCGTCGATTGGGGAACGCATGCAGGAAATCGAGGAGTTGGTGAGTTGTTTCTGAAGTTTTTTCTTCTTGTTTCTTAGAAAAAAATTTAGAAAAAAAAAAAATTTAAAAAAAAAACAAAAAATTTACTTCAAAATCAAAATTTCCAATGAAACCTTACGTCTATCTTCGAAAATCCAGACCAAATATTCGTTTTTAAAAACATCCACCTTCTCTTTGATCTTGATGACGTTTTCAGCTCTACTTTTGCATAGGAGAGAATGTTCTTTGATGTTTTTCCTCATGACAGTTTTGGCGCAGATCTTGCAAATGATCTCTTCATTTTCCAAGTAGTACAATATTGATTTGTTCATTTTGGTGTTTTCGTTCTTAGTGATGGCTTTCCATTTCCTCCACTTCCATCGCATATAATTGTTTAACACTGAAAAGGCTTTTTCTTTCAAAGAATTTTCAATGACATCGTTTTCTTGCTCTGCGAAAATGGCTGCTTTTATGCAAAGCAACTTCTCTTCATAAGAGTCAGAGACCTCCTCGCTTTTCGGCAATCTCTCTTGCATAACAAAATTACAATTTAATAGAAAAAGCTATAAATACCATATTTCTTATTCAATATTTCCTGCTCAGCTGTTAACACGCGCTTGCTAGATTCATCATATTGAAATATCAGTGGATTTGTGAAATTCCCCAGATTAGTTAGGCTCGAGGTCATAAAATCCGGGGGATTCTTGGTGAGACTTTTGTTGGCGCGGGATAACAAGGGGCTGAAATCTCCAGTGTTATCGTTAATTTGCGCGCTGATTTTTCTGGAGGGGCTCTTTGAATTGCTTTTTTTTCTGTTTGGGCTGTTTTCCCCTCGATCCAAATAGGAAAACATTATATTTTGATAATGGAAGCAATATCCCAACAACGATAATGAATACTTCACCGTTTGAATAATGCTATAAAACAATTAATTTCTATATTATCTCAAAAATCTATTAAACAAACCTTATCATCTTCAATAGGATCCTCGTCTCATCACCATCTTTCAACATCGGTTTCTTCAACATAGCAGACATTCCTCTTAGCATTGGACTCCCTGTAGTAGGTGAGGATATGCTCGAGTTGCCGCTTTGTGAAGGTGATGAAGATTCACTTGCTTTGAATAACGCAGGAAACAAGGCTCTTAAAGGAGAATGCACTCCTGGGGATAACAGATTTCTCTTCTCTAAAAACGGGGATCCTGGTGGCACCAAAGACTCATGCAGATGATTCAATGGGGAGTTGGATTCTTTATATTCAGTTGGCTTAAAAGCTGAGTTTCGAAGGAAACTGGATTTTGGTTTGAAAAGCCCTGCTGAAGCAATTTCTGGAGATTTCTGCTCGTTGTTTGGGTTGAAATCCTGCTTATTCAATGAGGCGTTGATTTTGTCGAAAACGAGTTTTTCGTGTTTTTCGAGCGAATCAAAAAATTGGCTGGAGATCTTGGATTTGAGTTTAAAGGGGGGAATGAGGAGGAATTCTATGATGATTTTGGTGATGTTCCGCAAGATTATTTTCTAAATTTAAAAAATAAATAAATTTAAAACTCCGTGCATTTTTCTTACTTCATAACAAGCCTTTCCTTGAATATTGCTCATTTCGATCTGAATCACCTTTATCACCTCTACCAGGTCGATAGCACTGGCGCTCTTGTATTTTTTTAAAATCATTTTGAACTTTGGAATGTTGATGAGACATTTATAATTCAATTTTCTCTCGCTCAAACTCCGACGGTGAATTCCACTACACTGCGACTTCTTCTCATTCTTCCCGTCTTTTCCTTCTATTATATCCAACAAATCCTCTATGTTCACCTGATTCTTCAAAGGCAACAGCCCTTCTTCCTTGAAAACAAGAGAATTCTTTACTTGGTTCTCTTCGGGGATTTGAATCGTCAGATTTTTCATAATTTTGCTCGTTTTAAAACGAGAACTGCTTGGAACTCCGATACTTAGTGGCCTCAAATAATCGAATGAGGTTTCTTCAGCCGGTTTTTCTTTACTTTGAATCATTGCTTTCAAACGGATCAAGTTACCAGATTTTGCTGCTGGTTCCTCCCAGAAAAGCCAGTTTAATAGATGAGAATATTTCGGGTTGAGCGATTCATCATCGGAAATGCTTGGAGATGAGGCACGGAACGAATTCGGATTTTTGGAACGAATCATTAGCAAGAAGTTTATGGTTGTGAGGTTTTTATAAAAAAAATAAAAAAATTATAAATATTTTGACGTTCGATATTCGATGAAATTTATAATTTTTTATTTAGCAAGTGAAATATTTGAATTAGAAATGATATTACAGAAGAAAAATGACCTTTTTATAGATTTTGAAGTGTTAATCCAGAGCAAAGATTAAAAAAAGACAGGTCATAATATATTATGAAAGACTCGGAAAAAACCAATTCACTAATAGTTTTTTTAACAATTTTATTGATGAAAATTAAATTTTTGTTTGTTTCTGATTCATAATGTTTATTTAATTTCAAAGACAATTTATAACATTTTCAATTTGAAAAATTAAACGAAATTCATAAATTTGATTTAAAATCAACATATCTGCTTTGTCAAAATTTATAAAAAAATCTCAACTCATTGAATTTACTTCCTCAAAATCTGTCTGAATTTCTCTTGCGCCTCGAGAAGTGCATCGCCTCAATTAACAACCCTTCACAAAAAAATATTTAAATTTGCAGACCTTTTTTATGATGTTTCAGGTCCCGATTCGCCTCGATGAATTTCCTCTCAACAATGGAAAATTCATTTACTTTCTTCGCAACATTCTTTAAATATTTAAATTTTAAGTCTTTAGGCGGTTTTCCATTGTGTAAATTAAATTCAGACCTCATTGGTCCCATCATTAAATTGGAACACGTTTTTGAATTCATTGCCCATTTGCTTCATTTTTATCGGATTGGTATTAGAAGAGGTTTTGAGTTCTGAGGGTAAAAATGCCTGTTTGTTTCTGAAGTTCACATATTCATCAGAGATGGGTTTTTCCTTTGATAAAAATTAGAATATTTATCATTTTGAAGTTAAAACGTTTCGTATTTTTATCAGAGACAAATTCTTAACGTCTCCTTCGACAAAAGGGTTTCTATTAATAATTTTGACCTCAGTGACTCCTTTTAATTGTCTTTTTTGAAGCTCATAAAAGGTCTTGCTGGGCTTCTGCTCGACTTTTCTAACAAATTCATCAATTTTAATAAAGACTTGATTCAAACTTTATTGAGGATTTCCATTGCTCTTCATATTGTTGAGATGGATTTTGGATATTTATATGGGAAACATCAGAAAATTGCGTTTTTCTACAGGAAGATCGGAAATCCTTCTCAACAGTATCAGTTATTGGGTTTTTTATTGGGTTTGCAACGTCGTTGGGATCGAAACTTCTTCTGGACCTTGAATAAAAATCAATAGGAGAAAAATGAAGGAAACATACCGATTTTGATAGATAATGTTGGTCTTTTTATTGTAATCCTTGGCGAAATTTAACTCATCAGTAGGAGTTTCAAAGTCTTTCCGAGTGGAATAGATACTCATGTTGCGGATGTTAGGGGTGGAGGGTTTATATCTGGACATATGGTGGAGTTATTTTAATTTTTAAAGGACTTTTTAAAATACAAAAAATTATTAATAACAGACGAATTCTTATTTATTTCTTTATTTCGTTTAATTCCTTTTCCGGTTTGGTATCTGATAAATCCTCAATCAGCTCCTTTTTCTCTTCCTTTATAGGAGGATAGAAGAACTCAGGGCAATATTTTGGCCTATTAAAAGGAGCCCTCTTATATCTATTTATCTAAAAAAGGAAAACCCTCAATAATTTAGAAAATTGATGGAACAATATTTACTCTATATCGATAATAAATTATGGATGTTCCCCATATCGTCAAAGCCAATAGGATTAACAATAATATCACTACAAGGATCTTGGTGGTGGAAGAAGACTCGTTATCAGGACATTCCTCAAACCAGAAATTTTTCATGTCTTTGCTTGCTGCTTTATAAACTTTTTGTTTTTTGTTAAAAAAACTCAAAGAAATAAAGAAAATTATCAGAGTTACAATAATTTGACTCGCAAAGAGAAGATGCTTCTGCTAAACTCAAGTTCTTTAAACAAAAATTCATTTGTTTCTTCTGGAGGTTATCGGCTGGGTTTGGGAACTCGCAAACGGCCATTTGACAAACCTTGGTCTTGCAGACTGAATTTCGACAGTCTTCATCACTCAAACTATAACAAAAGTCAAAATCTTTTTTAAAATTTTACATTCTTCTCAAATTTTCTTAACTTTTTATCATACCTTCATTCAAAATAATGTTTTTTGGTGGGTATTTCATTAATAATTGAATTTGAACAGCTGAATAGTTAGTTGATATTGTTGTTGTGCTCCACACATATATAAACACTTTGTCTAAAGGGATATCTACTAGGAAGCTCATGGAAATATTGATGTTATTTGTTTGATTAGCAGAAAGTTCACTTTTCTGACAAAAGGTTGCATTGACTCCACACATTTCATTTGAAAACTGGGAAACATTGGTGCTTTTTTCAAGGGAAGCAGAATCAGTGAAGATTAAAGTCATAGGGGATGAGAAATTCTGGGTGATTAATGTAAGATTTAATGAGGCGATTTGGAAATTTAGAGGGATTTCGTAAAAGTCGAGAGAATTTGAGAAATCCAAGGTTTTAAGATCAGTGTCTAGAAGTTGCTTCATGGAAATAGAAGCGCAAAAAACTAGAAGAAAAAAGGATTTGAACATCGAACTTATTGAGAAATATTTTAAAATATTAGAGACTATACGACTATTATACTAAAGTAACAATATATAGATAAAACGGAGTTTAAGCGAAGAAATTCACCAAATCCGAAAAAAAGCCCCTTCTAACATTATTGTAGTCATTCTTTTCCTCTTCAGACAATTGTTTATCATAGAAGTCCGCTCGTTCCAAGAATTCTCTATATAAAATGAAGATGTTTTATAGTGAAAAAAAATTCAAAATTTTATCAAAAAAAATTATTTAAAATATCAAAAAACTTCGGGGGTTTAGTAAAAAAAAATTCTTTTAGTAAATGTTCAACGAAAATAGATTAAAAAAAAAAATTAACACAAAATCTAAAAAAACGATATTTTGACTGAGCAAATAACATTTAAAAACTCCAAAATTTTTAATTACAGGAACAAAAATAAATTTTCAATGAAAAAAAAAATATTTTTTTTTAAATAACTACTTTATTGCTTTGCACACTGTATTTGCAGGATCCTCAGATTCAAACTCTTCCTTTTCTGAGATGGCTCCTTCCTCCCTCTTTTTAAAAAACTTGAATCATAGTAGAAAATTAACAGTACCGGAATCCTATACACTAAATAGAATTTGTTCCTGTTTTGTTTACAAATGCTCAATTCCATAATGTCCTTTGCGCATAGGACGATTTTCGAGTAGTAATTCTCCAATTCCATAATATAATTGTTCTGCAGGTCCCTTCTAATAATTAGCAGTGTGGGTATCACAATCAAAGACCCAAGATTTCCTATTCTTCTAAGTCTAAACATTTGGCAATTTTGTTGAATTTTTTGTTTTTCTTCGAGTTGAAGTGCTAAAGCGGCTGAAAACTCATTCAGTTGGTTTTTGGTCAAAAGACTTAACTCTTCTAGATCATTGATATTTTGGTTCTTTGAAAGTAGCAGTTGATTGAGGTCATGATTGTTGTTTTCAAGCATAGCGACTGTTTTTTCGAGTACATGAATCCGTGTTCGCGAGTTCTCAAGCTCTTTCGAGATTTTCATTTGATTCTCAACGGATTTCTTTAATTGTATTATAATTTCCTTTTGTTTCGCTATTTCGTTCTCCTGACGCTTATTCTTCAATTCTTGATCCGTAAGATAGTTTCTTTGCTCAAGAAAGGCCCTATTAATTATAAAATATGATAATTTTGTGAAGTTTTAAGCAAAACTCTTCAGATTTTTTGAGTTTTTGAGCGAAAAGTTCATGTTGTTTTTTGAGATATTTTGCTTCTTCTGAGAGTCGGCTTATCATCTCTTCATCCTCTCGACCTGGCTTAATGGTGTTTTCAGGGTTTAACAGAGATTTTGGAACTAAGAAGCTCGTGCTACTCATTGAAATGGCTCTCCTTTCAATGGGTATAATCTTTATGCTGCTGCTGGAAGGTGTCTTATCAATGCTTTTTTCAGAAGTTTTCGTCTATTTCATATTAATTAAAGAAAAATAAGAATTTGTGACCTCCGATTTCAATTTTTCACTGAAAAACTTTTGCTGGAGTAAATCCACTTCTTTATGCAATTTGATGCATGTACGTTCCTTTGTTTGAAAGTTCTTTTGAAAAAACCAAATTATAAGAGAAGGCAACCTTTTCCTCAATTTCCAACTTTAATAACTCGTTTTGATGGGTCAAAAAGTCGATCCGTTGCTTGTCTTGAGCTCGAGCGTTGGTCATTTGTTTGAGTTTTTTCTGAAGTGATGACACATTGTCTTCGGGGTCTTTTTTTAAAACAAAATTCGAACTTTATAGCAAATTTTTATTTATAAAAACTGGGCTC
>Ga0302140_10011251_pt1 | contig 11016 bp, 6 predicted proteins | sample I_Bog_E1_1_FD_202095 | JGI IMG/M metagenome (GOLD analysis project Ga0302140, IMG submission 202095) | Peat permafrost microbial communities from Stordalen Mire near Abisko, Sweden - I_Bog_E1_1 | ecosystem: Environmental > Terrestrial > Soil > Wetlands > Peat | place: Sweden: Abisko, Stordalen...
GCGCGGACCGCGAGTCCGGCGGCGAGAGAAAGAACTAACGCCTCGGAGGGCGGCAACGGGGGCCGCAAGATAGAGGAGCAATAAATTCCGGCTGAGCGTGCGGACTGCCAGGAGTGCGCTCCGCGGCCACGGCCAGCGGTTTGTTCCTCGGCCAGAAAGACGCTGCCTTCAGGCGCACCATTCGCGGCGGCCGCCATTGCCGCGGTATTGGTTGAGCCGATTTTGTAGAAATGATGAAGATGAGATTCGAAGAGAGTGCCACGAAGTAGCGGAATCAAAATCTCAGGCAGCAGCAAGTCGGGAACCGCTTTTAATTGATAGCCGGTCGCGGGATGTCCCGCGACATCCACGCCCAAGCCGCGCAACTGCTGGATGAGCCGCCAGACTTCTGATCGGTTCGACGAAATTTCCTGTGCAATTTTCGTCCCGCTCATGACGACGGTGGGATGCTCCATCAACAAGCGCGCAATGAGACCGAGGCGCAGGTCGGTGGGCTGCGTGTCCAATCCACCAGGCTTCGCGGACGAGGCTTGTCCAGCACGCGTCGAACGGGGCGTCTGCGCCACACGAGTTTTCTTAGGCTTGCTGATGCGGGAATTATGCGGGAAACCGCCTTAAAAGTACAAACCGAACCGCGTTTGACGGGAGCTTCTGCAGTCGACTAACCTTAACGCAGCGCGAGGGGCGCATCCAGTCCGCGGAAAGGGCAGTGCCCACCCACTAGGAATTTGAAGGCGACGAACCTTCTTTCAGCCTGATCTGTGCGGACTCCGGGCATGTGCGTGAAAGGAGATTCGCATGTTTCCCAATCCGCAGTCCGCTCTTCCACTTCCCGCTCGACCCGATCTTCAGCAATACAAAAAACTCGCCAAAGAACTCGTAGCAGCATGCAAGTCCAGCGATCCGAAGGCTATCGGCGATTGGGCTGCGCGATGGACACGTGCTCTGCGCAAACACGTAGGATTCACTTCCACGCGCCACCTTCCTGTTCGTGTGGATGCCTGGGTTGATCAGGTTGAGGAATTCGCCAACAGAAAGATGAAAGCTTCCGGCGCCGGGGCTGAGCCCTGCTCGCTGGCCAGCGCTCAGTTCGTGATCGCGCGATCGCACGGATTCGAAAGCTGGCCGAAATTCGCCCGGCACATCGAGCAGGCTGCGTTCGCGGACTCTCTGGCGTCACGCTTCGAGTTCGCTGCCGACGCAGTGGTTGCCGGAGATTTGAATACTCTGCAAAGATTGTTGAGCGAAAATCCAGAGTTGGTTCGCGCTCGCTCACCGCGTGAGCACAGCGCCACATTGCTGCATTACGTCTCGGCCAACGGAGTGGAAGGTTACCGCCAAAAAACTCCCGCCAACATTGTGCAGATTGCGGAGGCCTTGCTCGCAGCGGGCGCCGAAGTTGACGCCAAAGCTTTTGTATATGGCGGGGAATCGACTGCGTTGAGCCTGACGGCGACGAGTGGCCACCCGCAGCGGGCCGGCGTGCAGAACGCGCTGCTCGAAACGTTACTGCGGCATGGAGCGTCGATCGACGGGGATTGGGGACGCGAATTAATCCGCGTATGCCTCGCGAACGGACGTCATCAGGCTGCGGAGTTTCTGGCCAGTCGTGGCGCGCCGTTGGATTTGGAAGGCGCCGCCGGCATCGGCCGTCTCGACATCGTAACAACCTTTTTTAAGCCTGACGGTAGTCTTAAAGCGACAGCCACTATGAAGCGATTGCAGCGCGGCTTTCTGTGGGCTTGCGAATATGGGCACGACGAGGTTGTTCGCTTCTTGTTGGATAAAGGTACGGACATTGCTGGTCAGGCCGATACGGGGCAAAGTGGCCTGCACTGGGCCGTCGTAGGGGGGCATCTCTCCACCATTGACCTTCTTCTGAAGCGAGGTGCCCCGCTGGAAGAGAAAAATGTATATGGCGGCACAGCATTGGGCCAGGAGCTTTGGTCGTTCCTTCATCGCGATCCTGAAATTGACGATGTACCGATCTTCAAAAAACTACTTGCCGCTGGCGCAAAAGTCGAGGATGGATCAATCGCATGGATGGAAAAACAAGAAGGCCGGACTAGCTCGGAGAAGTTGCGCGTAGCGCATGTGCTGCGTCGCCATGGTGCAACCAGCTAAGTTTTTACAATCTTAGCCGCGCTCTCACGCTGGGGTCACGCGCATGCTCATGTCAGCCGCTTGCGGCGAGTGCGTGACCAGGCCGACAGAAATGAAATCAACGCCCGTTTCCGCATAGGCGCGAACGTTTTCCAGGCGAATTCCGCCGGAGCACTCGAGAGGAATTTTTGTTTCGAGTTTGGAGCAGCGCTCGACGGCGCGGCGTACGTTTTCAGGAGACATGTTGTCGAGCAGAATTGCTTCGGCACCCTGGGTGAGAGCAGCCTCCAGTTCATCCATGGTGCGGACTTCGATCTCGATAGGCTGCGAGCCGCGCCGGTTGCGGACAGCGCGATCGAGGGCGGGGACGATGCCTCCCGCAAGTGCGATGTGATTATTCTTGATCAGGACTCCGTCGGAGAGGTCAAGGCGATGATTTTGCCCGCCGCCGCAGCGCACCGCATATTTATCGAGCACGCGCAGGCCAGGCGCGGTCTTGCGCGTATCCAGAATGCGCGCCTTGGTGCCGGAGATGGCGTCGACAAACTTACGCGTAAGAGTCGCGATCCCGCTCATGCGCTGCAGAAAATTCAAGATCACGCGCTCGCACGAAAGCAGCACGCGCGCGTTATGCCGGATGACGGCGACCGATTGGCCTTTATGGAGACGCACGCCATCAAAAATCTCGGTGTGAGTCGTCACTTCGTAGTGCGAGGTCACGGCGCCATCCAGTGCGGCGTAGACGTCGAGAATGCGCCCGATGCAACCGATGCCGGCGAGAATGCAATCCTGTTTGGCGAGCACGGTGGCCGAGGCGCGCTGGTTGGGATCGATGCAGGCGTAGCTCGTTGCATCGCTCGTGGCGCGGTCTTCGAGCAACGCGTTCTCGATGATGGCGGTGATGCGTCGCGAGTTAAAGTCCATAGCGGTGGCCAGGGGCCAGTGAGCAGTGATCAGTTCTAAACGTTAGCATTGGTTGCGCTCAGTTCAGTGAGCTGGGATTTTATTTTTTCCTGCAGTCCGGTTAGTTCCAGGGCGCGGCGGCGTAATCCATCGACAACCTTCTCGGGAGCTTTGGCCAGGAACTGATCATTGCTCAACTGCCGCTGATTATTTACCAGTTCCTTCTCAATCTTGTCGAGATCCTTGGTCAAGCGTTCGCGTTCTGCGGCGACATTGATTTTGCGTTCATAGATCACATGGATATCAAAACGCGCGGTGCTGCGCGCGCCCGCATGTTTGGCCAGAGATCCATCTACGAACGTGACATTCTCTACGTTCGCCAAGCGTTCGACCGCGGTGTGATTCTGCTCGATCATCGCGCGAATCGCGGGCTCGGGCGCGAAGATTTCGACCGGCACTTTTATTTTGGGCTCAACCTTTAATTCTGCACGAACGTTCCTTACGTTCACAATTAAATCCTGCAGGATTGCCATCTCGGTTTCGGCCGTGAGATCGAAGTGCTTCTCATCGGCTTGCGGATACGGCGCGAGGGCAATCGACTTTAGCGGAGGTTTGCCTTCGTAAATCGCCTGCCAGATTTCTTCCGTGATGAACGGCATGATCGGATGGAGCAGGCGCAACGAGGCGTCGAATAAATTGACGAGATTCGCGCAGGCGGCGCGGGCCTGACTAGTATCGGAGCCTTCTTCGAACATGAGACGCGGCTTGATCAGTTCCAGATACCAGTCGCAAAATTCTCCCCAGAAAAAATCGTAGATACGGTTTGCCGCTTCGTGAAAACGATAGGTCGCAAGAGCATCGTTGACCTCGGCCGTTACGCGATTGAAACGCGAGGCAATCCAGCGGTCTTCAAGAGTTGCCGTTCCGCCGGTCGAGTTTATGTGGAGACAGCCGCCCTCGGCCGTCCCGGGCCGCAGGCCCGGCTCGATCCTGTCCACATTCATAAACATGAATCTTGCGGCGTTCCAGATTTTGTTGGCGAAGGCGCGATATCCATCCGTACGGCTCTCGTTGAAGGCAATGTCGGTGCCAGGCGCTGCCATTGCAGCCAGCGTGAATCGGGTTGCGTCGGTGCCGAAGCGGTCGATGATCTCCAGCGGATCGATGACATTGCCCTTGGTCTTCGACATCTTCTGCCGCTCGGCGTCGCGCACCAGGGCGTGGATATACACCTGCCGGAAAGGCACGCTGTCGTTTTTCTTATCGGCCCAGCCGCTCGCTGCTTTGATCGCAGGATCCTGTTCGTGGCCTTGCATGAAGTGGCAGCCGAACATGATCATGCGCGCCACCCAGAAGAATAAAATCTCGTACGCAGTAATGAGCAGCGTAGTCGGATAGAAAACCGCCTGATCGCGCGTCTTCTCCGGCCAGCCCAGCGTCGTGAAGGGCAGGAGTCCGGAAGAGAACCAGGTATCGAGCACGTCGGAAACCTGCTCCAGCTTTGTGCTGCCGCATTTCCTGCACTCGGTCGGAACTTCCAGCGCTACGACTATTCCTTTACATCCCTCACACGTCCACGCCGGGATGCGATGCCCCCACCACAGCTGGCGCGAGATACACCAGTCGTAGATGTTGTTCATCCAGTTCAAATAAATCTGGCGGTAGTTATCGGGGACGATCGTGATTTCGCCGCTCTCAACCGCTTCAATCGCACGGTCCGCAAGGGGTTTGATCTTGATGAACCACTGTGCGGAGAGTCTCGGCTCGACCACCGTGCCGCAGCGCTCGCACTTTCCGAGCGCGAGGGTGTGATCTTTTTCGCCGACTAGAAATCCTTGTTCCTGCAGATCGGAAAGTATGCGCATGCGGGCTTCATACCGGTCCAGTCCGGCATACGGGCCGGCGTTGGCGTTCATGTGGGCATGCTCGTCCATCACGTCAATCTGCGGAAGATTGTGTCGCTTGCCCGCCTGAAAATCATTGGGATCGTGCGCCGGCGTCACCTTCACCGCGCCGGTACCGAACTCAGGCTGCGCCAGTTCATCGGTGATGATCGGAATCTCGCGATTCATCAGCGGCAGTAAAACTTTCTTGCCGTGCAGGTGCTTGTAGCGTTCGTCTTTTTCGTTCACGGCAATCGCCGTGTCACCCAACATCGTCTCGGGTCGTGTTGTCGCCACCGTGATGAACTCTGTAGGGACGGCCGACCCCGGCTGTCCGACCACGGGATAGCGAATCTCCCAGAGCTTTCCCGCAACTTCTTCGTGCTTCACTTCGAGATCCGAGATGGCCGTCTCGCACCGTGGACACCAGTTCACGATGTACTTGCCGCGATAGATCAGTCCTTCTTCATACAAGCGGACGAAGACTTCGCGCACCGCGCGTGAAAGATTTTCGTCCATGGTGAAATATTCGCGGTCCCAATCGACGGAAGCGCCGAGGCGTTTCATCTGATCGAGGATCGCGCCGCCGTAAAGCTTCTTCCACTCCCACACGCGCTCGATAAATTTCTCGCGGCCCAGGTCGCGGCGCTTTTTGCCTTCTTTGGCGAGTTGCCGCTCCACCATCATTTGCGTGGCGATGCCGGCGTGGTCGGTGCCGGGCAGCCAAAGCGTGATGAAGCCGCGCATACGATGCCAGCGCACGATGATGTCCATCTGCGTCTGATTGAGCATGTGGCCCATGTGCAGCCGGCCGGTCACGTTGGGTGGTGGCAACAGCAGCGTGAATACCGGACGTGTCTCGCCTTCCGGCGGCGTGGGCACGGAGAAAAGTTTTTCTTTGATCCAGTATTCGGCCCAGCGCGTTTCAATCGCGCCCGGCTCGTAAGATTTTGGTAATTCGTGCGGCATCAGGGTTCGATCAGCTTTGCAAAAATCTTTAACACAGAGGACACAGGGCAGATCTGCGTGGCTCTATGGCTAAGACTTTTGATCTTACAGGCGCGGGAAAAGAAGGGTCAAACGGGGGTGGGCCGGTTGGTTATTTCTTCTCCGCCATCTTGCGGGAGATTTCGGCCATGAGTTTGGGACGAAGGTCGGCAAGGACGCTGTCAACGATGCTGGCGACATCTTGCGTGTCGCCATTCGTCGTAATCGCAACGGTTTCTGGCAAAGGCTGATCTGTGCCGGCAGCTTCAGCGCCGGCGGCAACGGCGCGTGCGGAAGTTTCCGCCGCGAGTGGCTGGGGACTATCGAACTCTTTGGACGGGGGCGGCGCTTGAGTGTCTGTGTTAATGTCGCGGATCTGACGCCAGCTAGCCCATGCCGCGGCCGTACTCTTGACGACTTCGGATTCAGGTTGTGGGCCTGCGACGGCTTCGGACTCGGCCGCCGCCGGACTTTCATCGGCCGGACTTTCATCGACAACGTTTTCGGATCGAGGCGTCGGGGCAAAGGCGTGGCTTGCCGCGAGGGCTTCTTCCGGTTCACACGCAGGCTCGGCCATCGTTTGCTGCAGTTCGGCGCTCAGACCCACCAGGCCTGCCAGTCCTGCAACGTCGGTCTCTGAAACTGGACTCATGAATTCGGCCACTCGAACAGGATCAGGCTGCGCGACCTCGTTCGACTCTGATGCCGAAGTCCCGAAGCTTTCTGATGGAGAAAGCTCCGAGCGCTTCTCGGAATCGGCAGTAGTGAGAGCCTGGGGTGTCGATTCAAAATTCGTGTGGGAAATTGTCACTTCCGATTGTGCGATCGCTGCTTGTTCGATCACTGCCGGAGCTGAGTCGGAGGTGAGTGTGATCCCAGCGGCAGCCTCAGGAACCGATTCCATCTGAGGTTCTCGATTCACGATTGCTACACTACCCGGCGGGACCTCTTCGACTGCGACAGAGGAATTCACAGGGGCGGCGTTCTCGGCTTCCGTTGCGACAAAAGCGGCATATGCTTTATGCATTTCCCGTTCCAGCGAGAGGGAAGCTTCGTCCGCTTCGAGTGCGACCGGTACCGCGGTCCATCGCGATGAACCGGCAGCCGCCGCCACAGAGTCAGCCGTGACCGCCATTGAAACGGGCTCATCGTCTTGGTGTTCGGGTTGGTGTTCGGATTGATGTTCGTTTTCGTTCCGGGGTTGGTCGGCAGGGTAGAACGCAGCCGATGTCTCAGCCAGCCCGGCAGGCGCAGATTCAGCAGAAGCATCCTCCGCGATGGCAACATTTTCTGCTCGCGCTTCAGGTTCTTCAATTTGACTTTGTTCCCGGACGGCAGCATTCGCCATTTGGAGTTGGGCCGCCGCCGCCGTGATCGCGGCAACTTCCTCGGGCGTAACATCCTGCGGCAAACCAGTTGGAGCCAAAGCCCCCACATCTACGCTGGAGTCGGCGGCTTCTGATGGCTGCACGTTTGCGCGGGTTTCGGCCTGCTGTTTTCGTGAAGCCGCTTCCGTAGCCTTCTCCCCAGCAGTTTCCACGACCGTGCGAAGGTCACGGTTCATCGGGTTATAAATGGCAAAGTCGTCGGCAGGTTTTTCCGCGACGTCAGACTTTTCGTGGGGAAATCCGATGCGGCTTTTCCAGCCATTTTGCTCGGACGTGTTCTGGCTGCGTCCGCGGGCGGATTCCTCCGCCGAAGCAATGGCCCGCGCAAAACGCCCCGGCTTGGAAGGCTCAGATCGCGGCACCACTTTGTCTTCCAGCTTCGATAAAGCGCTGAGCAACTCGCTGGCTTCAAATGGTTTGACGATGTAGCCGTCGGCGCGCACCCGCTGCGCTTCTTCCGGCTTAAAAGGTTCCAGCTTACCCACACTGAGCAGCACTGGAATGCGCGAAGTTTCCTGCGATTCCTTCAGCCGCTGGCACACTTCCAGCCCGCTATACCCCGGCATGTAAACATCGAGGATCACCAGTTCGGGCTTGAGTTCGGCGATCTTTTTCAGCGCCGCCGAGCCGTTGTTGACGGCAATGACTTCGTAACCCGCATCCGCGAGAATCTTGCGCCCCATGTTCTGGGCGGTCACGCTGTCGTCGGCAAGCAGTATCTTCCGGGCCAAAGAAATTCCTCTGATGAGGGGAGATAACGCGAAGGTAACCTGCCCGTGGACGTAAGTCAATGATCAGACGGTATGTTACCCGGTTACCAGTGGTCAGCATCTACCGAGCGTGAGAGGCCGCGCCGGCACGGCCAGACAGCGAATGATGAAATTTAGAACGAGATCACCTTCTTCAACCCCGTCTTCTTTTTCTTTTTGCTGCTGGAAATATCTTTCTCGGTCGCCAAGTCATCGGTGGAACTGGAGCTGGCCACCGTGCTGTTGTTGGATGACGGCTGCCCGGGCTGAATTTCATTCACCTGCACCGGCGGAGGAACTGCGGCTTCGGCCGCTGCCGCGGGCGCTTCGGCTGGCTTCAACTCATTCGGATCGGGCGCTCCGCTGGGTTTCATTTCGCTGGCACTAGCTGCGGGTTGAAGTTCGTTCGGATCGGCCACCGACGAATGCGCAAACGGACTGGCGTTCGCAGGCGTTACAGCGGTGTCTGAGCGTGGAGCAGGCTCGTTGGCGGCCGGAGGTCCACTTTTGACGATTTCGCCCGCCACACTGCGGTCCCCGGCGGCAGGTCCCATGGCTTGGCGCATCGAATTTTGGATTACGCCACGAGCGTCCACAGGTGTCGGATCGACCAAGGTTGGCTCCCCTACTTTGGCCGCTTCCGCTACGTCTGGTCCTTTCTTGACCACGCTCATCAGCCGGTCATAGGTGGTGGCCTCGCGCCGGCTCTCTTCTTCCTCACGGTTCTGCTTGACTGCCGCTTTCGTGGGACGAGGAATCGGCTGATGCAACGCCGCAAGGCGCCTTTTCGCGTCATCGCTGTACTGCATTACCGGATACCGCGTCATGATCTGCGAATAGGCCTTGGCTGCATCCGCGGTCCATGCGGCGATGAGTGGGGCTTTGGCAGTTTCTCCGCCGACGCAGCCCGGAGGAGTGTTTACCGCCTTGCAGATGGGCTTGGCCCGCAAATTGGCGATTTCCGCTTCATAATTCTGACCTAAAAGAAACAGGGCTTCATCCGCGTGACTGTAGAGCGGATATTTATCCACCAGCGACTGCAGACGCGCGATGGACGCGTTGTAGGACTGCCGCAGGAAATAAAACTTTCCAATATTGAACTCACGATCGCCCAACACTTCCTGCACTTCCAGCAGGCGCAGTTTGCCTTCCTTCACCAGTTTCGGGTTATCCGGATACTGCATGATCAGATTGCGGTACTCATCTTCCGCGCGCTTGGCATGAGTGAAGTCTCGGTCCGATTTCTCCATCTGCTGGTATTGAATGTTGGCGATTTTTAACTGCGCTTCGGCCGCTTCCGGCATGTTGGGAAAGAAAGTTTCGAAGTCACGGTAATCCTGTTCCGCCTGCGCCAGCGACGCGGTGCCACCCTCGGCATACCAGGAATCACCCTCGGCCAGCTTGGCGCGTGCAATGAACTCGGAGTCGGGATAGGTGTTGATCAACGTCTGCAGGGTCATGCGCGCCACGTCGAAGCGGTTATGCTTCATCGCGTCCATGGCACGATCAAAGAGGACCTTATCCGGCTGCTTCGATCCTACGGTGGCCAGGGGATTGACAGACTTTTTGTTGGTGCAAGCGGCCGTGATGATCAGCAGGACGCTCAAAAACGCGACAGATGAAATTCGACGTGACATTAAGACCTCGAAAGAATGAACATAGAAGACCGCAACCCCAGGGGCTAAAGCCCGAATCTTTTGCAAACATGATCGGCACGACTGAAATCGTGCCCTTCCCGATCCATACGCCTGAAGAGTCTCAGACCTTCAACAGCGCGGCCTCGGTCGCCGCCCTCAGCAAGCCTTCCGCATTCCTGGTTGGATCGCCATTCCCGAACACCGCGTTGCCCGCCACTAGAATTTCTGCCCCGGCCCGGACCACATCGGTGATGGTATCGAGCGCCACGCCGCCATCGATCTCAATGCGATAATTGAGCCGGCGCTGGATGCGTATCTCCGCCAGTTGCCGGACCTTATGCAGCGTTGCCGGGATGAATTTCTGCCCTCCGAAGCCCGGATTCACCGACATAACCAGCACATAATCCACGATATCAAGGACTTCCGAAATTGCATTCACCGGCGTTGCGGGATTGATGACCACGCCAGCCAGGCAATTGTGGCTCTTAATCAGATGCAGGGTACGGTTCAGGTGCCGGCAAGCCTCCTGATGCACGGAAATCCAATCCGCCCCGCTTTCGGCAAATGCCGGAACGAATTCGTCTGGATTCTCAATCATCAAATGGCAATCAAGCGGCAGCTTCGTAACTTTTCGCAGCGACTTCACCACTGGCGGCCCGATGGTTAGATTCGGGACGAAGTGGCCATCCATGATATCCACGTGGATAACACTTCCGCCGCCATCGGCTGCGGCGTGGACCTGCTCACCGAGCCGGGCGAAGTCCGCCGAGAGAATTGAAGGCGCCAGTTCGATCAATGAAAGTTCTCTTGAATTCGGGTCAGAAACTTAGTTCACGGGATAGCGCTTCCAAAAATTTTAACACGCAACCCAGCGGCATGGCGCGGAAAGCAGCTCGGACGCCGCCAGTGCTGCCGCGTCACTTCTGAGCTGGAGTTGCCGCTGGGGGCGTTAGCTTTTCCAGATCCTGCTGCATACGTCCCTTCCATTCTGTCAAATACTTGCTCATGATCGGCATCGCCGCCTGCATACCTTCTTGCATCACCGAAGGGAGTTCCTCCAGCACTTTCTGGCCGACCGGCGACGCATAGAAGGTATTCATGGCCTGAATATCGCTTCTGGTGAAATGGTCTTGGTAGGCGGGAATCATGGCATCAATGATCTCGTCGGCCGGCATGCCCTTCACCAAGTCTGCCATTTCTTTCTGCATCACGCTGTCAAAGTTCGCTGGCAGGGTTCCCTTTTCCTTCATCAACTGGTCGTGCATCATGGTCTGCATCGATTGCGACTGCACTTCCAACAGGCGCTGCATCATGTCATGCGAGCGCATGGTGCGCAGGTAGAGAATGACGTCGTCTCTGGTAGCCG
>Ga0302140_10011253_pt1 | contig 11015 bp, 12 predicted proteins | sample I_Bog_E1_1_FD_202095 | JGI IMG/M metagenome (GOLD analysis project Ga0302140, IMG submission 202095) | Peat permafrost microbial communities from Stordalen Mire near Abisko, Sweden - I_Bog_E1_1 | ecosystem: Environmental > Terrestrial > Soil > Wetlands > Peat | place: Sweden: Abisko, Stordalen...
GTAATCCGCACCAGGTTCCTGTAGCCCTCTTCGTTCTGGGCCAGCACCAGCAGGTGATTGTTCTCGTCTCCGTCGCCGGGCGCGCGGTGGTCCTCGTTCTTGCAGATATAAAGCTCGCAGCCCAGAATCGGCTTGACCCCGCGCTTCTTCGCCGCCTCAAAAAAGTGAACGGCCCCATAGATATTTCCGTGGTCCGTCATCGCGACCGATTTCTGCCCCAGGTCGGCAACCCGGTTCACCAGCTTGGTCAGGTCGCAAGCCCCATCCAGCAGCGAGTACTCCGTATGCAAATGCAAATGCGTAAATTCAGCCATAGGACTATGATTTTAGCGGTTGGACGGCCTAGGCGCGCTTGCCGGAGAGCGGTTGAAATCCCGCCCATTTGAGGAAAAAGCGGTCAGGCGTTGCCCCAAATTACGGTGCTAAACCAGTGCATGTGAAACAGCGAGACCATAGAGTCTCGGCTATGGAACCGCCTGATTGCGGCCTTCCGCGCAATACCCTGATAGAGTCAGGGCTGAGAGCGTCAAACAGATTATCGTGAACACCCAATATGCGGCCCCAGGGTCATAAAAGATCATCGATCCCCGTGCCTCGTTCCCCTGCCGCAACAACAGGTCAAAAGCCTCGGCCTCAAGGATCGCCATAAAGATCAAATAGTTAATTGAGAGAAATGCAACTACCACCGCACCCAAGAAGCTCAGGTTACGCACAATTTTTCTCAGTCGCGGCCAAGCCAGCAAATGCTCGAACGCAGATAGTGCGCACAAAACCAGAAAGGCCAATGCAACCAAAATTTCGAACCGCACCTCCTGAAAAAGAGTGAGATTCATCGCCTGACCCGCCGCCCCGATCCAGCGATTGCTAGGGTCATGGTTCAAGAGCCATTCGTACCCATAAATTGGCCCTCCCCAGTCTCGCCAGGCCAAAGGGAAAAACATGCACCCGACCGCAATTGCGACAAGGACGAGGGTCACCCACTTGCTGACTGAAACGAAGACCATGCGCATTCCGAAAAGAAAACGAGGGATTCCACCCGCCGGAGCAGAAATCGTAGCGCGAACGGTGCTTGTTCGAACAGGCCCTATCTGCACCGCAACAGTTGAGCTTTGACGCCGACTCAAAATCAGTATCAAGACTGCGGCGAACACTGCCGTATACAGCCCGAAAGGATAGCTCCAAAAAATGGAGTCCGTTATAGTGTTAAGTTCCGAGATAAACTCTCCGGTTACCCTAAATAAGAGGTAGATTGCTGACAGAAGAAGCATGACAGTGGCAAATCTGTCAGGAGAATACAAGAATGCAGGAGGCCAGATGCTGCCAGCAGAATCACATGGAGAGACGAGATATTGTGAATTCGATACGAAAAGGTCGGGCGAGTTGTCCTCCTCCGAACCATGTCTGTCCAGTTGCAGCCGCAACTGTGTCCTTAGACCAGCTTCTTGAAAACCGATCATAAAATAAAGAACCAATAGACCTACAGCTATAAATGGAATCACCTCCGCAACAGACAGCGCGTTTGCCTCGATGCTGCTCTCAGAATACCCCGAGGAAAGTCTCACATCGAGACGAAAGGCCTCCTTCCGTCTAATATCGTAATCAGCAAGCCCGTCCAGCACGCTCTGCTGCAACTTACGTATGGCTTCGGGCGTCTTCGGATCCCAAAGAGAAGATTCCAGCGCGAGCTGTTGGTATTGAATCCAATATCGAATGTCCCCGATTCTAGAGCAGTAATCAGCGGAGCCGAGGATAACATTAGCCGGGGCATCCGATCGGGGAGGCGGCGACTGTTGCAGCTTCCAAGTTGCCAGGTCTATTTGCTGCACCCCTTCCGAGACCTTCAAGCAGAAGGAGTTGTCAATTTCCAGGGCTTTCCGGTTACCAACCTCTAACGAGGACCATGTAATGAGCAAGACGACGATGCAAAGCAGCAGGATGGAGACCCTTAGTTTAATGGCTCTCCAGATGAGTTCCGAAAGCCGCGAGTCGTATTGTTGAGGATTCGACATTACCAGTGCCACCCAGTTTTGAAATCACACTTAATACTACCGCCGGGCGCCTCATCCTTAACGGGCACTTTGTGGCATGGGTGGGAGACCACAGAAGCCAGCCACCGGGTCCATCCCTTCTCCCGGCAGGGAGAACACGAAAATAGCCCACGGGTGAAGTCCGCCCCGGCGGACGAAACCCTGGGTCAGCGTCCCCCAACCACCGGGCCGGGTGCCCCATCCATGCCGCGTACTTTGCGGCATGGGTGGGAGACCACAGAAGCCAACCATCGGCCCCCAGGGTCCATCCCTTCTCCCGGCAGGGAGAACGCGAGAATAGCCAAGTGTCCCGCACAACCGTAATCTGGCAACTGCTGCTATCCTGCCAGCTTTGATGACGCAGAGGCCTTAATGCGGGCCTCCACGTCATCGTAGTATGTGAGCCTTCATCCTGCTGTTATGGGTTGAAAGACCGAATGGTGTTGGCGACGGGGCGCAAACTGCCATTGGTTTCCAGCATCTGATAGATATCGCTTTCGTTACCCGAATCGTAGCCGTAATCCCAGATACCGAGGCCAGCGTAGCCGCCATTGCTGGTATTTGAAAGGAAATTTGCCTCTGCGGTGTTCTGCAGCGAGTCACTCCATTCGTCAGTCCCCTGGCCGCTTTCGCCCATATAGATCGGCTTGTCCATCCCGAGCGAAGATGCGGTTGGAACATATCCATTGTCCGCATAGACATGGAAGTCATAGAAATCGAGTCCCAGTCCCTTGAACATATCGAGATTGGTCCATGTATGCCAGCCGGTTGACGTGCTTACCAGGCGATTCGAGTCGGCATTATGGATTGCCGCGGCGACCGTCTTCATGTAAGCCTGAGCCTGAGCCCAAGTGGCTCCGGTGCTGGTGTAGTTGCCCGAATTCCCTGCAATCGTACCGTCAATTTCGTTCATGGCATCGATCGCCCAGACACCACTGTTGCCCTTGTATCTGTTGACCAGCGGGATCAGCGCGTTGGTGATGAACGATTGGACCTGAGCCGGATTTTCCAGCCAATCCTCGCGTCCGTTGTTTATCGTCAGGTAAAGGGCGATATCGTTGTTTTTGGCAAGCTGCACGGCGTTGTCCAGGTTGCTCCAGAAGGTGGAAGTGACGCCGGTGACATAGTCGCTGCCGTTGATCGTGCATCCCATGTCGCCTTCCATGATCCATACACGCACGACTTTAATGCCGAGCGAGTGCATAGCCGCCAAGGCCGCATTCATGTTGGTGGAGTTATACGCTATTCCATAACTCGGCTCCGTCGGGTCCTCGCCCAGCCAGGTGTTGTATGCTCCGTCGAGCCAGGCCAGGTTCGCTCCCTTGATGTACCCGCAAGAGCCATTCACCGGCAAAAAGGTCGATCCGCAACTGGTCGATCCACCGCCGGTTACCGTGATTCCGAAGGCTTGCGTACTCTTGCAGCCGCTGGCATTGGTGTATGTGGCTTCATACGTGTCTGTGCCCACAGTCAATGGAATGCTATCAATCTCGCGCGATGCGGAAGTGTATCCATTAGGCCCGGTCCAGCTCCATGATCCGCCTGTTTCCGGCTGGGGACCCAGGTCGACCGTAGACCCGGAGGCTACGCTTGCACTAGATTCCTGATCCCAGGCTCCGTTCGCAAAGATGTAGGGGGTGATCGCGGTAGGGGTACAAGTGGATGATCCACCGACTAGCGTGAAAGCCCACAATTGGTTGGCGTTGCCACTTATCGCGTACTGGTCAATCGCCGCCCCCTCGGTCGTCGAATCTTCGTTTACGTCCAGTGCCTGACCGCTGTTCTCGTTAATTAGCTCATAGTAGCCGCTGCCTTTGCTGACCACCTGCCAAATCTGGTTTTTGCCAGAGTTGTAGGGCCACTGGTCGACCAAGGCGCTATCGGCCGTCGATGCGCCATAGACTTCCATCGCCAGGCCGCTGTTCACATTGATCAGCGATACGTAGTTGTTGCCGAGGTTGTTGAGCTTCCATTGCTGGTCGGAATTGCCGCTCGACGCCCATTGATCAAGGTAGGCGCCTTGAGTCTTGGAAGCGCCGGTCACGTCGATGACCTGTCCGCTGTTCTTGCTGGATATGGTGTACGTTCCGTTGGCGATGAGGTTGGTCTGGGCGAGGGCGGGAACCGCCGACGAGACAAAAACCAATGTTAGTGCGAGAACTCCGCGTGGCAATATTCCACCGAGTTTCGCTGAATTCTTTGAGTCGTTGAGATTCAAGTTAGAGACCATGCTGTTCCTTTCGGGAGAGTTGATTCTGGGAGGACGACCGTCCGCGGTTGGTAGCGTTATCATGCATAGGTGCGATGGCGTGCATACGCAACGCCGCAGAGGTGCGATAGTATGCACCCGCAACGCCACAGAGTGAGTGTTCAGTCAGTGCTTGCGATGGGCTGAAAGCGTCTTGAACTATGCGCATTGCACCCTATTCCTACAAACAAACCATCGTCAAGAGAAAAATTCAACCAGCGGGTTCTTTTTTTCAACTGTTCGATGGCACTCGTTCCGATTTGGCATGGTATCCAGATCATTGCGATGCATACGAAAGGGTGTATTTGTCCAACGCATGGCTTGGATCAAGTTTGCTTAAATACAAAGGCGTGGCGGTTTTGCCCAGACGATGGAGATTTGTTTCCATCTAAAATTATAGTCAAAAGGCAAATAAATTGGTTGCTCCTGAAAAAGCGATTTCAGGCGAGATTGAGTTAGCAGGTTGCCGGGTGGGAGACCGCAGAAGCCAACCGCCGGCACCCAGGGTCCATCCCTTCTCCCGACAGGGAGAACGCGAGAATAGCCCGCGGGTGCAGTCCGCCCCGGCGGACGAAACCCTGGGTCAGCGTTACCCCAACCACCCCGCCGCCCCGCAGGGCCGGCACGAAACGCGGAAACACAGAGGTACAGCTCAAGCTATCCAGCATTCTTGAAACTAGACGAATCAGCGGACCCGACCTTCGTGATAGGCTGATTTGCGAGGAGGGTACGATATGCCAACTTTTGCTTTCTGGAATACCTATCGGCTTGGAAGCGGCTCCGACGACAATAAGAAGCTTCTGTACGAGGGCATCGTCGCGCAGATCATCGATGCAGCTCACGACTTTCAGTTCATGGCCCTGTGCGAAGTTACCGGCGAACTTCAGCTTGGTGTCGCTACCGTCGAAAAGACGCTGGTGAGAGCTACCGGCACGAAGGGACAATTGGCATATTCCGGGATCAATGAAGATATGTCTTCCAGTGAGATCGAAGTGCAGGACATAGGTAATTTCATGGACACCTTTGGCATTCCGTCCTGGAAAAAAGGCGGCAATGCCTTCACCAGGATCAGTAAGCGTCCCGTGGCGAGATTCAATGACGGGTATGGAACTCCGATCTTCATCTACCACGCCAATGCCTCGGCAAAATCTTCCTTCGTCGTAACATGGGTCGCAGCATCGCTGGCTCAGGAGTACAACGATGACTTCATTCTGGCCGGCGACCTGAACTGCGAGCCGCTTGCATTCCTTAATGAATGTCAGCAATTTGATCGTCAAATGCGACTTGCGGGCAGCGGGACGGCCTTTCCTGTTTTCGGCTACTTCTATGGCACTCCTACCCACAACGCAAAATACGGGGCTACCAGCACCTATGACTGGGCCATCACCGGATCGAACACTGCTCCTGTCACGGTTACGGTCATGGACTATACCCAAGCCATCCAGGAGATGAACTGGAACGCGAATGCCTCCGACCATCTTCCCATCCTGATCACCTATGCCTGAGGCCCACGCGCCTGACTCCGCGCTGGACTCTCCATCAATAAGGACATCCCATCCTTGACGCGCAGTCGCCGCGGCGACCGGCAAGGGTGGGAGGCGACACAGAAGCCGGTCACCGGCCGGGTGCCTCAGGTCTCGCGCCTGAGACCCTGGGATTTCAATCAATAAGTATTCTCCCGCCGCAGCCCGCAAAACAGCAGCAACCCCTCGCCTCTCGCAACATCGTCGCGACCATCAGGCGCGTTTCACTGCGCGGCAGGGAGATAGAAATCCAGATTTCTCGCGCGGTTCAGCTTGAGAGTCGCTGCGCGGTCCACCTCGGTCATGGAAATTCGCATGTGCCTCGCGTCGGGATCGACGTAGTGCAGGCCATCATCGGAAGCGAAGACCGCTACAGCGGAGAGGGTCGAACCGTTCTTGAGGACAATGCCAAAGGGCTGCGGCTCAGGCTCGGAGCGTGTCGAATGCGCGGAAGGGGAAGTAGCCGCACGCTCGGCTGGCCATTTGTATTCCGTGATCACAGCATGCCCCGTCGGCTGAACGACGGCCGGCGCAGCCGCCTGAACCAACGGGGGCGGCTGCTGAACAAAAAGGACCGGCTGGGGCGCATACTGGGGCGCGTAGTCGTACGCGTCGCCAGAGTCGTAGGGCAGGTATCCGTACCCAAGTCTGGAGGGCGAGACGGCCCGGGCACGCCTGAAACCGTTGCCACGCCGGACGAGGCCAGGCCCGCCTCCGCCGCGGCGCTGTGCGCAGGCATCGTTCGCCGCACTCACAGCAAGAAGCGCAATGATGCTGAACAGGATCGTCCGCCGCATGGCCACCCCTCCTGAGGAGGAGTCTAATACCCGGGCCCGCGCTTGTAAACTTCGCCGGGGCGACTCATATCCCAAGACAGCCGACACGTTGACCAGTAGCGGCCCGAATGCCCCCAAAATGAGCGGCACCTCAAAAAAAAAGCTGAAATGTGGCCAAAATTGAACAGATGCCTTTTCTTCAAATGGCTACTCTCGAAAAACAAGTTTAGCTCTGGTGGAGGTGCATCATGGTCCATCAATACAGGCCGAACTTTCCCCACAGATTTAACGCGGATGGTTCATACGATTCAATCTGCAGTTTGTGTCGTCTGGCGGTTGCCACGGCAAGAATTGAAGCTGAACTTTCCCAGCATGAGCGGAACCACAAATGCGGTCTGGACGCATCAACTCCGCGAATACGCTTGCCCATTCAGTCAAAGGCTCTCTTGAGCTTCTTTAGGGGTCTAACGGCCACGGCTTCTTGGGTGGCCTACCCTTGGCGTGTGCCCGCTGCCATTTGGCCTGGTAAGCGGCCTGTTCGGGACGAAGGCTTACAAGTGGTGCTTTAAGATTCTTCCTCTTGCAAGAGACTTCTCCATAAAAGTACCAGCGATTCTTTCGCCTGCGCACGGCCCTGGCATATGCGGGGTTTAAGCGCAGGGCGCGGACCATGTCCTCCCCTGGCATGGAGCGTAGCGGGTGGCAGTGAGGGACCCTTCTCCAGAAGGTTGCCCCAGTGTCGTCGGCCGAAATGTTGCCTGGCACATCATTCACTGGGAAACCCCATCGGAAAAGGAGCAACCTATGTCAAATCCCAGGAAAGTTGCCCTGAAGGGCAGTGATCGCGTTCCGCTCCCAGGAGCGCGCGCAATTGGACCGACCGATCCGCACCAACTCATCGAAATCTCGGTGATTCTCAGTCATCGCCAGGCTCTTGCGACGGCCAGCACCAGTGGCAAGTTTCTGAGCCACCATGAGTTTGCCGCGCAGTATGGCGCCGATCCCACACACGTTGACATGATCCGGAAGTTTGCCGAGAACAACAACCTGCACATGCTGGAGCGGGGTGACGAGGTTTTGCGTCGCACGGTGACTCTGGCCGGAACCGCCTCAAAGATGGAGAAGGCCTTTGGCATTGAGCTGATCGATTACGACCATCCGGACGGAAACTACCGCGGACGCACGGGCGCGATACAGATTCCAGAGGGAATAGCCCCTGTTATTCAAGGCATCTTCGGCCTGGACGACCGGCCCGTGGCCAAACCGCATTTCCGCTATCGCGGCAACAATCGCGCGTTTGGAACCCGCGCCTCGAACACCGCCTACACGCCTGTAGAGGTAGCAAAGCTCTATGACTTTCCGCAGGATGTGAACGGCGCCGGGCAGGTGATTGGCCTGATCGAGCTGGGCGGTGGCTATCGTCCGGCAGACATTCAGGAGTACTTCAAGTCCCTTGGTCTTCAGGCGCCGCAGGTCCAAACTTCTTCGGTCGATCAAGCGAAGAACCGCCCCTCCACGGCGGATAGTGCGGATGGCGAGGTCATGCTGGATATTGAAGTGGCTGGAGCGGTGGCTCCGGGGGCGCTGATCGTCACCTACTTCGCCCCCAATACATCGCGTGGATTCCAGGATGCCCTGAGCATGGCAGTTCACGACCAGCTCCGCAAGCCCACCGTGATTTCGATCAGTTGGGGCGGCCCGGAGTCCACCTGGACGCAGCAGTCGATGCAAAACTTCGACGAAGTAGCCCAGGAAGCCGGTTTGCTCGGCATCACCGTTACCGTTGCGGCCGGCGATAACGGCTCGAGCGACGGGGTGAACGACGGCCAGAATCACGTGGACTTCCCGGCCTCGTGCCCCCATGTGGTGGCGGCCGGCGGCACGCGCCTGCTAGCGGCCAACGGCTCCATTACCAGCGAGACAGTGTGGAATGACGGCGCACAAGGCGGGGCCACAGGCGGGGGATACAGCACGGTGTTTGCGCGACCGGACTGGCAGGCCAACGATGTGACGCAGTCCAACCGTGGGGTGCCGGATGTTGCCGGAGACGCCGATCCGGAAACCGGCTACAAAGTCCAGGTTGACGGGCAGCAGCTAGTCGTTGGTGGAACCAGTGCGGTGGCGCCTCTTTGGGCAGGGCTCATAGCCTTGCTCAACCAGAAACTTCAATCCCGTATTGGGTTCATCAACCCGTTACTCTACAAAGTGGACGAATCGACCTGCTTCCGGGATATTTCGTCGGGCAACAATGGCGCGTATTCCGCTGGGATGGGATGGGATGCGACCACGGGTCTTGGATCGCCGCTGGGAATTCAGCTGATTCAGGCAGTGGAAGGAATGACGTCACAATCCCACGTGAACAAGGAGACTCATTCACACTCTTCATCGTCGCGTTAGTCAAGGCCGGGTGCCCCACCCTTGCCGCGCACTTCACGGCAAGGGTGGGAGACCACAGAAGCCAACCACCGGCCCCCGGTCCATCCCCTTTCCCGGCGAACGAAACCCTGGGTCAGCGTCCCCCAACCACCCTTCCCGTCCCGTAGGGCAGGTGCGAGCGCGCTTGACGAAAACTACGGCTTAGCCGTACCATGAACCCATGCAGTACGTCTGGGATCCGGCGAAAGATCTCCTGAACCAGAGCAAGCACGGCCTGTCCCTCCCCGATGGCATCCCAGCCCTCGAAGACCCGAACCGGGATTCCTGGATCGACGGTCGATTCGATTACGGCGAAGAGCGAATCGTCACGCTGGGTAGGGGGATGAAGCAGGTTCTATATGTAGTTTCAACGGAACTGAATGAGGATTCGATTCGGATCATTTCGGTAAGAAAGGCGGACGATGATGAAATTGAACGGTATGGTTTCGGTCTATCATGAGCCCGGCGATCCGCCGATCCAGACGGATACGGATTGGGATGCGGTCGCTGCGCTGACCGATGAACAGATTCATGCGGCGGCACTCGCTGACCCGGATTCGCAGCCGCTTCCGATGGGTACCGACGAGGAACTGGCGAAGCTAGGCTTGCATCATGTGGTCAACGTGAAGAAGCTCCGCGAACGCCTCGGGCTGACCCAGGAAGTCTTTGCCGCCACTTATCGTATTCCCATCGGAACCCTGCGCGATTGGGAACAACGCCGCAAACTTCCCGACGCCCCAGCACGCGCCTACCTCACCGTGATCGCCCGCAACCCCGAGGCCGTAGCCGGACTCCTGGGTGCCGCTGCCTGAGCGTGGCCCGCCCTTCTTTTGCTTTTTTCTACTTATACAAATGAATTGGGTGGGAGATCGCAGAAGCCAGCCATCGACCACCGTGCGAGTGGCCTAGGCCTCGCCTTTCAAACCGGGGATACGTGCGGACACCCCAGCCTCAATTCCTTTGCAGAGATTTACCCCCAATCGGCGCATGATCATAGAGGTCGGAGATTGACCCGGCATGGACAGTTCAACAGCTGCGGGAAACCAGGCCGCTCGGAATGCCAAAATGTTTACCACTTAAATAATCCCCCCTCTATTTATTTTCAAAATCTTGCAGATTAATTCAGACACAAAGCCGCCGGGTGCCCCAGTTCTCGCTTTTGATATCTGTGATTCTCGTCGCCTGCTCACGGAATCCTTACCCAGCTCTCGGTTCGCCCCAACAGGGAGATGCCGATAAAGCCTCGCATCCTGAGTTGGTCTTTCCCGACGGACCAGATCTTGCCTTTGTACTGCTTTCCGTTCTCCGGGTCCACAACAGTTCCCTCCACCCAGTCATCTCCCTCCGGATGAAAATCGCGCATGTTGACCATGCCCAGAATGAGCTGGTTCTTGTACTCGCCGGAACACTTGTCGCACACATCCTGCGGAGTCCGCCCTGGGCGAACCTGCGTGACACGGCCAAAGAGTTTGCCGTTCTCAATGTAGGTGTCCACCCGGCCGCCGGGGCTGCCGTCGCTGTTCACGACCTGCCAGTGCCCGACAGCGTTCTGAAGTTTCGGCGAGAGTTGCTGCGCGCTGGCTCCAGTGCCGAAGCCCAGCGCGAAGAGACCAAGAGCCAAGGCGCAGAAGCATTTGTGTTGGGTAGTTTCCAGCATTTCATCTCCTTCCGGGTGATTATAAGACCGCGTGCGTCAGAGCCTCTACGGAGCGTGCCGAAGAATCTGGCCTTTGAGACTTGCGAAACCGCGCCCCGTCCGCCATGCTCAACGATCCAGCCGTGCAGATAATTATCTCCCGTTCATGCACAATAGAAGCACTCGATAGAGCGGGAGCCATTGCTGTTCCCTGATCTCTGATCCCTCTTGAACGTGAACGGCCGGGGACATTCCTGACACTTTAGCGCATTTCCCGCAATAGTGTAGACTGTTTATGGCGAGACTCTGCGGCGAGTGAAGCGATGGGGAGACCCTATGGGGATGATTTGCGCCGTAAGTTTCTATTGGCCTACGACGAAGGCGAGAGTT
>Ga0302140_10011256_pt1 | contig 11012 bp, 14 predicted proteins | sample I_Bog_E1_1_FD_202095 | JGI IMG/M metagenome (GOLD analysis project Ga0302140, IMG submission 202095) | Peat permafrost microbial communities from Stordalen Mire near Abisko, Sweden - I_Bog_E1_1 | ecosystem: Environmental > Terrestrial > Soil > Wetlands > Peat | place: Sweden: Abisko, Stordalen...
GCGTCGAATAGATGTCCGGCCTTGATGTAGACAGTCGGCGAGGCAGGTAAGGCAGTTTGGGCAAAGGCGGCGGGGAGTGCGGCCGCCAGTGTCGTGAGCGCGACCAAGGAGCAACAAGATGTGAAGCGGTTCAGGAGCATGATGTAGACCTCATCTGGAATGGGCGATTCTCCGCATTATAGAGTGTTTAAACCGGCCCCATCCTTGACGAATTGGACAGGGCGGTTTGTTTAGACGAAGAGATTTGCGTCTTGATCGCGGATGAAGAGGCAGGTGTTTTGAGTCCACAGTTTCACAGAAACACGCGCGCTGTGTTTCTGTGAAATTTGGTGTTGCAGATTGCTGATTCTTTGTTTGTTGCATAGGGCTCCACAGTTTCACAGCTCAAAACGCCTCGTGTTGCGTGGGGGGGGTGGGGCCGGCTCATTGGGGTACATGCTGGGCTCGTCCCAGATCAGTTCATGGGCATGAGGGGAATGAGGGATTTGAGGCGTTTTGAAGGGCATGAGTCCATTGTGCGCGTTCCCATGAATTAGACTGCAAACTTTGGGAAACAAAATTAAGAATGCGTCTCGGACTGGCGGCGCTTCGTCCGGGTGTTTTTGCTGCATGGCTGCGAGAGTGCTGATTACGATGAAATCCGCCGACCAATTCAATGGAATTTCGCCACCGAATACGACTTAGAGTCGCACCGCGATTGAATCAGAACAGACGACAGCGTCACCCCAGCCGAAACCGCGAAACCATGTTTACTCAAACATAGCTTCCGCGTAGTCGGTTATTTAAGCGTCATGTTTGTTTCGTCTTTAAGCCAAGCCTCTGCCAATTCTCAAAATGGTGGACCCACATCTCCGTTCGTGGATTGACGATCTGTGCGGCCAACTGTAAATCCCCGAGTTGGATCAGCAGGTTCTCAACTTCGGTGCGAAGAGGCTTATCAGACGGAATTGCCTCATCGGCAATCGATCCAGCTGAGCGCATGCCTCGCAGAACATCTTTCAATCCTTCCAGGCCGGGGCCCTGGCCCGGAAACGGAACCTGTTCCACGACGTCCTCCCAGACAAACTGCGCGATGGACTCGATTCTTCCTTGTTGATGGCTTCTTCAATGAAGCTGTTGACCACAGCACAGTTGGGTTTCGTCGGCATGGGACTCCTTGATGATGGGGCTTTCTTCGGAATTGTACCGTGCGGAGTTTCGGGAGGTGGGTCGGCAAACCGGGCGTAACCCGCTTTTGGGGACAACTGCAGATGGCAGGTCATCCAACCGGGGCGCAGCAGGGCGAACCTGTACTGCCAAATACATGCGTTCCGACTTCAAGCAATTGATGGGTCAGTAATTATTTGAGGGTGCGCTCCCCATAATCCATCAAAGCAGAAGCGACGTGATCGCAACCGCTTCCAAAAAGATGGACGCTAACCGCAGCGGCCGGGCGTAGAATGGGCCAAATGCTGGCGGTGGTTCAATTATGAAAGCGCATCTCTTGGTGTTGCTCGTTTCACTCGTTACAGGGGCGTGCGCTCAGTCTGCTCCGACCTTCTTGTCGTCTCCCCCGTCAACGGCTTTGCACAGCCTTGCTGAGGCGAGGATATTCGCTCTCGGCGGGGTTGGTTTCTCGGGGAAGCATTCCGAGGAAGAACTTCGGTTCAAGGCGATTTTTGCTCTGGATCGAGACAAGGCGAGACAGGAGCTTGAGGGGCTTTATTCCAGCGAGAATCCACAAGCAATGAGCTATGCGCTTGTGGGCATGCGGAAGCTTGATCGGAAGCGATACGCAGAGCTGCTTGCCGGGGCTCGCGCTTCGAATGTGACCGTCACAACGATGTGGGGTTGCATTGTGGACAGCGAAAAGCTCTCGGCGGTTGCAAACGATCTTGACTCCGGGAAATACGATGGGTTTCTTTTCTGGATGGAGAAACTTCCGTCGTGATTGTATTGTAGCCAAATCGGAAGTGATGCCGCCATGAAGCGGGTTAGGTACGGATTCCACGCGCGAGTTTCCAACCCTAGTTTGGTGAGTCTGAAGTACGTTGCGGAACTTGAGAAAAACAAAGACAGATCCTTCGACTCACGACCCCCAGACTGAAAGACGTTTGGGGCCCCTTTCCCGCCCCAGCGACGAAGACCTGTCGCCGGGGACGCCCTTTCGCTCAGGATGACAGTTGAATTTATGTGATGAACTTCAGACTCACCACACTAGCCCTTCCCGCTGGTACTCTGAGATGCGAAATCATCTCGGAGCCTTGAAAGTGGATGAACTGAAGGCAAGCGCGACTAGACTGCGACTCTTTCAGTTCGCAATGATCGCGGCTGTACCAATGTTTGGGTGGGTGGGAGAGATGGTCCGGCATCCCGGCGGCAACAGTTGGACCTTGCGGGATTGAGTTGTCACCGCTTTTGCTCTCTCGATTGTCTTTACGGGTTCAGCCTTTCGCGGCCGAATATTGGCCCGTGCCGCAACTTCGCTGGCGAAAGACCCCTCCGATCCGAAGGCCATCAAGCAGTGGGAGGCTGGGAAATTTGTCGGAATGGCGTTTGCCGAGAATATTGCTCTGTGAGGTCTGCTTGTGCGTATGGCTCTTGGAGGCGCGTTTTGGCAGGCATCGCTATTCTATTCGGTAAGCCTGGTTCTGCTGGTGTATTGGACACCTCGGTTGCCAGACGCACTTGCGTAGTGCTGCCATCAATCAGGGCTCTGACCGCGTAATTTCGTATGTAGAGGTTCGAGAAATCCCCGGTCTCAAAATCGAGATCCTTCGACAACCTCAGGACAGGCACTGGGGCCCCCGGATTCGTGCATGATCAAGCGGTCAGAAGCTCAGATTTCAGGAAGTCTATCCATTCGCGAGCACAGATTCGTAATAGCGAACGTATTGCGGCACTACGAGTGTCGCGCAAAAACGCTTTTGCGCGGTCTTGCGGCCGGCATCGCGCATGGCCTCTAGGCGCGGCCGATCCTTGAGCAACCCCAACGCTCCTTGCGCCATTGCGCCCACATCGCCAACGGAATAAAGCAGGCCCGTAACTCCATCGTCGATCAGCTCGGAAACGCCGCCTACACGCGTGGCTATCGATGGAACCTTGCAGGCCATCGCCTCCAGCGCAGCCAAGCCAAATGACTCCATCTCGCTGGGCATCAGGAGCAGATCAGCCAGCGGTAGCAATTCATTGACGCGCTCCTGCTTGCCGAGGAAGTGGATTTTGTCCTGAATATGCAAGTCTCTCGCGAGCCACTCAGCCGCAGATCGCTCCGGGCCGTCGCCAACCAAAACCAGCCGCGCCGGCATCTCCTGCACGACCTGCGCGAATACCTTCACCACATCCACGACGCGCTTTACCGGCCTGAAATTGGAAAGATGCATCAGGATGGCTTCATCGGGAAGGGCTAGCCGCCGGCGGTCTTGCGCGCGTTTGGCTTCATCGTTTATGGGCATATACACATCGCAGTTCACGAAATTCGGAACTACCTCGATGCCGCGCGTTACTCCGAAGTCCTCGACGGTTTTGTCTTTGAGGTAGCTGGAAATGCTGGTCACGCCATCGCTCTCTTGAATCGCGTAGCGGGTGATGGGCAGATAGCTGCGGTCAAGGCCAACGAGGGTGATGTCGGTGCCATGCAGGGTGGTTACGAAAGGCAGACGGCGGCCGCGGGCAGCAAGCATCTGCCTCGCCAGCAGTGCGCTTACTGAGTGAGGGATCGCGTAGTGGACGTGGAGCAGGTCGAGGCCCTGGTACTCAGCCACCTCAGCCATGCGCGAGGCGAGCGCAAGGTCGTAAGGAGGGAATTCGAAGAGGGGATAACTTGAGACCGGCACCTCGTGATAGAAGATTCCTTCATCGCGGCCGGTCAACCTGAAGGGCTGGGAGTACGAGATGAAGTGGACCTCGTGGCCCATCGAGGCGAGTTCAATGCCGAGTTCGGTAGCCACCACGCCGGAGCCGCCGTAAGTGGGATAACAGGTGATGCCGATGCGCATGGACGCTCCCTAATAGATTCCCGGAATGAGGCGCTTTGTGGTTCGGCGATAGGATTGGTATTGCGAGCCGAATCCTTCGATCAAAGCGGCCTCTTCCACATGAATTCTATAGAGGACGGCTGCGGTCGTGGGCACGATTACAACCGCGGCCCCGATCCAGTTGCGCTGTGCGAGGCCGATGGCTAGAAAGCAAATGAGCATCCCGGAGTAGGAAGGATGCCGGACGAGACGATAAGGCCCCGATTGGCAGAGCGTCTGCGTGGTGCGAATGGCCACGTTAACACTGAAGGCCTTCCCGAGCGAGAGAATCGCCGTCCAGCGGATGAGAAGGCCTGCAATCATGAGGAAAATAGCTGCGTACCGTGGCCAAAGCGCTCCAGGAAACATCGGCGCGGGGACGTTATCATGGAGCCATTCGGCCGCAAAGATTGAGCCGACGATTGTTCCCCAAAGGATAAACAGCGATCCGCGATCGTGAAGTGTTCCGCCGCTTTTGCGGGTGCGCGTAACGATGACAAGACAAACCTCAGAGGCAGTCCAGCCATAAAACAGAATCTTCCAGAGTAGTGAAATGCTCAAAGCGCCTCCAGAATTTGAGATCTAAAGGGGAATTCCGCTCGGTGTCTTGGGAAGTCGCAATGTTGATTCTCGACATTTATCTCTTACGAGAATTGCGTCCCTGGAGTTCCATTCGCTGCAACTTGAGCGAAGCTCACTAGTTCGACCCCGAGGGTCGGCTTGATCGCAAGCAGCGCCTCGCGCTCAATCTCTCGGGACGTGAGCAGACGTGTGTGTGCCTGGGCCAGATCCTGATCGCTGTAACCGGGGTGCGTAACCAGCTCCCATGTTCCGGGCGGAATCTTCTGCAAGAGGGAAGTGATGGTTGCCGCATTCAGCGTTCCTGTTGCCAACACTCCGAGAGCACCATCGGTAGTCATGAATCCTTCTCCTGTGACGATGCGGCGGAATGCCGGCTCAAGCAGGCGCAGCAACGCAACTTCAATCCGTCGGGACAGTGGAGCGTTCGGAGTGGCGCGGCGGCTCCACGCCGGCTCAAATGGGTTCCGCACTGCACGAATTCCTGCCCTCCGCGCCGCCCCCAGCACAGGCCTCAACACAGCGGGAAACATGTGCGTATGTTTGTGCGTGTCAATGTGTGTGAGTTGCAGCCCTCGCTTTTGTAGCAGGGCGATCTGCGCCGTAACCTCAGCCTCGATGTCGGCCCGCTTGATCCTTCCAAGAAGCAAATGGCGCAGAAACGAACCAAGTGTGGCATGAAACTGGCCGGTGCTTCTGTCTACGAGTGTGGGGATATTGTGGGGCGGCGACACCGGTTGTCCATCCACCAGAACAACGTGGCATCCAACGCTCAGAGATGGAGTTCTCAAGGCTAGGTCGGTGGCCTCGTCAGTGGAGGGGGCTCGAGCCATAAGCGTAGTGCTGGTGAGCACGCCGCGCGCGTGCAGCTCAGCGATGGCGCGATTCACCCCTCGCGTCAACCCAAAGTCATCCGCATTGACGATAACCCGTCGCACCGCCCAAGTCTATCAACCAGGGGCTCTCGAGCCGGGATAGGTGCCGCATCGGCCCCGTCCGGGGCCCGGTACTGGTATCATTTCACAAGGGGTGCCATCCCCTTACCGCTGCCTGTGGGCGGTTAGCTCAGCTGGTTAGAGCGCCTGCCTTACAAGCAGGATGTCGGGGGTTCGAATCCCTCACTGCCCACCATAGATTAGTTCTAGACCGTTCGAAGAAGTCCAATCATCCAAACAAAACCCAATAAACAAAGGTACTCCGTGGATTTTACCGTTCAAAGCGGTACTATGGAAGCCAAGGATCTCTGGTGGTATTTCTGGTGAATCGTGGAAGTGATTTGGTGGTATTTCGCCATTTCGTGAGCCTGGAGGGGTTATGTCGTTGACTGACACTGAAATTCGGAAAACCAAATCGGGAGCGAAGGCATACCGCCTTCCGGATACCAAGGGCCTATTTCTATTCGTCACTCCGACGGGCGGAAAGTTATGGCGCTACAAATACCGTCACGGTGGTTTACAAAAGCTCATGGCAATTGGGAAATACCCGGATGTGCCGCTCACACTAGCAAGGGAACGCCACGCGGAAGCTCGGAGGTTGCTCGCTACTGGCATTGATCCAATGGAACAGCGGAAGGTTGCGAAGACCGCAGAAAAGGCAGCCGCTGAGAATTCCTTCCCAACAATCGCGGGACTCTGGTTTGAGCATTGGCGCGCTGAGAAGAGCGCGCAGCACGTGGACGCGACGCGGAGGCGCATGGATGCAAACATCTTGCCGCTGCTTGGTGCGCGCCCGATCACTGAGATAGAAGCCCCTGAATTGGTCACGATGGTCAAGATGATCGAGGGCCGCGGCGCCGCTGATCTGGCCAAGCGGGCGATGCAGAATGTCGGGCAGATCTTTCGCTACGCAATTGCCCACGGATATGCGAAACGTAATCCAGCAAGTGAGATTCGGCCAGCCGATGTTTTGAGACCAACCCACAAGACAAACCTTGCACGGATCGACCCCAAAGAGCTTCCGGCGTTGTTGAGGTCAATGGAGGTGTATCAGGGAACTCATGTCACCCGATTAGCGATGAAGCTCATGGCGCTAACGTTTGTCCGCACCAGCGAACTGATCGGTGCCAAATGGGCAGAGTTCGACATGGATGCCGCCCGCTGGAACATTCCTGCAGCACGAATGAAAATGCGCGACCCGCACATTGTCCCCCTCGCCTCGCAGACAATCGAAGTGCTGGAAATGCTTCGCTTGCTGACTGGATCGAGTGAGTGGCTCTTTCCCGGCGACCGTAGCAACAAGAAGCCCATGAGCAATAACACCATCCTTGGAGCCTTGAAGCGCATGGGGTATCAGGGCCGAATGACAGGGCACGGCTTCCGAGGCTTGGCTTCCACCATCCTGCATGAGCAAGGCCACCCGCATGAACACATTGAGCTGCAGCTAGCCCATGCTCCACGTAACGCTGTTAGTGCAGCCTACAACCACGCTCTCTACCTTGAGCCGCGTGCCAAGATGATGCAAGAGTGGGCGAACTTCCTAGAGCGAACTCAAAGAGGCGGAAAGCTATTGCCGTTTCGGGGAAGCGCAGCTTAGGGTTTTAGATGATTCGAGTCGTTGCCAATCTGCTACTACTACAGATCCCTAGCGAGTTCATAGGCAATGCTCACACAATACAGATCCGGGCGTATTTCCTTTACAAGCGTCGCGATCTGCTAAAGCGGCCAGCCCATGAAAGCGCCGAGCTGAGCTAGGCTGCTGATCGCGATGCCTGCACGCGTTCCACAGCCCATTGTCTGATCTCGGATTTCACCCAAGCGACTGCGCGCGGTCCGAGGCGGACGGGCGCGGGAAAGCTCTTTTCCTTAATCAGGGCGTAGAGACTGGTTTTCGAGAGTCCCGTGATTGCCTTCACTTCAGGCAGCCGGATAAATGTCACGTCGTCCATGATGCCCTGCGACTTATTCACTGTTTGATACGGCTCTAGCCGGGTGCTTATGGCCGAGCCCAATAATGTCTCAAAGCTACGAGCTTTGTGCATGGGAGCCGGATTTCTCAAGAAACCTCCTCAGTGGACGGTTGGGCGTTGCGAAGGACTCTTGGAATGAAAGAAGTCATAGAAATCGATATGGATAGTTTCGCCTGCTGCGGTTGCCCGTTATTCAAGAACTGAGAAGCTCTAAGTGCGACATATACATCGTGGTAGATATCCCGCACATCCATTGTGGTGCGGTAAATGGGCTTCAGCAGAGAGGGGCCAGAGTGGAAAGACCAAGGCGGAGTCCCTAAGAACAGTTCCCTTGGAACAGAGGCAAATGCATCCACCAAAGTCTGAGAATCGATATTGGCGACAGTACGAATCTCCTCGGCATAAAAGCGACGGTACTGTTCTAATGTAATTTCTCGCAAAGCGGTTGAAGGCATTTCCATTTCTCCTAGACTCTATCGAACAATTGGACACTCGAGGCGCTTTAGTCGTGTTACGCAGATTTTACGAGGGCATTTACAAACTGTGAGAAGGATGAGAACCTGTCATTCATCCGCACCCCGCGATTGCAACAACTGGAATCAACACCGCCGCATCTCCCGTGCGCCGGTGAGTTTACCAATCTTTATTCCAATGACATTGCTTACGACACATTGCGAATGGCTGATCCCGCAGTAAAGGGTTTGATTAGCGGGACGACTGTTAGGAATCAGCCCGTCCCTCCCAGACAACATCGTCAATTTACGGGCTTTCTCCACTCATGGACGCCATGGGTGGACGTTGAGATTACGTGACAGCATCAACTTAAGAGTCCATTTGTCCGAAGCCGCCGTCAGACCGTACCCGACACCCGTTTCAACGCTCAAACCGAGGAACTTGCTGCCCGAGTAATCCGTTGTGGCCCAGACCTCGTGAAACTGCTTCGAAAGCGGCAAGAACCCGTGCAGCGGGCCAACACCGTCATATTCCTCCGCGGCAACGGCCCATCTGTCGTTGAAGTTGTATGCCACTCTACCTGAAGGGTTGTACTGCAGGTTTCCAAGTCCCCCCGTGTAGTCAGTATCGAGAATTGGGTTGTAAATGAAATCCCAAGGTTTTAAGTGCAACCCTATGATCGGCCTAATCTCGGAGGTAATCGTTCTGGACTCCCAGTAGTGGTGATTGACGCTGAACTCGAAATTTGCAGCGTAGAAAAAAGTGTGGTCATGAGCGTTGGGTCGCGCGAATAGTTCGCGAATCTTGAAGCCGTTGATTGTCGAACCATCGTTCTCGGAATAGGGCGAGGTCACAGGCATATAAAGCCCTTGCTCGAACCACGGCGTAACGCCGTATGCCCATTCGGCAGTGACCTGATACGAATGATTGGCGATGATCGCCCCAGGATAGTCGGGCACTGTCCGTCCCTTGGGTGTGAAATTGTTGTGGATCATCAAATTGAAAATTCCAGGCGGCGCGATCTCTCCGTCATACACCTGGATCTCGTCGGTTTGCGCGGCCATTAAGGCCGGCATTGCGAAGAGACAGAAACTCGCCAACATAATCGCACGCATTTTCATTCTTCGTTTTATAGCTCAACGTTTCAATTGTCGATGTAGGCTGCAAGATTTGAATTGAGCGGCTGCCCGCGGATCTTAGAAGGAGTAAACGAGAAAGGTGCCGGCCCTCCAACGGATGTTTGTTGTCGTTGTTGGTGGCGTTGCGTAGCGGCTCGAAATGACACCCGCTTGTCCGCGAAGAGAAAGGTGCTTCGCCAAACGGATGTCTAATCCACCATCTCCAGCGAGGGCAAACCCAGTCCCGTTTGCGTAGTAGTACGAGTGCTGCGTGCTGCTATTTTGAAAAGACTGGCCGCCGATAAGGAAGTCCGCAAAGGGACTGAGTCTGGAGCGGGAAGACGGCTTCGCGATGCGCGGACCAATCAGATAGTCGATTGTAGTGGTGGCATTGGCGACGCCACTCGCTGCGATAAAGGCACTGACATCGCCTTGGATCTCGATCCACTTATAGGTATGGATGTCGATACCACCGCCAACTCCGGCGGAAGCGTTGCTCGACGGATTGCTGCCGGTGTACGAGCCACCAACATAGAGATCTCCATGAGGCGACGCCGATTGTTTTGGTGATTGATTTTGGGACCACAGCAAAGCTCCTGACTGGACAAGGAGGGATAGGAAGATCGCGCATATTCTCATGTTGCCTCTTTCAAAAATTCAATGCAAGTGAGATTTTGGTTTGACCGCCTGTTAATTAGAAAGCCGCCCTAGGAGACTGAGATCAATCGCAACGTCATTTTCAGCCTTCCAGACGAGGAAGCTCGGGTTTTTGAGACCCCATTGAACATAGGGAACGGTGAATTTCGCCCTCGCCGTTGCCTTCGATCCCTCGATATGAATCTGCAAGGGAATCGTCAGGTCATGACCAGTTCCGAGCAGAGTGAAAACTCCGCTTACCTGAATAGTCGAGTCGCCTGAAGCGGCGATTGTTCCGCTGTACGCTTTAGGCGCGAAGGAGACATTGGCGAACTGGTCCACCTTGAGAATGTCCTTGTTCATCTTTTTATCGCGGCTATCGTTTCCTGTCTTTCCGCTGCCGGCCAATACAACGATGGACCCCGAGATTTTGGGAACACTGCGATCAAATTCGATCGATCCGGATTGGATATGAAAAGTGCCGTTGACGACCTCGTGGGTCGTGTTGAGTGTCATTTTGACCTCGCTGGCGTCTGGGTTAACAGCGAAGGTCTGGGGCTGGGCAACTGCGGCTGGAGCGAGCATGACTGCGAGAGCCAAGACTGCGAAGGATCTCATTGCATCTCCCTGGAAGATTTGACGATCGAGCGTTGTATGGGCGCGACTTGATTTCAGTTGGCAAACGCCTGTGAAACAACAGTTGGTGGCTGGGTGACACGCGTGAGTCTAGCCGTTACGCGCATCGCGCCGGGACAGACCCTGAGGCAGAACGGAAGTACAGCGCGCGCGAGAGCGTTGTTCAAGCCGTTGGCGGCAGTCTCGGCAAGACGCATCTGGGGCAGCATTGCGGAGCGCAGTCTTGGCTGAAAGACGGGTGCCGATTCCCCCGCGATGTAGGCAGCGGCGGCACGGCGGGCGGTATGCAGCGCGATCGATATCCCATCGCCGGTGAACGAGGGGATTACGGCTGCCTGATCGCCGATACAGTAGAGCCCATCCTCGGTTGAGCGACGGAGGTAACCGTATGGAATATGAGTGACAGTGATCGGCTTGTCGAGCAATGGCTCTGCACCGTCGAGCCGCATTGCAAGGTGGGGACAGTCCTGCTGCATCTTCGCAAGAAGGCCCTCCCAGCGAAGACCCGCACGCTCAAAATACCGCCGTTGCACAACACAGCAGAAATTCGTGATGCCGCTTTCAACCGGTTGGATACCCCCGTAGCCTCCGGAATAAAGCGTTAACTCAGAGGCATCGGCCAGGTCGGCGGTCTGAGCTGGCGACAGGCGGTAATACATCTTGAAGCCGATCCATTGGTGAGGGTCCTTT
>Ga0302140_10011258_pt1 | contig 11012 bp, 6 predicted proteins | sample I_Bog_E1_1_FD_202095 | JGI IMG/M metagenome (GOLD analysis project Ga0302140, IMG submission 202095) | Peat permafrost microbial communities from Stordalen Mire near Abisko, Sweden - I_Bog_E1_1 | ecosystem: Environmental > Terrestrial > Soil > Wetlands > Peat | place: Sweden: Abisko, Stordalen...
AATCGGATTTTGGAACGGATGTTTGATCCGGTACCGGGATCAGGAACAATTTTTGAGCAGTGAGGGTGTGCTTATCTTTCCCGTCAAGTCGAACCATGCACCGAAGTATGCACCGAACCCCGCGCCGCATCGGGCAGAGATTCAGTCCGTTTGCCAGCCACAGGGTCTATCCACGGTGAAATCCGGGCACTCCCGAAATCGCAGCTCGTTCCTCAACCGGACGGGCGCTCTCACGCTTTGCGCACGGATATTCCTGGTCCTGTTACTGGCCGGTTCCGCAGCGGCGGCCATGGCGCAATCGCTGACTATCGATCAGATTCGCGTCATCGGCAACCGGCGCATCCCCAAAGAGACAGTGCTCGCCCGCTTGTTCACCCATGTCGGCGACACCTACGATCCCGTCTCGGTCGAGCGCGACTTCAACTCGCTTTGGAACACCGGCTACTTCGAAGATCTGCGCATCGAGCGCGAGGACTCCGAAAAGGGCGTGATCCTCAACATCTATCTGAAAGAGAAGCCGAATATCCGCGAGGTCAACTACAAGGGCCTCAATTCGGTCTCGCTCTCCGACGTACTGGACCGCTTCAAGAAGGAAAAGGTCTCGGTCTCGCAGGAGAGCCAGTACGATCCGACCAAGGTCAAGCGCGCGGAGACCGTGCTCAAGCAGATTCTCGCCGAGCACGGCCACCAGTTCGCGACCATCAAGACCGAAGTGAAGAACATTCCTCCCGCCTCGGTGCAGATCAACTTCAACATCAAGGAAGGCCCGACCGTCAAAGTCGGCGAGATCAAGTTCGTCGGCAACAAGGAAATCAGCAGCCTGATCCTGCGCCGTTCGATGAAGAACCTGAAACCCATCGGCATCCCGTACTCCATCTTCCTTGAAAATCTCTTCGCCAAGACCTTTGACAGCTCCAAGCTAGAAGAGGACTCGGAGCGCGTCCGCCAGGTCTATCGCGACAAGGGCTACTACAACGCTGCCGTTGAAGAGCCCCGCACCCAGGTGCGAGACGAAGGCGGCCTGTCGCTGCTCACCTTCCGGCCGAATAAAGGTAAGCGCATCGACATTCTGCTGCCTGTCGAAGAAGGCGACCGCTATAAGCTGACCGCGATCAAATTCACCGGCAACAAGGCAGTCAACAACGTGCGCGCGCTGCGCAGCACCTTCGCGCTCAAGGATGGCGAGTACTTCAACGCTACCCTCGTCGGCAAAGGCCTTGAGAATCTGAAGAAGGCATACGGCCAACTCGGATACATCAACTTCGGTGCCATCCCCAAGTTCGAGTTCAACGACGCCAATAAGACCATGGTCATGACCGTGGATATCGACGAAGGCAAACCCTTCTACGTTTCACGCATCGAGATCCAGGGCAATACCCTCACCCGCGACCGCGTCATCCGCCGCGAACTGATGCTCGAAGAGGGCCAGGTCTACAACTCCCAGCTTTGGGAGTACAGCCTGCTGCGCCTCAACCAGCTCGACTATTTCGATCCGCTCAAGGTCGACCAGGATTCGGAAGCCCACCAGGACACCGAAGCCGGCACCGTCGATCTGCTCCTCAAAGTCAAGGAAAAGGGCAAGAACTCGATCGGCTTGAACGGCGGCGTGTCGGGACTCTCCGGTGCCTTCCTCGGCCTCAATTACCAGACCAACAACTTCCTCGGCCTGGGTGAGACGCTAAGCCTGCAAGCCAACCTGGGCAACGTCAACCGCCAGTTCACCTTTGGTTTCACGCAGCCTTACTTCCGCAATCGCCCGCTGAACCTGGGCTTCCAGCTCTTCGACCAAAAGTCGGATTACAACGCGGCCAAGAGCGTCACCAGCGGCGCTACGGCGGGGTCAAACCTCGCCGCCCAGCAAAGCTCTCTCTTGCAGAACTACAACAACTCGACCGTCGGCATGAACTTCTCCATCAGCTACCCGCTGCCGCGGCACAACTTCCAGCGCGTTGGCTTAACCTATTCGCTGACCGACTCCGACATCACCGCCTTCAGCACCGCCTCGCAGAACCTCTTCCAGAACATCGCCTTCCGTTCAGGAATTCAGGGACAAAACGCGTTGAATGGCATTGTGAACAGCTCCGCTTCGTTGAGCTACATCTTCAACACCATCAACAATCCCCAGCGCCCGCGCAGCGGCCAGGAATTCTCCGCCGTGCTCCAGGTTGCAGGCATCGGCGGCAATGTCCGGTATGTCTTCCCGGCCCTCGCCTACAAGCGCTTCACGCCCATGCACTATCTGACGCCGTCCAACGAAGGGCACAACGTCCTCGGCTGGCGCGCGGAGTTGAAGTTCATCCAGGGCTACGGCGGCGATGTGGCGCCTCCCAACAACCGCTTCTACGCCGGCGGCGAAGCCGACGTCCGCGGCTTTGAAGTCCGCACAGCTACGCCCTACGCGTATATTCCCAACAAGATCAACTTCAACCTGGTCAATCCAGATGGCAATTGCGTTCCGCGCGACCCGAACAATCCACAGCTCAGTCAATGCATCCAGGTCCTGCTGCCGGTCTATAGCGTCGTATCGGTCGGCGGCGATCTCAACTTCACCAACAACCTCGAGTACCGTATACCCATCGCCGGCCCGGTCACCTTTGCCTTCTTCGACGACTTCGGTATCGACACCGCGCTTGACCGCCACCAGTTGAAGGAAAGCCCGGAAGGCGCAGCCAGCCTCAATTCACCGCTCTACGGCTGCCCCGTCTACAACAACGGCGCTTGCGAGGGCGGTACGCAGATCGTCTTCAACCAGTACATCCGGCCCCTCCCCGGCACTAACCTGGTTCCACGCATGTCGATCGGCGCCGAACTCCAGGTGGTTATGCCCATCATCAACGCGCCCTTCCGGCTCTACTACGCGGTGAACCCGCTGCGTCTTTCCGAGCAGGCGACCGGCGAGAACCTCATCACCCGCGCAATGTTCCCCCCAGGGGGCGCAGGCGACTACTCCTACGCGCAGGCGCAGGAACTCTACGGCTCCCGTTATCAGTTGCGTGAGCCGGCCAAGAGCTTCCGGCTGACGGTCTCCACAACCTTCTAACCCTGCATAACCCGTAACTTGAGGGATCGCGCCCAGCGCGGTCCCTTTTTGCTGCGTCGCGATACGCGCTCACTTCGCGAGAAGACACACGAATTTCCTGCAAAAATCGTTCCTTCGCAGTTTGCACATCCCCACCCAGCCTCCTATAATCCTTAGTAGTTCCTGATGATGTCTCTGTCCGCGTCTTACACTAGTTTTGCTTTCGTCGTTCCGGCCGAGCTGAATTCCGTATAGACTCCAGAGGTTGAACAGGAAGCAATGTCTTGCTTCCCCCGAAGGAATGCGGGCACACAACAGGAATATCGAAGGAGTCTCCGATTCAAATGAAGCGTACTTTTGCCCTATCCGCCCTGCTGGCTGCGGGCCTGTCTGTCGCCGTTATGACCGCCTCCGCTCAAACCCCTGCAGCGCCCGCCACTCCCGCAGGCCCTACCAAGATTGCCGTCGTCGCGTTTCAGGTTGCCGTCGCGCAAACCAACGAAGGCCAGCGCAACTTTGCCGACGTTCAAAAGAAGTTCGAACCCAAGCAGGCGCAACTCAAGACTCTCAACGACGACATCGAGAGCCTCAAGAAGCAGTTGCAGACGCAAGGCGACAAGCTGAGCCCCGCCGAGCAGTCCGCCAAGACCAAGAAGATCGACGAAGAGACCAAGACGCTGCAGCGCGACGCAGAAGACGCCCGCAACGACTACCAGACGGCCGTCGGCGATATGTACAACTCGCTCGCTTCCAAGGTCTATGAAGTTGTAGAGGCCTATGCCAAGGAGCAGGGCTACACGCTGGTGATCGACGTCAGCCAGCAGCAGAGCCCAGTCCTCTACGCGGCCGAGTCCACCAACATCACCCAAGCCGTCATCGCCGGCTACAACACCAAATCCGGTGTCCCGGCGCCGCCGCCGTCAGCGCCATCCGCTCCAGCACCTAAGCCGGCAGCGAAGGCCCCAGCCAAGCAGTAGTTGTAGTTCAGGCAGCACATCAGGACCCCTGAACGGCTTCCCAGGATCGAAAGGATCTGTTGGAAGGCCGCTCAGGGGTCTTGCTGTCGTGAGCTTAAGAATACTTCCACGGTCCATACCACAATGATTCGCAACCGTAGATGTTGTCCCATAATGGTGTTGAGCGAAAACGGCACATACTGTGGAAAACGCTGTGGATTTATTTTCGGGATTGAATCGGCAAAAACTTTAATCTTCCCCTTGCCAAACGCCACGATTATTTGCTTATTTGTATAAGTCCTTATTATTCAACCAAGTTTGACTAGCAAGCCTTCCGTGCCTTGCCGATTGGGCAGCAAATGCAGTGCTCGGTGCGTAACCGGAAGTTTCCACAGTTTCTTGTGAATGGCGTGTGAATTGCCTTCTGTGCCTAGATCAATTCTGACCAGATCTAACAATCAGTTCTGCGTATCCTCGCCCACTCGCAGCACCGCCAGGAAGGCTTCCTGCGGAATATCGACCTTGCCGATGCGCTTCATCCGTTTCTTGCCTTCCTTCTGCTTGTCGAGCAGCTTGCGTTTGCGGCTGATATCGCCTCCGTAGCATTTGGCGATCACATTCTTGCGCAGAGCGACCACCGTTTCCCGCGCCACGATCTTGGCCCCGATCGCGGCTTGAATAGCGACCTCAAACTGCTGCCGCGGGATCAGTTCGCGCATCTTCGAGACCAGCGCCTTGCCGCGTTCATACGCAAAGTCGCGATGCACAATGATCGAGAGCGCATCGACAGGTTCGCCCGAGACCAGAATATCCATCTTCACCATCGGCGAAACCCACATCCCAGCCAACTGATAGTCGAGCGAAGCATAACCGCGCGAGACTGACTTCAAGCGATCGTAGAAGTCCAGCACAATCTCGTTCAAAGGCAGCTCGTAGGTCAGCATCACGCGCGTTGCCGAAACATATTCAAAGTTCTTCTGCCGCCCGCGCTTCTCTTCGACCAGCTTCAGGATTCCGCCAACATATTCCTCATTGGTGAGGATCATGGCGTTGATCACCGGTTCTTCAATCTTTTCGATATTGGTAGGCTCAGGCCAGCGCGACGGATTCTCAACCTCCAGCACCTCGCCGTCGGTCAGCGTGATCTTGTAGCGCACTCCAGGCGCCGTGGTGATCAGGTCCAGGTTGTACTCGCGCTCAATGCGCTCCTGAATGATCTCCATGTGCAGCAGCCCAAGGAAGCCGCAGCGAAATCCAAACCCCAGAGCGACGGAGCTTTCCGGCTCAAAGAAGAAGGATGAGTCGTTGAGCCGCAGCTTTTCCAGCGCGTCGCGCAGCAGCGTATGCTCATGCGAATCCACCGTGTAAAGTCCCGCGAAGACCATGGGCATGATCTCCATGAATCCAGGCAAGGCCTCGCTCGCGGGATGCTCGTCGTCCGTAACCGTGTCGCCAATCTTGGTGTCGGCCACATTCTTGATGGTCGCGGTAAAGAAACCAACTTCGCCGGCGGTTAATTCCCGAATCGGCACCGGCTTGGGCGTCAACACGCCTAGCGTATCAATCAGGAACGTGCGGCCATTCGACATGAAGCGAACCTTCTGCCCCTGCCGCAAGCGCCCATGCACCACGCGCGCCAACACCACCACGCCGCGATAGGGATCGAACCAGGAATCGAAGATCAGGGCCTGCAGCGGCGCGTCGATGTTGCCCTTGGGAGGCGGCAGGCGGTGCACAATGGCCTCCAGGATGTCTTCCACGCCCTGGCCGGTCTTAGCGCTCACCGGGATGGCGTCGGTCGCGTCCAGCCCCACTGCCTGCTCAATCGCCTCCTGTGTGCGCGTGATGTCGGCCGAGGGCAGATCGATCTTGTTGATGATCGGAATCACTTCGAGGCCGCCATTGATCGCGAGAAAGGCGTTGGCCAAGGTCTGCGCTTCCACGCCCTGGCTCGCGTCCACCACCAGCAAAGCGCCCTCGCAAGAGGCCAGCGAGCGCGAGACTTCATAGCTGAAGTCCACATGCCCCGGTGTATCGATCAGGTTTAGCTGATAGGTGATGCCGTCCTTGGCCTTGTACATCATGCGCACGGCATGAGCTTTAATGGTGATGCCGCGCTCCCGTTCCAGATCCATTGCGTCCAACACCTGGGCCTGCATTTCTCGCGCAGTCAGGGAACCCGTCATCTCCAGCAGACGGTCTGAGAGCGTGGATTTGCCGTGGTCGATATGGGCGATAATCGCGAAATTTCGGAGCAGGCTTGCGTTCATGGGGGAACTTCACAGGAGGAGTTAGCCCAACCCAGCGCCAACACCCTCGAACTCATAGCTTATCATCGGGAGAGTGCCAGCGAGAGCCGAGCGAGACTTCTTCACGGACGGCGTTGCGGACAAACAGTTCTGAATGCATACCAACCCACTCCTAAAACGGGCCTCTTTCGTTCGCGGCATGGCGCTGGCAACCTCGCTGTGGGTCGCGATTGCCGCCGCCACCGGATGCAACGACAAGCAGCCCGTCCCGCCTGCCGACACCACCGGCAGCCAGGCAACCGCCCCTCCGATTGTGCCGGCGACGCAGCAGGCCAGCCCCGCTCCCGCTATTGCGCAAACGCCGCAACAGCGCCGCGTCCGGCAATTGATTGTGCAGGTAGAGCGCGCCTTTCAAAGCGGCCAGCAGCACTACCGCCAGGGCCAGCTAACTCAGGCTAAGGCCGACTTCGACAACTCCGTGGACCTGATGCTCGCGAGCGGACTGGACATTCGCGGAGACTCGCAATTGAGCGATGAATTCGACCGCATCCTGGACGCAGTAAACGCCCTCGAGACAGAAGCATTGAAGCAAGGGAACGGCTTTGCACCTGCCGTCGAACCCACGCCCGCCGACGTTGCCAACGATGTCACCTTCGTCGTCGACCCCAATCTCGTAGCCAAAGCCAAAGAAGAACTGACCACCACCAAGTCCGACATTCCCCTGGTCATCAACGACTACGTGGCCACTTACATCAACTTCTTCGCCAACTCGCAGCGCGGCCACAACACGCTCAAGCATTCGCTGGAACGCAGCGGCAAGTACAAGGCGATGATCCAGCGCGTGATGGCGGAAGAAGGCGTCCCGCAGGATCTGATCTATCTCGCCATCGCTGAATCCGGCTTTCAGCCCCGTGCTGTCAATGCCGGCTCCGGCGCAGGCGGCATGTGGCAGTTCATGCCCAACGATAAATATTATGGCCTCGCCAAGAACGCGTACGTAGACGAGCGTTTCGATCCGGAGAAATCCACGCGCGCCTCGGCCCGCTACATGAAGTTCATCTACAACCAGCTCGGCGACTGGTATCTCGCCATGGCCGGCTATAACTGGGGCACAGGCCGCGTGCAGCAGGCCGTGCAGAAGACCGGCTATGCCGACTTCTGGGAACTCTACAAGCGCAACAATCTCCCCGAACAAACCAAGAACTACGTCCCGGAAATCATCGCCGCCATCATCATCGCCAAGAATCCGCATCAATACGGCTTCGACGATCTCACCTTCGACGCGCCCATCACCTACGACACCGTTCCCATCAACTACTCTGTCGATCTGCGCCTGGCGGCAGACATCGTCGATGCCGATCCGCAGGAGTTGGCTGCGCTGAACCCCAGCCTCATGCGCATGACCACGCCACCGCCTGGCCTGTTGCCCGGGCCTTTCGATCTGCATCTTCCCTTCGGCACGGCAACACTCTTCCAGCAGCGCATCGCGGAGATCCCGGAAGATCGCAGAACCACATGGCGCTACCATCGCGTGACACCCGACGATTCGTTGGCCTCGCTCGCCCGCAGCTATCGCGTCTCCATTGAGCAACTCGCGACAGCGAACCAACTGCACACCGACGACTCTCTCGATAACGTCGATGCGCTTGTGATTCCAGTTGCGCCGGTATCCGCGCCTGCTTCGCACATCGAGGTCTATCGCGCGCGACGTGGCGATTCATTCGTCACCATCGCAGATCGCTTTGGAGTTTCGCTTGAAGACCTGCACCGCTGGAATCATTCGACGGGAACCAGCATCGTTGCAGGCCAGCGCGTTCGCGTCGCAGAGCCGGCGCATGTTGCATCCAACGCGCGCGGTCCTATTCGCGCGACAGTGCATGACGACAAGTCGAAAGCAAAAGGCAAAGGCAAAAGCGCTCCAATAACCAGTGCCCCTCGCAATTCTGCATCAAGCAAATCGAGCAGCAAGGCCGCTTCCACCGCTACCAAAAGACTCTCCGCAAAGCCCGCCTCAAAGCAGCACGAACCCGCGGAGGCGCACAAATCCGGCGATGCGAAGAGGAATAAAGCCCCATCTCAGAACTCATCCAATAAAAAACAGCAGAAGTAGCTAGTTACGTACTTGTCATTGTCGTAAAAACGGTGCAAGCTATTGCTACAATGTGCGCCGAAGGCGAATGCGCGCAAGGTCGTTTTGGAGTGACGCTTCTTCAGACGCAAGACACAAAATTACAGCAGCGCAACGGCGCTGGAGGCAGATGAGGATGACCGAAGAAATACGGATGTATGCAAGCAGTGATTCTGGCGAAGAGACACCCTTCGCCGAGAGCAGTCTGGCACAGGAAATCGAACTGGAAGATGAAGAAGAAGAGAGCGTAGCGAGCCTACTCGACGCGGAGATTGTCGATATCGTCATCATCGCTGAGCCGGAGCCCACCCCCGAGCCTGAGCCCGCGCCGGAACCGGTCGTCGCCAAAGCAGCAAAAAAGGCCACGCCAGCGAAGAAGGCAGCAGCGAAGAAGGCACCCGCAAAGAAAGCGGTCGTGAAGACAGCGGCCGTGAAAGCGCCCGCGAAAAAGGTTGCAGCCGCCAAGAAGGCGGCTAAAAAAGTTGTGGCCACGAAAGCGCCGGCCAAGAAGGCAGTTGCGAAGAAAGCCGCGACCGTCAAGAAGTCAGTGAAGCCGGCGAAGAAGGCCCCGAAAGTGTCTGCCGCGAAGAAGAGCATTAAGACGGCTGTTAAGAGCGGCGGCAAGATTGCAGTGAAGAAGGCTGCGATCAAACCGGGTACCACCAAGAACAGCACCACCAAACCAATCAAGAGAGGTAAGACTTTGGCAACTGCAAAGAAAGCAGCAAAGAAAGCTCCCGCCAAGAAGGCTCCGGCGAAGAAAGCCGTAGCGAAGAAGGCTCCGGCGAAGAAAGCCGTAGCAAAGAAGGCCCCCGCGAAAAAGGCCGTAGCGAAAAAGGCCCCTGCGAAAAAGGCCGTAGCCAAGAAGGCTCCGGTGAAGGCCCCAGCTAAGAAGGCAGTCGCGAAAAAGGCTCCCGCCAAGAAGGCAGCCGTCAAGAAAGCTGCTCCCAAAAAATCCAGCAACTAACCGGTAACACCCAGGCAAGCAAAAAAGCCCGGCCGCGAGACCTATCTCGCAAGCCGGGCTTTTTTGCGTCTGTACGAATTTGCGCAGACCTGAAGCGCTCAGGATCTACTTGCCGCCATCGGCAATCGCAGCCAGCACATCGGCGCTGTGATTGGGAATATCGTTGACACTCCACGTCTTTACGATCTTCCCCGCGGGGTCGATCAGAAATGTCTGGCGCAAGGCAATCGTAACGCTCTCGTGCGTGGTTGGGTTTTCGAAGGACTTCAACGGCACGCCGTAGGCATCCACCACCTTGAAGCTGAGGCTCTCCTTGGTGCAAAAGCTCTTGTGGCTGTCGGCAGTATCCAGGCTCACGCCCAGCACCACCGCGTTTGCGGCCTTGTACTTCTCCAGATCGCGCTGGAAGTTATGCGCCTCCAGCGTGCAGCCGCCGGTAAAGTCTTTGGGATAGAAATACAGCACCACCCACTTGCCCTTGTACTCCGAGAGGCTGATGGGCGTGTTGTCCTGTGAAGGCAGGGTGAACCCAGGCGCCGTCGTCCCAGCGTTCAGGGGATTGCCGGCAAAGGCAGCGGGAACGGCAGCCGACAGCGTAAGTGCTGCGGCAAGCGAGAGCAATGCAAATCTCTTCATAACGTGAAACCTCCAGGGTGCGGTGCGGAAATTGTCTAGAAGATAGAGCTGCGGGGAATCTGCGGCGTGCAACAGCACACCTAGTATCTGCGCGGCACGGCAACAATGGCAATGCCTGCCTCAGCGGCGCGGCGAATCACCGCGTCCAGATCGAACAGCAGCGTTCGCTCCGCCTCTATCGCCAGACAACTCGCACCGGCCTGAATCATAGTCTCCAGCGTCCGCAGCCCAATCACCGGAACATCGAATCGCATATCCTGCTTCGGCTTGGGTAGCTTAACCACGGTCAGCCGGCGCTCCAACGTGGAAGCGTCCGAGTCCAGAGTCTGCATCAACTCTCCGGCGCGCGCGATGGCCGCATCCGTCCCTTCCATCGCCTCGACAGCCACACAGGCCTGCGCCGCCACGATCACCGTCTGTCCAATGTCGAAGGCCGCCACGCCAGCCGCCACGCTCAGCCCATATTCGATATTGCGCCGCTCTTCCTCATCCGGCTCGCGCTCAGTGAGCACGCCAGCTTTGGCCAGGAGCGGCTCCAGATACGCAGTTGAGGAGATGAGTTCAATGCCTTCATCCGCAAGCACCTTGGCCACCGCACCCAGCAGCATATCCGTATTGCGCGTGCGCAGGTTGAGCAGCAGTTTGGCCAGCCGCCAGTCGGGCCGGATGCTCGAGAAAATCTGCTTGTGCTTCACCTGACCAGCCATCACCGCGCGCGTCACTCCAGCTTTCTGGAAAGTCGCTATCAACCGCGACAACTCACCCAGCGAAAGCCAATGCACAGAAACGCCCGAGTCCCGCGCCGCCCGCTCATCGATCTCGTTGTCTGTCTCTTCCTTGATGGCAGCTACAACAACCTCGCAGCCCTCAGCCCGCGCCGCATCCAGCAGCAGAAAAGGGAAGCGCCCATTGCCTGCAATGAGCCCAAGCTTACTTGCGGAAGCCACGGCTACTTGATCACTCCGCGCTGGCTGCGCTCAATAAAGGCGATCAGATTGGCAATGTCTTCCATCCCCTCTTCGTCGCCCTTCAGCTCTTTCATCTTTTCAACGGCCGC
>Ga0302140_10011259_pt1 | contig 11011 bp, 7 predicted proteins | sample I_Bog_E1_1_FD_202095 | JGI IMG/M metagenome (GOLD analysis project Ga0302140, IMG submission 202095) | Peat permafrost microbial communities from Stordalen Mire near Abisko, Sweden - I_Bog_E1_1 | ecosystem: Environmental > Terrestrial > Soil > Wetlands > Peat | place: Sweden: Abisko, Stordalen...
GGGTGGGACTTATAGTGGAGAAAGTCCGCGACCGTTTATGGTTGTGGTTGCCAGGTCCTCGCGGTCTCCGCCAAGAGTTTGCCGCGAGGGCCTGGTCGTTCCTTCTTGAAATTTCGACTCAATATCTGTTTCGGAGATTTACTGCGATTTGCGCGTTTCGGATGAATATGCGACAAATTCAGTCCGAGATTCAATATACGACAACTTCAGTCGTATATCAAGCGCGTCCGGCTCTCCATTTAGAAGAGCCGTCCCACCTCTTGGAATCAACGCGCGCACATGCAAGTTTTACCGCAACTTTCAGTTGCTGCTTGCGTCGATTGGAACCACGGGCAGACTGATGTAGCTCAGCTTTCCCGGCGCATGCCAGATTCGCTGTGTCGCTTTCTGGTAGTCTTCCAATTTTGCTCTGAAGATGTTGGGCACAAAACGTTGCGGATTGCGGTCATAGAGCGGAAAAAGCGTGGACTGGATTTGAACCATGATCCTGTGTCCCTGCAGAAAAGTGTGGTTCACCATGGGGAGCCCAAAGACGTAGGGCAGTGGCTCATTTGCCTTGATCGGCTCAGGGTGCTCAAAGCTCGTGCGATACCGGCCGCGGAAGATGTCCGTCGCAATGGGTAGCTCGTAGCCGCTCATCTCGACGGGAGGCGCTGTCCGGTCCGGCTGAACATCAATAAGCTTTACAACCCAGTCTGAATCGGTTCCACTTGTCGATGCGACAAGATGCACTGTTGGCTCGCCCGAGAGCTTGATTGCCTCTGTCAGTGGCTCGGTTTCATACGTCAATACATCTGGCCGGCCATCGACAAAGCGCTGGTCCGTCACCAGCCACGTCCTCCAACCCATTCCGTCAGCCTCATCGACTGGCCGTGGACGATACGGCACTGGCTTGGCCGGGTCAGACACGTACTCATCGAAGGACGGATTGCTTCCTTCCGTTGGAGCCTTCAAGGAGAGGCCGGCCGCTGCCGTCATATATAGCGGCGTGGATTTCACCGGACAGCCGGTTTCGCAACTAGCCGGAAAAACCTTTGGCTTGTCCCAGTGATCCGCGCCGGTGTCGTAGATAAACACCGGAGGCGTCACAGCAACCGGCGCGCCTGGCTTCAAATATTGATTGAAGAAGGGAAGCAGCACTTCGCTGCGCCACTGAGCAGTCGTATCCGTCGCCCAGGTAAGTTTGCCGAGCGAGCGTCCTTCGCGGTTCACCTGGCTATGGAACCAAGGTCCCATGACCAAAAAGTTCATCGAATCCGGAGTACCCGTGGCCTTCAGCGCACGATAACTGTGGATGGCTCCCCACATATCTTCCTGGTCCCACAGGCCCTGTTCCCACATGGTTGGGACTGTGACAGGCTTCTGTGCAATCAGCTTATCGAGCGCCTGGCTTTGCCAAAAGCCGTCATACGCGGGGTGGTCGGCCATCACCTTCCAATAGGGCAACTGACTCATGCCCTCAGCCTCTGCGAACGCATCCGCAGAGCCGGCGCGCAGGAAATTCGTGTAGTCATCCTTGCCTTCGTGCGGCACTTGTACACCTTCTCCGCGATTGCTCGTCTGACCGAGAACGTAGTCGATGTTCGGCTGTCGGAAAGCGCCGTAATGGAACCAGTCGTCTCCCATCCAACCGTCGACCATGGGGCTTTCGGGAGCTGCGACTTTCAAAGCGGGGTGCGGGTTGAGCAGGGCCATGACTACGGTGAAACCTTCATAGCTCGATCCGATCATGCCGACGCGTCCGTTCGATTCAGGCACGTTTTTTACCAGCCAGTCGATCGTGTCCCAGGCATCGGTTGTGTCGTCGGCGCCAGTCGGGTTGTAACCTGAATTCACCGGCGGCGGTGTCATGTTGTACGGGCCTTCGGAACCGTACTTGCCACGTACATCCTGGTAGACCCGAATATAGCCTGCCTCGACAAATATCTCGTCGCTAAGTGGCAAAGCTTCGATCATGCGTGCGCTCTTTGACCGTGCTGCGCGCATAGCAGCGTTGTAGGGTGTACGAGTGAGCACAATCGGCGCGCCCTTGGCCGCCTTTGGGACCACGATAACTGTGTAAAGCTTGACTCCATCGCGCATCGGAATCATGACCACGCGCTTGTCGAAGTCGCTCGCCAGTGCGGGCGCTTTGAAGCTTGCAGGCAAGTCATCGGCGGGTAGCCCCGGCTGCTGGGCTTGCCCAATCAGGAGCGATCCGGAAAGCAGAAATGCAAAAGCTCCTGCGGTCGATAATCCGCGCACGGCTTCCCTTAGTCGAACCGGTCTGGATTTGGAGAATCCTGCAGATTGAGGCAATGGGTTTCCGTTCTCTCGGCATTGATGACATGTGGCAACTTCGACGGCCTTTGCTTGAGGCATGTGGCTCTCCTGATCTGGAATGGTCGTGAAATCACAAGGATGGTTCAGCAAATTTTCTGCTTCATTGCTTTAGTCAATTTAAAGCAATTGAGGTTGGAGCGCGCTTCTTCGTTCGAAATTCGTAGATCTACCACATCTCTGAATGCGTAATTCGATATGTTGGGGTTCGTGCTTTCTCATGTCTGAGAATCCAGACATGGGGTTCGTACATGATCATGCGGTCAGAGACCTGGCGCTGAGACCCTTTAGGTTGTAAGCGGGAACTTAAAGAATTGCAGCCTGGGGCAGGAAACCGGAGGCACAGCCGAAGCCGTCTCCTGGGTTGTCGATCTGAACGCTGTCCAGCTTTAGTTCGCCGCTGCGATATGAAAACAGCGGTGTTCGCACGAGTTGTTCACCGGGGATAGGCGCGAAATAATCCCCTCCGCATTCTGGATGAAGCTGCTCCCATTTAACCTCTCTCTTGGGATGAGTCAGCAGCATGCAGGCAACGGCAAAGATGCCTAGACCGAATTCGTAGGAATACATGCTGTCTGTTGCGCAACGGACGGAACATCCCCTGTAACGGATCCCGAATTGAGTTGCCACAATCAGGATGTCGCCGCTCTGCTCTTCTCCGAGCTTCTTCCATGCGTCGATAGCTTTACCGGTCTGCATGAGCGAGCGGTCGTTTAAACGGTCTTTGCAGGTATTGGTGAACCTGCGCTCTCTGGCGATGAGGGAAAACACTTTCTGGATCGCTTCGCTGTAAGTAGCTCCAACCTTTTCCCAGCGGGGAATAGCGGCCCATTCAGCGCGAAGGGGAAGCGGCCGCTTTGCCAACTTCTCCAAGTCATCGTCTTTTGTACCAAGAGCTGGGAAAAGTCTCCTGAGAGTGGCTTCTTGCTCAGGAACGGTCTTCATACGAAAGCCTTCCGGATATCCGTATGCAGACCAGACCTTTTCCTTTGCATACCTGTTAGGACAACGGTTCTTCTTGATGAAATCTCCAAAGAGAGTGGCTAAACCGGTGCTGGCATTTATGCGCCCTCGTTCCTCTTCGGAAAGGTATGCGCTTTCGTAAACGCGCAGAATGTCTGACAGAAACCGCTGTCCTTCGGAGCTCATTGCCGACACCTTAGATATGAGATCAGATAATGGTGGCGGCTGCTCCGATTTGAGAACGCGAAGGGGTTTCCCCAGGACTTCCTGACTTGAATAGTCCGTTAAATCGATCGTTTTGCCTGACCAGGCCAAAACTTCACCTCTTCGGCGGCACTTCGCTGGTTTCCTATCGGCAGACAGGGCGTTTGCGTTCGATTCGGTTCGAGAAGTTCCGCAGTTTTACAGATTCACAGGGGGTGTGTTTCTGTGGATTTGCTTATCGAAAGTGTTTGATTCTGTTTGGATTGAGAGGGGCTTCACAGTTTCACAGCCCTAAAACGTCGATGTCCGGTGGGGGGGGTGGGGTACCTGTTCGGGCCCGGGACGTTGCTGCCAGATATCGCTGGCAGATATGGATCGGCTTCGGGATTTGGATGGGGGGTGCTCATGAAAGTATTGTGCGCGTTGGAGGGATAATGCACTGCAAATTAAAGCGGGTTTTAATCAAAGAAAGTGCGGGGAAGTTGAAGGCATCAGAAAAGGCTCCCAAGCAGAGGGAGCCTTTCCAATTTTATGTTCACGAGAATGAGGAACAACCGAGGTTGAGTTATCCCTTTGGTTCGTCCTGATCGGGATGAAGGGTTCGATAGCTCGAATTGCCTCTCGACCAGATCAGGAGCAGAAAGTCCTTGCCATCGCGGTTCTGGTGCATCTCGTTTGCGAACTGGCTGGCGGACTGTGCGGGCTTGCGGTTGACTTCAACGATGATATCGCCGGGCTGGATTCCAGCTTCTTCGGCGGGGCTGGCGGGGCGAACGCTCTGTACGACGACGCCGTGGATCTGCTCAGGCGCGTTGACCTGCTGGCGGGCTTCCGGAGTCAGATCGCTCACAGCCAGTCCCAGTTTGCCGGTGTGAGTGCCGTCTTCGCTTTCGGGGCCGTCGTTGCTCGCCACTTCTGAATTGCCATGGAACTGGCCGACTGTCAGGTTCAAGGTTGTCGGCTTGCCATCGCGAATGACGCCGAGAGCAATCTTGGTTCCCGGAGACATTTCACTCACTGCGACTTGCAAAGTGCTGCCGTTGATGACCTTGTCGCCGTTGATCTGGGTGATTACGTCGCCGGTTTGCAGGCCGCCGCGGCTCGCGGGCGAATCCGGAGTTACCTGAGACACAATAGCTCCGGTGGCTTCCTGGAGATTGAAGAAGTGCGCATTCTCAGGCGTGACATCGTTCATGCCGATGCCGAGGTATCCATGGTCGACCTTGCCGTGCTTGATGAGCTGATCGGCCGTGGCGCGGACGATTTGAGAGGGAATTGCGAAGCCCGCACCGGCGAACGAGCCTCCGTTGGAGATGATGAAGGTGTTGATGCCAACGAGCTCACCGTGAGCGTTCACGAGCGGGCCGCCTGAGTTGCCGGGATTGATGGCTGCATCGGTCTGAATGAAGTTGCCGGGTTTGCGTGGGTCATCCGAGTAGGGGTTTGCGCGGTTGACGGCGCTGACGATTCCGCGCGTGACCGAGAAGCGGAAGTAGCCGAAGGGGCTTCCGAAAGCGAGGACGGTCTGGCCGGGCTGGAGCTTTGTGGAGTCACCCCAGGCGATGCTGGGTAGATCGCTGGCGTTTACCTTGATGACGGCTAGATCTGTCAACTTGTCGACGCCAATGACTTTCGCATTCAGGATGCGGCGGTCGTTGAGCGTGACCTTGATGTTAGTTGCGCCGTCGACTACGTGGTTGTTGGTAACGATGTACCCATCGGGCGAGATGATGATGCCGCTGCCGATTCCATGCTCAATCTGCTGTTGCTGGGGCATTTGAGGGCCCTGGCCAAAGAACTGGCGGAGGCCGGGCGGAAGTCCCTGAAACGGATTTCCCTGCATCTGGCCGTCGGAGGTTTCGGCTTCGCTGTTGCCGCGCGCAGTAACTTCGACGTTGACGACGGCGGGGGTGACTCTGGACGCAACTGCTTCCATGGCACGGTCGAGTGCGGTGAGAGCTTCTACGCTGTTGTCGTCCATGGCGGCAGCGGCATGTACATTGCCGTGGCCCACGAAGAGAGCTGCACCGAGGGCGAAGGCTGTAACAACCGCGGCTGGTGCAGCCATCTTCTTCGCAACTGGTACTAATTGATTAGTTACTTGACTCATGGGGAACCATTTCTCCTTGTTGAAGATGCTTGTTGATGTTGAGCGCGACGAGCATTGCGCTGGAGCTTTTTGCGTCTAGATTTGAACGAGCAACCAGCCATTGCCGAACGGTACGGCGGCGTAGGTCGGACGAACGGCCGGGGTGCTGGTGGTTTGTTGCACCGCGAAAACTACGTGCGGTTGAATCTCTGTGTCAGTCCATTCCGTAAGAACGACCCACGCCTGTTGGCGTTGCTGGAATGGCCGTTTGGCGGAGTGTGCTATGGAAATGCTCCTCAGGCTTGCTGGGGGTTGAGGTTTGGCGCTCTTGCGACAGAAGGAACTCGCAGGAACGGGGCACGGAGCATTTGTGGAGCAGCCGGAACGAGGTGCGTCGCAGTTGTAAGTTGCGGTGTGGGCCAGGGTGCTCCGAACTGGCGGTAGATGCATGGCCGTGTCAACCATATGCGGAGCATCTCCGGCGTTGCGAAGAACGGGGGAGGGAAGTCCGGCTTGGTGATGGGAAGAGACGGGCGCGAATTGAGCTCTGAGAGTTGATGGAGCAAGCGGGGCGAAGCTGACAAGCTGCGGACTGCGGGATAGGGCGATTGCGCCGCTCAAGACGGCTAGAATCAGCATGCTGGTTGCGAGCGCGGTTTGCCGGGGGTTCATCGATTTCCCCGGTCTCTGCAAGAGGCGGTGGACGCGGCGGACCAGCTCCGATTGCCGTTCCCAGGCGCCAAGGGCCAGCGAAAGGCTGCGGCGAAGCACGGAATGCTCAGCAAGCCGGGTGAGGCAAATGGCGTAGGCTTTGCGACCAAAACTGGAGCGCAACACGCTGTCGTCGCAGGCCAGTTCACGCTCCGCGCAGAGGCGGTGATCTACCCAGAGGAGAACGGGATTCAGTGGGAAAAGCGCCAAGCCGATCTTCTGCAGCAGATTGGTCCAATCGTCACCGCGGCGGAGGTGCTCCATCTCGTGCAGGACTACTTGCTGCAACTCGAGCGGCGAGAGTTTTTCCAAGAGCGCCGGTGGAATGAGGATACGCGGGCGGAAGAAACCAAACACGCTGGGCCGCTCTACTTCAGCAGAGGTGCAGAGCTCTGCTGACCGGCTGCCATGTTCCAAGCCCACTCCGCCATGCAGGATTACCTGGATCGCTGGGGGTACGGATATTGGGGTTGCCCTTCCAGCCAGCCGGCGGAGGCGGATAGCGCTCAGCATCAGTTGTGAACCTCTCCAGAGGGTAACTAGCGCCCAGACGGCGGCGATGGGGATGCTCCAGCGCGGGTCGAAGTTAAGTGGTGAAATATGCACGGAGTTTTCTGTTGCCAAGTTCGTTCTGAAGGAAGGGACGATGTGCATTACCAGGAGCAACAGGAAGACATTCATCCAGATCAGCGACCGGGACGCCGAACTGAGCCGAGGCAGAAGCCGCAGGCAGATGAGCACGCAAACAGCAAGAATGCTCCCCTCCCAGATTGCTGAAAAGAGGTCGCTTACAGCCGCAGCGGACACTGATGAAAAGGCGTAAATGAAGGGCGGCATCTAGAAATCCTCCAGCGCTTCATCCGGCGTATTGACGATTGCATCCTTCAAACGCTTCAACTCGTCGGGGCTTATTTCGTCGTCGCCCAGCATGGAGAGCAGTAACCGCTCCCTGGAGTTGCCGAAAAACCGCTGTAGCAGATGGCGAACTTCCGAACGGCTGGCCTCGACCTCTCCGATGCAGGTGGTGTAGAGAAACGCTCTGCCTTCCTGGCGGTGGGCGACGTAGCCTTTAGTTTCCAGGATTCGGATGGTTGTGAGGACGGACGTGTAGGCAAGCGTGCCTTCGCCCGCGGTTGCGGTCACCAGGTCGGCAACGGTCGATTCTCCCCGCTCCCAGAGGGCTTTCATCAGTCGGAGTTCGGCTTGGGTCAGCGTGATGGATCGTTTTGGAGGCATAGAAGGTGAATCCGTCTGGGAAGTCGTTTTCTGACCATCCACACTATTACAGACGTCCAACTAATGATTTAGTTTGCAAATTTTTCTTTGGCTTGTCAAGATGCGGGCCGGGGTCGACTGCTGAGCGTATTTCGGACAGCAGGATTGTGAGGTGAAACCGAGGCGGGGGTTCCAATCTGAACAGGGTTTCCAATTTGGCCTGTTTCTATTCGGGGGAGGGTAATCACTCGAAATGTGTATTGATTACCAACGGTGGCACGAATAGTTTGAAGAAAATCGAACGCTGTGAAACGCCACTGCATTACTTTGCATTGCAACATGCCCTGGTAATCCCCCTCACTTGGAGCACCTGTGCGAGCATTATCCAAACGTATTCGCGTGTTGAAATTGGCGCTGACCCTGGCATCGCTTGCCGGCGCCATTGAGCTGATGAGCGGATGCGGCGGTGTCAGCATTACCAATCCTGACTTTTACGCCGCGATTTCAGCTTCCGCCAGCACCATCCGAGTTACCCAAACCGTGCAAATGGTGAGGGCTTCGCAGGCCTCAGGAGCGCCGCTGACCTATTCCGTCAACGGAGTGCAGGGAGGCAACGCAGAGTTCGGCACGATTGATAGCAATGGGCTTTACACCGCTCCGGCGATCGTACCTGTTCCAAATTCGGTAACGATCACAAGTGTTGCGAGCAACGTACCCAACGCTCCGCCAGGGTCGGTGACTTTGGCGGTTTGGAACCCAATTCCAGTTCTCAGCGGTGTGACGCCTTCAGGTTTTTCTGAAGGCACGACCACGGTCACCGTATCCGGATCTCAGTTTGTATACGGCGCGCAGATCTTGTGGAATGGGGCACCGATCCCGACCACGATGCTGTCTGGAACGCAGTTGGTGGCGGCAATTCCCGCGCCTAATCCGGGGACCTATCCATTGCTGGTGAGCAATCCCAATCCAGGATCGGCAAACTCTGCGAGCGTTCCGGTGCTGGTAGGTCCGGGGCAGGTGGTATTGACGCTGGAGCCCGGTGAAGGCACCGATGTTCGCGTGTCAAACACGTTGAACCTGGGCCTCAATGTTACGGGAACAGATCATACCGGGGTCACGTTGAAGGTGAACGGGATTCCGGGTGGCAATGCACAGGTGGGCGTTGCAACTTCTCAGTCCGATGGGTCCATCAATTATGTTGCGCCGCCGGTCATTCCGACACCCAACAACGTTGTCCAGCTTACGATCACGAGCGTGGACAATCCTGCGGTTTCGATTACGCAGAATATTTCGGTGCTGAATCCGATTCCGATTCTCTATTCAGCATCGCCGAATAACTTCAACGTCGGGCCTCCGTCATCGACGGTTGTGCTGACAGGCAAGAGTTTCATCAATGGTGCGCAGGTTTTGGTGAACGGTGCGCCGGTGCCGACGACCTTCAACAGCGGCACGCAATTGACCGCGTCTGTGTCGCCAACGGAGTCAGGCAATCTCGATCTTCAGGTACTGAATCCGAGCCCAGGCCCGGCAACTTCAGCGGATTTTGTTGCCCTTGTGAATGGAGCGCCGCCGACGCTTCTTGTCAGTCCACAGGATGCTTCGCGCTTTCTGGAGCAGGCGACGTTTGGCGCGACCGATGCGGACATTCATCACCTTTCTCTGATCGGGTATCAGGCCTGGCTGAATGAACAGTTTGCGATCCCGCAGACTTTGCAGGAACCGGCTGTAGAGCAGGCACTGATTCTCAACAATCCAGCCTGCGCGCCTACCGATGTGAAGTGCAATACGGCACTGTTTGATTCGAATTCGTCGGACGACTGGCTGGTGCAAGGGTCTTTCTGGCAACAGAGCCTTGCCGGCACCGATCAATTGCGGCAACGTGTCAGGTATTCATTGTCGGAGATGTTGGTCGTTTCCGGTGAACCGAATTTCAGTATCGCGAGTATGCCGCGTGGACAGGCCGGTTATTACGACCTGCTTGGTGCGGATGCGTTCGGCAACTTCAGAACGCTCTTGAACGATGTGACCTTGAGCCCGATGATGGGTCAATTCCTCAACATGCTAGGCAACGACAAGGGCAATGCCAACACCGATCCCGATGAGAACTATGCGCGTGAGGTGATGCAGCTCTTTACCATCGGTCTTAACCAATTGAATGACGACGGTTCGCTGAAACTGGATTCGTCTGGCAACCCGATCCCGAACTATTCGAATAACGACGTGATGGGACTGGCCGCGGTGTTCACGGGTTTTAGCTGGAACATACCAGGCAACGCTTCGGATACCGCGTGGTCGGATTGCTGCTCGTATGTCGGGCCTGGATACGGGGAAGAACTTTTGCCGATGCAGGCATATCCGAGCCACCATTCGACAGTCCAAAAGAGCTTTCTTGGCGTGACGATTCCACCGCAGGCTAACCCTGATCCTGTTGGCGATCTGAAAATTGCACTCGATACGTTGTTTAATCATCCCAACCTGCCGCCGTTTTTCTGCAAGCAGATGATTCAACACCTGGTCACGAGCAACCCAAGTCCGACTTACATTAACAACTGTTCGACGGTCTTCAAGAACGACGGAACGGGCGTTCGCGGAAATCTGAAGGCAGTAATCTCTGAGATTCTGCTGGATCCTGAAGCGCGCAACTCAGCCACAGATTTTACCAATCCGCAATACGGCAAGGTGCGCGAGTCGCTGCTTCGCTATACGGAGTGGGCGCGTGCCTTCACAGCTCAATCCCGCACCGGTTCCTATGACATAGGGAGCACGGAGGACCCGATCTGGGCGCTTGGCGAAATGTCGCTGCGGTCGCCGACGGTCTTCAACTGGTTCGCGCCAGGGTATGTTCCTCCGGGCACGAGCATCGCGCAGGCCGGACTGACGGCGCCTGAGATGCAGATGACCAATGTGTCGACGGTGGTGGGCTACCTGAATTACATGCAGGTGGCGATTGGCAGCAACGCAGTGGGGGGCCCGGATCTTTTCTCAAACTACGGGACTGAGACGGGACTGGCTGCAAATCCAACAGCATTGCTGGACCGGATTAACCTGTTGCTGATGGCGGGCGAGATGGACAGCACGCTGTACGGACAGATTCTTGCTGCAATCAACGCGATCGACATTCCGACGGGCGATCAGAACGCAATCAACACCGCACTCGCCAATCGTGTCGAGACGGCCGTTTACCTGACGATGGCCTCACCATCGTTCAGCGCGCAATTTTAAGGAGCCTACTATGATGAACAAATTCGAGCGGTCGCGGCGGCAGTTCCTCAGAACGGCTTCCATGGCATCCATGGCGGGCATTTCGGCCAGTCCATTCATTCTGGGTCTCAACTCAATGGCTGCGATGGCCCAGTCGAGCAGTTCCACAGGATATAAAGCAATTGTCTGCGTCTTCTTGCAGGGTGGCAACGATGGTCACGGCACGGTGATCGCAACTGATCCGAGCTCCTATAGTGCGTTTACGCAGGCACGGTCCGGAGCGCCAGGGCTGGCATATCCAATTGCCAA
>Ga0302140_10011263_pt1 | contig 11009 bp, 8 predicted proteins | sample I_Bog_E1_1_FD_202095 | JGI IMG/M metagenome (GOLD analysis project Ga0302140, IMG submission 202095) | Peat permafrost microbial communities from Stordalen Mire near Abisko, Sweden - I_Bog_E1_1 | ecosystem: Environmental > Terrestrial > Soil > Wetlands > Peat | place: Sweden: Abisko, Stordalen...
CAGGGATATGGGTAGTGGCGGTCGAACGAGCCAATGAGAGAAGGAGCAACGCGAGGCTGAACACTTTTATGACATCATATAGGGAAATGGCAAATCGCGAATTCGAGGCTGCTGGCCAAGATTCACGAGCAAACGGAAGGTGCTCGATGACTATATAAAGAGTCTTCTCAGAGCTCCACAACACTTCTTCCATCCATCAACAAACTCAACTTCAACGTACATCAAACAACCAAATCAAAATCCAACCAACACACAATCAACCGCAATCATGTCTGACAAGAACACTTCCACTCTCCAGTCCTATGTTGACTCTGCTGCTGGAGCAATTCAGTCTGCCGTTGGCAGCTTGACTGGCAACACCTCCGACCAAGTACGTATACACGCCTGCATTCCCAATCTTCAGAGACTAACATGACAACAGAACGCTGGCGAGGCTAAGAAGTCCAAGGCTGAACTTGAGAACGACGCTTCCCACGCAACTGCCAAGCTCGGCAACTTCTCTGCCTCTTCATCTGGTGCCATCACCAAGGACGACCCCAACCGCTCCGAAGGTTCATGGAACCAGACCATCGGTTCTGCAAAGGAGACACTTGGTGGACTTGTTGGCTCTGAGGTATGTGACTTCCCTTCCTGCCACAATCTTTTTAAGCATCACGAAAGATGCTCCTTTGATGCGAACTGGTACTAACGAATTCAACCATAGGACCTCAAGCGATCTGGTGCCCGGCAAAACGCCGATGGCAAGGCCCAAGAGGCTCAAGGTCAGCTCAGTGACTATGGCTCTGGCATTGCAAATCGCGCCACTGGTGCCGTTTCTGGTGCCGTTGCCGGTATCACTGGCGACCGTGACGCCCAACTGAAGGCTCAGGAGCAACACGACATCGGCAAGACTCTACAGCGTGGTGCTGAGCACGACATTGCGAAGCAGAACTCTTAAGTTCAGTGATGGATGATGAGACGTCTTCCGAGAGTGTATGATATGACGAAGTGCATGGCTTATGGATCGGAAAGGGAATGGGAATGATACCGGCGGAATGGGTTTGCGAGACTTTGCTTTCGTGGTAGTCTAGTGCCACAATAAATACCCCTCTATGCGAAATATTTGTGCCCTTTCTGTGGTAGTAAATGACCTTCGCTGGCCTTCGAGGAATGATGGCTTGTCCGGAAAAGGTGCAATTGCTTGTCTGTTGTGACTGTAAACTCTTCAGCTCCCTTGTAGCAGGATGGACCTCCACACGCCTGCTACTTGCTGACCCATCAATTCTGCAAGCATGGTTCTCAAACTCTCGCTGCTCGCTGGTCCTGGCCGTTGTAGAATCTGTTCAACCCTCGTCTCCAGAATTGAAGTTTCTCTCGATATGTCGATCCTTGCAAGTCCGTGGATAGACTACTCACGCCACGGATGAACTGAGTTCGTGTTAGGCTGTTGAATGTTGACTTTGGAGAACAGCATCAAGGATTAGGTTTCTTCATCCTCACGGACTTTTCATGTTCCGGTTGTATCTCGGACATTGATGTGCAGCAAACTTTCAATAGTATTCAGTCTTGAGTTGGCTCTGACTCGAAATATTCAACAATCGTAGCCTCAAACGGTGGGCGTAGTATGATTTGAAAGGCGTATAAAGGCCGTCCACCTCGAGCCTTGGCATTTTGGGCTTCCCAGCGCCGTGCAAGGTGAATAATTCAAAATTCTTTGGTACTATGAATGTCCCAACAAAATTCGGACCAATGGTGCGATATGCAACAGTAATGAGTCTGTCTCGAAAGTTTCAAATGAGGAAAAGAGTGGAGTGTTGCACTTTCATCCGAACCCTCTCCCCTACGGACTTCCGAGAGGTCGAACAGTAATTGGCTGTCCGAACGAGCAGACGTGCAACAATTCAATTTGCTTTGTTCCAAACTGCTCGAGCGCCGTCTTGGCAATTGAGGGTACTCGCATCTTAGAGTAGTATTCCAGCATTTCAATGTTGATGGGCGAGATCAGGAGTGAAGGTTTCTACCCGATATGGATGGTTCACATTCATCGCGGCCGCGGATGACCTCGCACTTGCGGGTAATGTCGTGTAGTGGAAGTTTTCGAGTGTCCGATGATGAGGGGGATTATATTTCCTGAACCTCAATAGCTGTGGTCCTGGCCATGATTGGACAATGTTGCGAATATGGGAATGGAAATTAGTAGGAGAAAAGGAGGTCAATGGTCTGAGGTGGAAGATACTCACGTGATCTTATTTGTCCCGACTTACCTTACCTAGCAACGCCTCATCCTTTCCTATTCCACCACGCACGCTGCTTTCGCACAGTTTTCATCATCGTTGATGAAATCTCTGCAGAAATTGCAGTGGGCCATCTCGTACGTATTCGTGATTCATACGGCGAAGGCTCCCTTACGTTAAGTAGGTATCTCGGATCTAAGCCCAGTGGCCGCGCTGTGTCCGCTTATTTCCTCCGCCGAGGGCGGGCGAAGTGCCTGGAGGCTGACAAAACACTCCGGCCGACTCATTCTCTGTCACTTTGACTGCAACTGACCGCGCACGGCGGTTGAACGCTGACGTGCTGACCACCGAATTACGAAACCCCACTGCTCAGGGTCCTGCAAGGCTTTCGGACCGCATCTCCTCCCCTTGAAGCTAGAGTAGCCTACCCACTATCGCTGCAAATTATGCTCTCTGCCTTGGCTCAAGCCTTGATACGTTATGACACTCTCAGGCGTCGAAGATCTCACGGCGGAGGAGATGGATCTAAGCAGTTGCATCTCCATGTTGCCCCGCGTGTCGGCCCTTTGATAGGCTCAAATTCGTGCCTCACACGAGGACCAAGAAGTTGAGGACCACTTTTTCCTTTAGGTCCTAGTAAGCCATGGAGACCAATTCACCGGCTATGACCGAGTCATTGAGATATGAATCAAGTGAAGCTTTATATAAGTACTTGCGCTTTCCTTTCATCCAGCACGATTTTCAAGCCTGAGTTCAAACACAAGTTTTTTCTTGAAGTCTCTTCCTCTTCAGCTCTTTTATTGCACAATACTATCATACAACATGGATTCAAGATCAGTAACCTTGGCGGGAGACCAGGAGGTCGCGAGAACCGCGACCCCTTCTCCTCGTCTATCTTTCGAAAAAGAGGCCCAGACGGATCTAGGAGACACAACAGACCAAGAGGATGGCTCCCTCAGAAACGAGGATCATCCTGAAGAAGATGTCGAGGGACAGTATCCTGAGGGTCTACGTCTGGCTTGCATTGTTATTGCCCTCTTGCTGAGTATCTTTTTGGTAAATTTCCTCCTTGAATCTCTACTTGACACAACTGACAGCTGCTCACAGGTGTCACTCGACATGACGATTGTAGCTACAGCCATCCCAAAAATCACCGATGAGTTCAAAGGTTTAGATCTAGTGGGCTGGTATGGGTCCGCATTCTTCTTGACTGTGGGTGCCTTCCAATCAACCTGGGGCAAAGGATACAAATACTTTCCTCTGAAGATCACATTCTTGATCTCAATCTTCGTCTTTGAGCTTGGCAGTCTTATCTGTGGTCAGTATTACCCGAGCCCAGCAAAGCGGAGGACATAAGCTGACAATATTCAGGGGTTGCACCTAACTCAACAGCCTTGATCGTTGGACGAGCGATTGCAGGGCTTGGTGGTGCTGGTATTGCTTCAGGTGCCTACACGATCATTGCGTTCACCGCCAAACCCGATCGAAGGGCGGCTTACACTGGTCTGATGGGCGCTGCATATGGAATCGCATCTGTCATCGGGCCTCTGCTGGGAGGAGTTTTCGCCGAGAAGGTATCGTGGAGATGGTGTTTCTACATCAACCTTCCGATTGGAGGTGTTTCTGCTGCAATCATCTTGTTCTTCTTCAGCACACCGCCGCAAGCAGTACCAGCAAAGGCAACACTGAAGGAGAAGCTCTTGCAAATGGATCTGCCAGGGACATTTGTCATCATGGCTGCCATCATCTGCTACATTTTGGCTCTTCAATGGGGAGGACAGTCCAAAGCCTGGAACTCCTCCGCTGTCATCGGCACTCTCGTCGGCTTCGTTCTAATTCTGGCCCTGTTTGTCGTCATTGAGTGGTACTCCGGAGAGCGGGCCATGATTGTAGGCCGCACTGCAAAGGACCGCACGATCTGGGTCAGCATGATCTTCATCTTCTTCCTTGCAGGCGCCTTCTTCCTCTTCCTGTATTACTTGCCGATCTACTTCCAGGTGGTGAGTGGTGTCAGTGCATCTCAGTCTGGTATCAGGAATCTTCCACTCATCCTGGCTTGCACAGTCGCAACAATCTTCTCTGGTGGACTTATCTCAGCCTACGGCCACTTCGTTCCCTTCATGATCATTGGGAGCGTCTTGAGCACAATCGGTGCAGGCCTCCTCTACACACTCAGCACAACATCTTCCTCCGCACACTGGATAGGCTATCAAATCATCACTGGTCTGGGTATTGGTCTCGCGCTACAAGTTCCGATCATCGCAGCCCAAGCCACAGTCAGTGCTGCAGACCTGTCGTCTGTGACAGCCATGATCCTCTTCTGCCAAACCATCGGCGGTGCCTTCTTCGTCTCGGCCGGTGAGGTTGCCTTTACGAACATTCTCACCGGCAAACTTCCCATTACAGCTCCGCTCGTTGATCCTAAGACTGTGGTCTCGGTCGGGGTGACTCAAATCAGAGCCACTTTCGCTGCTAGTGATGTTCCAGGCATCATCCAAGCTTACATGGACGGACTTAAGGTCGCGTATGCGATTGCTATTGCGTCTGCTGGTATCTCGGTCTTGGTCTCGGCCTTGAGCAAGTGGAAGAACTTGAAGGGGAAGGTGCAGATGGGTGGTGCTGCTTAGATTACATTGACTTTCAGCTTGTTTTATTTGTATAATACCATGGGTGGTGTTTGGCGTTGTTTGATTTTAGGTCGTTCAGGGGGACATTTATAATGACGGGAGGCATTGGGAAATCAAGACGGATGTATTGGTGACAATAGGGTAGAATAAAATTCTTCTCAAGATCAGTAGGGTAGAGCAGGCTAGAAACATTAATAGAGATTTAAATTCCTGTCTGTGCTTCTGTTTTTGTCGTCTCCATATATGCAATGAGCTCAGAAGAAGAGGGACAATCCACCCGTGCTTAATAAGTCGGTATAAATCTCTGGTATCATAGTCCTGGACCTCGTCCTCACTTCTTCCCAGACCTTCACAATACATCCTTCCCCAAAAACGTTGTTTAAACCAAGAAACCCCTCTATGTTTGTCGGCTCATATCGCGTATTCATGCTCGCTAACCTGCTCACAAACCACTCTCTAACCTCACACTTCGAAACCGCGGCACATACAGTACATATCCACATCATCATAATTCCAATCTTCTCAATCTCTTGCTCTCCAAAACGGATCTCTTGCCCTACCTCAATCATACTTAAGCTCTCCCTCACCCTATCCACCAAAATCTTTGAGCCATTGACAGAATGTGGGAATTCCTGCAGTACAGCTTTCAAACAGATCAGCGCTGAGAAACGAAGTGAAGTCGAGAGCGCGGGTTCGTGAGCTGGTGAGGCAAGAGTTGATGGAAATGAGAGGAGAGAATGTTCCAGGTTGTAGAGGTCGTTTGAGAATGCATCTGGTGGGAGAGTGATGTTAGGATTTGAGCGGATAAAGGTGAGGGTTTGAGTGAAGAGCGAGAGAGAGGTGAGAGTTTCGCTAAGTGAGGGCTGGGTGAGGTGAGTATTGAGGAGGTTAGCCATCCGTGATGAGATTTGCGAGGTGGTTGTTGCTGGGAGGATGGACCATGTTGGTTGCGTGGGAGAGGGAGGGAGGTCTAAATAGGGCGTTACACCGTAGTCGATTGCTCCAGTGATGTCCGATCTGAAGGATGTCAGCATCAACAAGAGGGTTGATAATTGAGTTTCTTGCCGTCGAAGCTTGGCTTGGAGAAGAGGCGTCAGAGATGAGAAGCTGCCTCTTGCATGTATCATTTGCTTTAGACCTTTCATATGCATGTGCCATATATTATATCGCCTGATATTGCCTGGAAGGTTAGTAATGAATTCTTGCTTAGTTGAAGGACGATCTTACACCCCCTATTGCTAAACAAGATATTGCTCCAAGCGTTGCATCATCCGTACTTCGGTTAAATATTCCAAGTCGCTCTCGGACAATCGAAAGTGTCTGGTTCTGGTGGTGCAGCGTATCTTTCGATTCTGGTCTTCCTTGCAGGAGAGCCAGATACATTGCAGCAGCATAAAGCATTGCATGAAACATAGCTGCATCGGCCACGGCAAAATGGAACCATTCCGGAGTTTTCAGCGGACTTGTTTTGAGAGAACATCCAATTGGGAACATTCGGCTGCTTGCATACGTCAAGTAGCTGCTGAGCAAGGCATGAGTATGCGGTTGCATATCAATAGGATATTCCGAGTACGACGTCATAGGTAAAAGCAGCTGGTTATCAAAAGTCAAGTTTGTTGACTTGGGGGCCCGACTTAGATTTCCTTGACTTCTATCTCCCAAGTTCTCCTGGTTTCGTATTGCTTTTCCTTTTGAATCTCCAATAACTTCCTTCCTCACATGACTTCGAATCATCCGCAAAGTTTCCGGCCCGTTCTTGGCTGCCCGTGTCGAATTGACGAATTTATACTTGCGCCGAAGTCGCTCTTGAGGTGGTTGGCACAAGTTGCTACAAGCCACTTGAAATGAACTCCTAGAACCTCTAGGTAAGCCAAATTTTCGATCGAAATCGGTAGCTGATTTGGATGGGAGTTTGTTCCGAGGCTGATAGCATTTGTGGACCATTACAGTCTGCCCATGTGGCAGTAAAACGGTGATGGAGTCCATTCTCGGGTGCCCAGGACTGGAACGTTCTCTACTGAATTTTTAGAAGCTGCTCAAAGCTTCTTTCCGTATACAACTTTGTTGAAAGACTCGTCGTAATTCTCTTCAAGCAACCACCGAGATGACCCGAGGCTGATGGGGACAATCAAAGAATGATTGACATAGTAGGCGGCTTATGTGAGCGAGTTGCGGAGAATGACGATCGGTCCAAGAGAGCCACTAGGACGAAAGCCAACTAGAGCAACGCTGTGGGGCAGTTGACACTTTCCAAATGGGGAAACAATTCCTTCAAGCAGTCTGGAGCGTTTCGTTTCGGCCCAAGATACAGCTCAATCACTTGCAACATACCTTAGCTAAATCTATCCTGAGACTTGGCTTTGGAGCACAAGAGAGAGAGGAGATAGCGGAGATGAAATGCATGCTTAAAAGATATGGCGCCCCTCGAGAGGACACGATGCCTTACAAGAACCCTTAACCATAATCAAATTCTCACTTTCCATATCCACCTCAAAATGGCTACTCAGCAGACTGCTATCACACAATATGTTATTGCCAATGGGACTAATCTGGCTTATCGGCGACTTGGCAAGCACACTGGTGTACCGATCGTGATGCTCATGCATTTTCGAGGGAACATGGATTTCTGGGATCCAGCACTTATCAACTCTCTCGCAAGAACACGATCTGTTATCCTCCTCGACAACGCAGGAATTGGACAGAGCGACGGGGAAATACCAACTACACTTCACGGATGGGCATTGCACGTCATTGCTCTCCTAGAAGCCTTGAACATACAAGAGATTGACCTTCTTGGTTTCTCGATGGGCGGTGGTGCAGCACAACATGTTGCTCTGGCTGCTCCAGGGCTAGTCCGCAAGCTCATTCTTGCTGGCACGAGAACCAGTCGCACTCCAAACACTGTTATTGGCCCTCGAAAGATGTTCTTCGCCCTCGCCCATGCTGTTACAGAGGAAGAGTGCAGAAAAGCATTCGCCCTTTCCTTTTTCAATTCCGACGCACATGAACGAGCAACCGCTGGGGCGGCATGGGAGCGCATTTTCTCCAGGACCCATGATCGAGCTCCTCATCTCAGCCCCGAGCTCGCGAAACGCCAGACTGAAGTATTCTCGAAATTCAGTGTATCAAGTCCTGAAAATCCGTATGAGCGTATCCACGAGCTGAAGATGCCGGTGTTCGTGGCGAATGGGGACAATGATCTCTTGATACCAACTGTGAACAGCTTCGAGCTTGCTCAGCTCTTGCCGGACGCACACCTTCATATCTATCCAAACTCTGGCCATGGATTCTTGTATTAATATTCAGAGCTGTTTGCTAAACATATCGACATGTTTCTTGATACGGATGCCCGGGAGATGCAGCTTGGAAAAGAGAGGAAAGTTGTAGCAAGTTTGTGAGACAGTGCGCTCCTGTTCTAAAGAATTCTTAGTCTGAGCATCTCACATGTCTTTTGCGAGATCGAAGACTTATATATGACCATACCTTGTATATAAAATTCTATTTGTTGTGCTTGAGAGGAGTCATGACAGCGAGGCTTCAAATGACATTTTCCCTTGCTGTTAGGAGGCCCTCAATTACACACGATTAAAGCATCATATCCACCCCTTATCTTGAACAAAGGGTCAAGCGAAGATCAAGAGTGTTATTTCACCACGTGTGCGTATTTGGTTTGTTACGGATTGACCAGCTTACAAGATCCTCCTTCATCTCCCATATCGAATCCAGGCCTCTGTCCTACGCTTATCTACATTCACATACTGTGCACCTTTGAATTTCTCGTCCACTTTCTGAAAGTCTTTCCGTAGAACCAGAAAATGATACCAGTCAAGCAGAAGAAGAGGATCAAGCTCATGTTGGTCATAATCGGAGGGATATAACCGCTCTTGATAATCCACGGGGTGATGAATTTCGAGAATCCGTAGCCCCAAACGTTCTTGTTGACCGTAATGGCGACGAAGATAGATCCCGCGACTGGCTTATACGAATCGATAGAGTAGGTCGAGGAGATGGATGGGAGGGCGGCAACTTGAATACCAGCACAAGTGTAGCCGATGATCACAATCACCTATTTCTCGTCAGCATAATTACGTTGATTTCTTGAAATATTGACGTACCTTCCAGTTCCAAGACTTTTGATAACCAACAGCCACAACTATATTTCCAATGACCATCAAGATAACATATGGGATCATGGCTACCAATCTCATCTCAGGTTCTCGGATGCCTCGATTCCTCTTCGTCAGCCTGGCCGCAATGGCATCGCTCAATGGACCAGCAGTGAAGAGTCCAATGAGAGCGCCAATTAGGATCGCGAAATTGAAGAAACCAATCTTAGAAGACGTGAAGTTGTATGGCGGAGCTGCAAAAGCTTGTGACTGGGTCAAGTTCAATGTCAAGAATGAAGATGCGGTCCAAGAGACAACGAAAGACGAGAACTCGACGATGGGAAACAAGAAGAGCTTCCACGGTAGAAACAGCTCCATGAAGAAGTTGCCTTCATATGGCTGAGCGAACTTCCATTGAGCTTTGGATGGTGTTCCTCGTCCCAGATATGGATCTTGATGTGTGTGGACGTGAGTAAGTCCAGCTCCATCCACAACTACAGGGGCTTGTGGTTGCACAGGCGCAGTTTTCTCAGGATCGGCGTGGTCTGTTGCTGAAGTCGCATGATGGATCTGAGCTGGAGATTCGATTTGTTCCGTGGATCCTTCCTTCATCGGCGGAGTGGAGGAGAGATTGCTGTTGGATGGCATGAACGAGCGATTGAATTTGGTTTCCGGGAAGAGAAAGATGCAGCAAACCGCCACGAACCCAAGAAGGGCGGTGTTCAGCCACCAAAAGCTTCGCCATCCCAGCTGTTGTGCCATAGGACCAGAAATGATGGGTCCAACCTGTAAATTGTCAGACTGTGGATCGTGGATGCAGGTAAGGGCTCCATACCATCAGAGAACCGAAATAAAACGCAAAATATAATGTCTGGTACTTCCCGCGGTCATGAAGGAAGATGATATCCTATATTGAATTAGCATAATTGATTCCAAGCTCCGGGGCATGGCTCGGTGGCTGTCAAATTCGTGGTTCAGTGCTGGTCCCCAGTGTGCCTTATGTCAAGGAGCATTTAGAGAAGAGAAGAGGGTTCCTTATCTGAATGTCCTCCAAGTTGTAGTACATTCAAATTTGGTATTGCACATCGAAGTCTAACAGCGCCGGGAAGCCCCCACCACCCCGGAATCTCAACACAACAGCAATCAAGTATGGAAATAAACGTACGGCTATTATGGTAGGAGTTATTGTCTCTGCTGGACCTGCTCCGATTCCATTAAGTCTGGAAGAAAGTCAGTCCTCCATACCGTACCCCTTTCGGGACTAAGCACTTACACGCAAGCTCCCATGAAACTGTTGTATGAATTGGCTTTTGCTCGCCATATGCTGCTGCCAAAACAGATCAAAGTCGATACAATCATCACAGGTCTTCGGCCAAAGCATGTTTGAATTGGTACCCTAAAGTATTTAGTAAAGGCCCTTCCATTTGGACACGGAATCATACCAGATGAAGTTGCTGAAACCAAGCACCAGAATCGCAACACCAGTAAATTGTACCACGGAGGTTAGATCCGAATTGAAAGCTTCAATGTAATCGCCAAACATGGGTGCCTAAGCCTCTGTCAGTGCTTGGTCCAAGAGGAGGTGAGGCTGGGGAGGACATACCAGTGCCAGAGGGCCCATCCCTTGAGAAAATGCTACCAGAATTGCACATGTCATTGCGAAACCTTTCCACATTGGACTCCAGTTCTAGAAATTTATTAGAACCGTATCTCGATAATCGTCAACCGCGGGCTTACGAGAGGATCGTGTGGGTCATCGCTGGGTTGCGGGACAAGCACGGAGTGCTCCCCGGTTCCTGCCTTCACGAAATGATGCGTGCCAACATCTATCATGATCTCTGTGCCTGGGTAGATCTCCGTGTGCAACTCCTGCTCCAACTCCCTGAGAGCCTACAAAAGCGGCTCGTCAATAAAGCCCAAATGAATGTTTGGAGGTATAGACCCAGCATACCTTTTCGTCGAGATTCTGATCCATCTTGCTGGTTTTCACTGCTGGATCTCTTCGGGAAAACTGCCCAGACTTTGCAAGATAGAGTGATTTTCAACGCAAGAAAGGCGCTGTC
>Ga0302140_10011266_pt1 | contig 11006 bp, 8 predicted proteins | sample I_Bog_E1_1_FD_202095 | JGI IMG/M metagenome (GOLD analysis project Ga0302140, IMG submission 202095) | Peat permafrost microbial communities from Stordalen Mire near Abisko, Sweden - I_Bog_E1_1 | ecosystem: Environmental > Terrestrial > Soil > Wetlands > Peat | place: Sweden: Abisko, Stordalen...
CTGCGATGCGCAGGCTGCGACACTTCCAAGCTTTCGGACACTCTCTTGAGCAAATCGGTGGGGTAGACAGGCTTTGTGAGCAGCGTGAACTGGTGTCCGGCGCGCTTGGCAGAAGCAAGGAGGTCCGAGGTGGCCGCCTGACCGGAGAACAGCAGGACTTTGCAGTCGGGAAAGATGCGACGGATCGAAATCGCCAATTCAATGCCGCTCATCCCGGGCAGCATGACGTCGGTGATCAACAGTTCCGGGGGCATCAAGAGCGCCGTTTCCAGAGCCTCTTCTCCGTCGTATGCCGGCATGGCGGCATATCCACTGAGGGTGAGAATCTCTGCGAGCGTGTCCGCGATCGCAGATTCGTCGTCGACAACAAGCACAATCGGCCGGTGCTTTTTCGATGTGTTGGTGGGCAAGGAGGCGGGGACATCTTCGATGGGGACTACGGGAAAGTGCGGCTTGGCTGTCAAGGCAATCTACCTCTGATGTGAACAGTAGCAACGTTCCAGCCGGACGGGGAGACGCGTTTGCGTAGGCATGAACTCTTTTGCTCCTTGGGCTTATAGGATGGAGGACGGGGAGAAAGCTGCGCCTTCAGGGCGTGAGAGGCGAGAACGGCGGGATTGCCATTTGGGGAGGACCTTTGTATCCTATGAGGCAAAGGGCATCTTTACGTCAGTTTAGGCATACGTTAAGCGTTCGATACCCGCTCAAGGCCAAGATACGGCAAAGGGGGATGCGACGTGGCAACGAATTCCGATTCGGGGTCGACTTCGATGAAGTTTGAGTCAGTGCTTCAGGTCGAAGTTCCCAAGGGCCGCGATGGCAAGCACAAGAGGATTGTCACGCAGTTGCTGAGCGACATCGAGCAACTGAAGGAAGGTTCGGCGCTCAAGGTTCCGCTTTCCGACTTGCCAGACACCAAGGAGAATATCCGTGCCGCGCTGAACAGGGCAACGCGGCAAAAGGGCATCAATGTGGCTACATCCAGCGATGAGGCCCATCTCTACATTTGGAAGGTCCCCGTCGAATCTTAAGCCGACGCTCTGCGCGGGCAGCATGCGCTCAACTGTGCGGAGCTTTCTTCACGCCCCGAGCGATAGCCCATCGATCCGATCAGCCGGCAACCGCTTATTGCGGGGGATCCTGTTGATGCTCGTGGATCACTCTCAGCCGTTCCATGCTCTTTTGCCCGCTGTCATCGTCCTTTGAAGGCGGCTGCTGTGCCTGGATTGGGGTGATCGGGACTGGCGGAGCCTGGACTGGAGGCGCGTTCTCCGCAGGATCGAAGTCATCGATATCCGCGTCGGGGTCGGCGTTGCGGTTGGCACTCGACAAGGGAGGCGCGGGTTTGTTGCGCGGCGTGAGGATGACTTCCCGCGGGTTCCCATCCCCGGTGCCGCCCACCATGATGAAGTTGTAGCCGGAGTCGGCCAAGAGCGCGGACAGGACATCGCGGGCCTGTCCGGGACCGTAGATACCGAAGACCTTCGGGCCGCCATTGATTCCCTTGATGGCAATTCCGCTGATTCCCGCCACTTGGTTCAGAATCTGCGGCAAATCGGAGTTATTGGCCTCGACCATCAGCTTCCCATCGCGAACACCGACCTTGGCCAGCTGTGTGGGGGGCTCGGATGCGGAACGCAGAGACGCGGGAGGCGCATCCTGCGCAGAGATTGGACGATTGTCTCCCGCCTGGGTGGGGCGCGCCGGAACGGAAACGGATCCAGGTTTCGGCAGACCTTCGGGCGCCTGAGCAAATCCGGTGGATAGTGCCCAGAGGCACAAAGCCGTCGAAGCGATCATCCTGGCATTGGATTGGGCCCCGGCCAGGCATTTCGCCGGAATGCGTTCATAGGTGCCTAAAGGCATCAACTTGGGTAATCTCCAACAGCTCCCCACGAACCAAAAGCCTGAAACCATCTTATAATAAGTTCGTGATCAACATTGCCAGGCTGTTCGCGAGCGGATCTGGAAGGCTGCCGTCATGGAACTGATTCCCCTGAGTTTAAGGCGTTTGTTACTTTCGTGCTGCGCGCTTGCTGGGGTCCTGCTGCCGGTCCCGGCCCGGTCCGCAATCTGCAAGACGCAGGCGCAACTCACCGGACCGCAGCGCGATGCGCTTTCGAATTTTGGTCACCTCGTCGCCAGCGATGTACAAAAGGGCGATACGCAGGCATTGAAGGCAATTACGCTCCCCGCCGTTGCCGCGGACTTCGGGGGGATCGCCGCAGCGGCCGACGATTTGAAGTCGCTGATTCAGCAGGCGACCATCACCGTGGATAGCCTGTATCTGCTGGACGCAACCAGCGAGGTCGCCGGCCAGCCGCGGACTGACTTCTTCTGTGGATCGCCGGTGGTGGTCATGAATCTCACCGACCTGCCGCCTGGCATGTATGCGCTTGTGATTCTGCACGCGACAGGCGTACCCAAGCCGCAACAGATCTCGCTGATTCTGGCCCAGGGAACCGATCAGCGATGGCTGCTGGGCGGATTGCCCCCTCCGCGCGCCATGACCGAGAATGGCCATGATGGATTGTGGTATTGGAGCTCGGCGCGGAGGTTCGCGCAAAAGAACATGAGTTGGGACGCATGGTTCTACTACCAGACAGCCGCTTACACTTTGGATCCGATTGATTTCTTGTCCAGTCCTAACCTGGAGAAGCTGCAGAAGGAGCAGGAGGCGGTGAAGCCGTCGAATCTCCCTGCGGCGACAAAGCCTCTAGCGCTGAGTGCCAATGGCGCGACCTACCAGGTGGTCAATGTCGATACCACCTCTGCCCTTGGCGCATACGATCTTGAAGTTACGTATGCTCCCGACCCGTCGCAGGCGGCGCAATTGCGTGACCCGCCCTCGGCACGTAAGCAGGTGACGGACGTCATGACCGCCTTGCTCACCCTTCGCCCCGAGCTGCAGGCTGCTTTTCATGGCATCTGGGTTCACGCCAACCAGGGAAACGACTCTCTATTCTCCCTGGAGCTGACGATGGACCAGATTGCGACGGGGAGCCTGACGCCCCCCTTGACCACGCCGCCCGCCAAATAATGGTGTTAGGGGTCGCCGGCGAATCCCGATGGGCCGGGTGCCCGCGCAGCGGAGGGGCTGCGGTTGGGTCTGATTCCTCGAGAATCAAAGGACACGGTGCAGGTGGTGTTTTCCAGTTAGGGACGTTTCGTAGTGAAGTTGTCCTGTTCACCCGGATGTGGCAGTTGGTTTTTCCTACGTTGGCGTAAAATACAGGTGCTGGTTGTCTTCCATTTTCCTATGTTTCTGACCGTCTCTTCGAACTCGCGCGCGCTGTGGGCGGCTCCTTTGGCCCTTGCTGTTCTGCTTGGCTGCAATGGTCGTCTCTTGTCCGCGCAGACAACCACGCAGACACCGGCTCCGCTTTCCCGCGACCTGACGCGCCCGGAGCTTCAGCCGCGGCTCGATATCGATCACGACCCCATCCCCTCCCCCGACGTGGAGGAGCCTGCCACGACCGGCGGCGGCACCAAGGCACCCTCGACGGGCAAGTCTGGAGAACTGCAGAAGCAGCAGGAGGGCGTGTATACGATGCACCAGGATGTCGACGAGGTCCTGCTGACCTGCGCCGTGGTGGACGAAAAAGGGCGCACCGTGGAGGATTTGGGTCGAGGCGACTTCCATGTGTTTGAAGACGGCGTTCCGCAGACGACGACCTCCTTCCTGCATCAGGATCAGCCGGTTTCGCTGGGCATCATGGTGGACAACTCGGGCTCCATGCGGGACAAGCGAGAGGCCGTGAATGCCGCGGCGTTGACGCTTCTGCGCGCGTCGAATCCCAAGGATTCGTCCTTTGTGGTGAATTTTTCCGATCACGCCTTCCTGGATCAGGGCTTCACCTCGGACCTCAATGCGCTCAGTCGCGGGCTGGCTCACTACGACGCCAAGGGCACAACGGCGCTCTACGATGCGGTGGCGGCTTCCGCCGATGAGCTGGCGAACCACGGCAAGCTTCCCAAGCAGGTACTCCTGGTGATTACCGATGGCGCGGATAACGCTTCGCGCCTGGACCTGGTGCAAGCCGTGCGCCGGGTGCAGAACCTGGGCGGTCCCGTGGTTTATACGATCGGGCTGCTCTACGACACGGACAAGGATGAAGCGGCGCGCGCGCGTAACGATCTGGAGAATCTGTCCCGCGAGACCGGCGGGATCGCCTACTTCCCCGGCTCCTTGAACGATGTGGATCGCATTGCCCGCGAGGTGGCGCAGGATATCCGCGAGCAGTACACGATTGGCTATCGGTCCACCAAGGCGGCTTCGCTGGGCGGCTTTCGCGTGATTCGCGTGGAAGCGTCCGCGCCCAAGCACGGCAAAATGACGGTGAGGACCCGCCACGGGTACTACGCCAACAAGACACCCTCGCCGACACCGCCAACGCAGACAGCGGAGACCGCGAAGCCGTAGGGCGGTCTGGCTCCTGTCTCATCCTTTGGAGAGGTCCTGCTTCTGGGGACTGGCGATGCACGCCTCTGGTCTTGAGGTCCGAGGTTTCCCGCCCATGCGCAGAGAGAAGGAGCTCGGACGGGGCGCGGAAATCTACAGTAGAAGCAAAAATGTTCTAGAAACCACTTGATTGCAAGGCTTGAAGAGCGCGTCTGATCGCGCGCCTGATTCGGTCGCGAGCGCATGAGCACACTGGTTTCGCGCAGGGCGGTCAAAAAAAATGAGGAGCCGGAAGCGGCTCCCCAATGATCCGTTGCTATGTGGTGGACTCTATGTGGTCCGATGAATGAGTTGGATCTTTATCAAATCTCGTATCAGTGCAGGTGGAAAGCCACATCCAGAACAATCTGTACGGAGACAGGGTGTCCCTGGAACATGGCCGGCCTGAACTTGTATTGGCGAACCGCTTCGACCGCCTTTTCTTCCAGGCCCATGCCGAGGTGGCTGACGACACGGACGTCTTGCGGATTCCCTTGCGAATCCACAATCAGTTTGATCTGCACATTGCCCATGAAGTTGGACTGGCGAGCCTCTTCAGTGAACTCCGGCTCCGCGGCACGAAGGACGACTGGAGCGCTGACGCCTCCACCGACCTGCATCAGGCCTCCGCCGTACCCGCCGCCGCTGCCCGGACCGCCGCCCAGGCCCTTACCGGCGCCCAGACCGCCGCCCAGGCCAGAACCAAAGCCGGAACCGCCGCCCTTCCCTTGCGAGGCCAGCGCGACCTGTGTGGAGTTGGACATGCCCAAAACCGGCAACGCGCTGTTATCGGTCATCTTGACGGTCTCCGAAGGTTCAGCTGCCAGCTTCGGATTGTCGAGTTTAATGACCTGCGGAGCCAAAACCGGAGTGGTCCTCTGCACCACCGCCGGCGCAGGCGCCTTGATGGGCTCGATCGCCTGGTGCGCACCTCCGCCACCACCGCCGCCCTGCACCTTGGCAATGGGCATGGTAATGGGAGGGGGAGCGGTGAGCGTAAATTCAACTGGAGTCACCACCGTGGGCGTTTCGATGATGGTGTGCGCTTTGAACGCGAGCGACAGCAGGAGAGTAATGGCCACGGCGTGCACCACAAAGGAGATGGCGCTCGACTTCTGGTCGCGCTCGAACGACAGAGGGTCTACCGACAAGATCGGACGCGTTTTCGCCTCCAGAGGTTCCAGCTGGGCTGGGGGAAACTCAGATCTTTCTAGGGACATCGATGGCCATGTAGAAGCACTCGCATCCTGCATCATCCGCCCCGCGCCTTTGGGTGGTAGCATACCGCCGCTCATCATCGGTTTGGGAGTTGAAGTAATTATATTGCCCATTGGTATGTTGCCGGCAGTAAAGTCCCGGCATCTCCTCTCTCGGTTGACCACAAGTTAACTAGCAACGAAGTTCATCAAATTCCCGGTTCACGTGTTAGATGCCCCGAGGTAAAGGTGTGTTTTCAGTTTTGTAACTGCTTACCAAATCCCTTTGTCACTTCCCGTGACTTTCATCCCTACAAGAGCGGCTGTTGCCAGCCACGGTAAAAGGCTCAGTCGCGCCCCACTCTGCACTTCCCCTTTGCGCAGAAGCCCTGCAAGCTGCGAGGTGTAGAGCTTGGCAGATTGCGGCAAAATCGGGACGCGCAAGAATTCCTTCGCGAAATAGACCTGGTCGCCACCAAAACGCGCTGCGTCCCTGACGATTTGGGGCAGAACGATCCCGGTGCCTCGGTATTGCTTCACATAATCTGACACAATCACGAGGTACGTCGCTACACCTTCCCAGATATCGGCACTGCTCGCCGCGTTACGTAAGTCACCGAAGTCGACGATTCCGGACTCAACGAGCCCGGCGCTGTCGATGACATCGCACAGGCGGAAGTAGAAGTGGCGATACATGCGCTGCAAGGTCGAGATCATCAGCCGATCGGACACCGCGGTCACGCGGAACGTCTTGCCCTCCACCACAACCTGGCGAGAACGTTCAATCAGACGCGAAGCCATCGAGGTTTGCTCGCCGGTCTGGCCCAGGCGGCCCATGTGGATCTCCACGGCTTCCGGCAGCCCGGGAATCTCGAAGTTCCACTTGCAGGCAAGGCGGTCGCCCCAGCTCCGCGAGGCGACCTCGGCGTTGAAGTGTTTCTTCATGACGCGGGAGATGTCTTCGGGGCTTGCGTTGGTATAGAGATCGAGATCGCTGCCCAGATCGGGCAGGTGATCCAGAGACTTGATCACCGTGACGTCGAGCTTTTCTTCTTCGATCCTGGTGCAAATCTCGTGTAAGAACTTGAGGGCGGTGCTGATGCGCGCGCGTTCAACAGCGATCGCGGTACGCGCCCAATCGGCGCGCGTCTCGTCCTTGACCTCGAGCACGATGTCAAGGAATATATCCAGGCCGCGCACGACCACATGATTGGAGTTGGCCAGCGCGAGAAGTTCATCGAACTGAACCTTGGTCAGGTTGCGGATGTCTGACTTGAGTTCCATCATGGCAGGCGAGGACGGATCCCCGGCCTGCGGAACGAGCAGCAGACGGGAGAGCAGAGTCATCGATTGACGCGATGGAGACAATGGGGGTTGCTGAGTCATCTTTTTCAAAATCCTTCTTAAGACTAGTGAGGGCCCTGCTGTAAGGTCGGAGCGTTCTCGCGGGGCGTCAGTTCGATCGGACCTGTTTGCCTGCGGCGCTCCTCGGTGTATTTCTCGAGTTCGGTTTCTACGTGCTTGTCGCTATCCGTTGCCACCAGGACGAGCCTCTCGCCTTCGGCGGACCGCTGTGTGGCCATGCCCACCTTGGCCGCCGCATCGTTGGCGCGGCGCGCCTTCTCATAGAAGAACTCGGCGGTTTCCAAGTCTCCTTCCATTTCGGCAACAAAGCCCCGATTGTTTAGAGAAAAAGCGCTGTTGGGGTCCAGGGAGTACGCTTTGAGGAAGTTTTCCTTGGCTGCAGGCAGGTCATTTGCATTTCCGGCCACGACGCCGCGAAGGGTGTACTTGACTGCCTGCTCTTCCGCGGACTCCATCTTGCTCAGCCGGTGTTCAAGACGACCGGCGCTTTCGGCCGCCATGGCGCTCACCGCTTTGCCTCGCCAGGCACGATCCGCGGTCACCACCGCCGATTCTTTGGAGCGCGTGCCGGCCGCTTGGTTGTAGAGCTTCAGCGCCCCATCGAAATCGCCCACAGCCTCGTTGGCCACACCCAGATTGTTCAGCGTGAACGGATTCGCGGGATCGAGCTTCAGAGCCTTGTCGAGGAGAGCAATCGCTTCCGAGTTGCGATGTTCGGCAAGCAAGTTCATCGCATCGACATTCATGCGATTGACGTGCATCGCCCCGTCTTCGAGATTCGCAAACGCCGTCTGCATCGGTTTCCCGACCAGTTGCTTGGCATTGCTCTTGTCGATGTTGGCATCCGAGCCCTGCTCCGACGCCAGGGCGTAGAACTTCTGCGCCCGTTCCAGTTCTCCCTGCAACTCGGAGATGTAGCCCAGGTTGTTCAGAGTGAACGGATCCGCCGGATCGTAGAGGTAAGCCTTGTAAAAGAGCGTCGACGCCTTCTCGTACTGCCCCTTGTTGACCGCTTCCACTCCTTCACGGTTCAGTCGTTGCACGGGGGTCAGGTCGCTGTGCCGGGGGATTGTAATTCTAAGTACATCTCCGGCCAAAGCGTAGGAAGACGCACTGGCTGCGAGCGCAATCGATACAATGAGATTGAGTTGCATCCGAGGCATTGTGCTCTTTTCAGCCTTTCGATTCCCGCAGGAGGTGTTGGTGACACGCCCACAACTTGTTAGATGCTTTTGGCACCGGTCTGTTGCCACGTTTAGAGATAGAAATCCATTTTACATGCCTTTGGGTACCTTTGGCGTACCATCCGTAACACCTGTCACCTTGTTAAAATACAAGAGATTTGTTGAGGGATACAGAACTATGTTGAGGTTCTTCGCGGTGGTCCTGCTGGGTGGTTTGGCAGGCAGCGTATCTGCAGCACCGCTGGCGGCCCAGGCCCCCGCAGGGCAGACTGCCCCGCAGGCAGACAGTTCGCAGCACGGTGAGACTCCTGCCGACGCGCCGCATCTTCCCGCGGCACCCAAAGGAAAAAGCACCATCCTGGGCGGCGAGATCCGCAAGGTGGATCCGGTCAGGGATGTGCTCACACTGAAGGCTTATGGCCAGAAGCCGGTCAAGATCTGGTTCGACGAGCGGACCCAGATTTTTCTTGACGGCAAGAAGATCCCGTTGCGCGAGCTGAAGGCTGCCGATCACGCCTCGGTGCAAACCATCCTGGATGGAGTCAACGTATTTGCGTTGAGCGTGCATATTCTGTCCAAATCGCCCGAGGGCGATTACCAAGGTCACGTCCTCAGCTACAACCCGCAAACCACCGAATTGTTGCTTAGCTCGGTGGATACGCGCCAACCCATGAAGCTGATGGTTCCCACCACGGCCATTGTGGAACGCCAGGGTCAGCCCTCGTTCGTTGCGGGCAAAGGCGGCTTCGCCGACCTGGTCAAGGGCAGCCTGGTCACGGCCAAGTTCGAAACCGACAATGCGGGCCACGGTGTTGCCAGCCGGATCACGGTGCTGGCCACGCCCGGGGCTGAGTTTGTTTTCATTGGCAACGTGACCGGCCTCGATACCGCCGCCGGGACCTTTGTCCTGGTCGATCCGCGCGACGATAAGAGCTATCAAATCTCATTCAATCCGGGCAGTCTTCCCGCAAGCCAGGGGCTGAAGCTGGGGCAGCATGTGAATGTGACAACGAGTTTTGACGGATCGGCCTACGTGGCGAAGAGCCTCACGGTGGAATAGGCGCGGGCGCTGAGGGCACGGGCAATCGGCTGTGGCATGAATGTTCGGCTGCGGTTTTATGTGGAGCGAAACCGATTGCCGCAAGAGCGACGATCAAGGTGGCTTTCCCAGGCAGCCAAGGGATAGATTCAAGAGAGTGCCCGGAGTGCAGGCAGCCTGGGGGCTGCGGGCGTGGCATGGGGTGAAATGAATTCAACCGGAAGGCGTGCATTCCTTAAAATCTGTCTTCAGTCGGTGCCGGCGTTGGTGGCTGCTGACAGCTTGGCCGCACACGCGTTCCCGGCTCCCGATAAACAGGCGCGCGCGTATCTCACCCCGGCCTTGATCGAGCGCTTCATCGATCCCCTGCCGCTTCCCGCGCGCCTCAAGCCTTATGACACCTCCAAGGGCGTGGATCGGTATCGCATCCGCATGCTGGAGTTCAGCAGGCAACTCCATTCGCAGCTCCCGCCCACGCGGCTGTGGGGCTACGAAGGACAGTATCCCGGCCCCACCATCGAGGCCTTTCGCGGCAGGCCTGTGCATGTGGACTGGGAGAACCGTCTGCCCGCCCAGCACATCTTGCCCATCGATCCTCACATCCACGGGGCCATGCCGCCCACGCCCGCGGTGCGCGTTGTGCCGCATTTGCATGGTTCGCGCACCCCGCCGGAGAGCGATGGCCTGCCGGAGAAGTGGTTTGTCGGCGGCAAGACCGAACGCTACGTTTACCCCAACGATCAACAGGCGGCGCCGCTCTGGTATCACGATCACGCGGTAGGCATCACGCGGTTGAATGTGTACGCAGGGCTGTCGGGCCTGTATATGCTGCGCGACCAGGAAGAGCTGGCCATGGGTCTTCCGTCGGGGGATTATGAGGTTCCCCTGGTTCTGCAGGACCGCACCCTGGACGACGGCGGCCAACTGATCTACACGCCCACCATGGAAGACGGCATACGACTGCCTCCCGGCGTGTGGGGGCCTGAGTTCTTTGGCGAGCAGCCGCTGGTAAACGGAGCGATCTCCCCCTACCTGAACGTGGAGCCGCGCCCCTACCGGTTCCGGCTGCTGAACGGGTCGAACTCACGGTTCCTGAACCTGTTTCTGAATCTTGCCAAGCGGCCTACCGATATCCCATCGCTGGTGAAATTCCACCAGATCGGCAGCGACGGCGGCTTCCTGCCCAAGCCGGCCGAGTTAACCAAGCTGCTTGTGGGTCCGGCCGAACGCGCCGATCTGATCGTGGATTTCACGGGCCTGGAGGGCAAGACCGTCACGCTTTCCAACAACGGTTCGGCGCCCTTCCCCGGCTGGGGCATGTTGAACATGCCGTTCACGCCGCTTTACGAGTGGATGCAGTTCCGGGTGACGCTGCCACGGGCCAAGGATACGAAGACGTTTGTGATGCCGGCGTCGGCCCCGTTCACCAAGTACGATCCGGCGCAGAGCATCATCACCCGCGACTTCATTCTCTCCGAAAAGGTGGACGCGCAAGGCAAGTCGCTGGGCGTGCGCATCAACGAGAAGAGCTACGACGATCCGGTGACCGAGACGGTGAAGCTGGGCACGATGGAGAAGTGGCGCTTCATCAACACCACCGACGACGCCCACCCCATGCACTTGCACCTGGTGCAGTTTCAGGTGCTGGAGCGGCGCGGGTACGATGTAGTGTCCCTGCAAAAGGGAGTGGTGCAACTGGTGGGAATCACGCGTCCGCCGGCGGCTAACGAAGCGGGATGGAAAGACACGGCCATGGTGAATCCGCGCGACGTGCTGACCAT
>Ga0302140_10011267_pt1 | contig 11005 bp, 7 predicted proteins | sample I_Bog_E1_1_FD_202095 | JGI IMG/M metagenome (GOLD analysis project Ga0302140, IMG submission 202095) | Peat permafrost microbial communities from Stordalen Mire near Abisko, Sweden - I_Bog_E1_1 | ecosystem: Environmental > Terrestrial > Soil > Wetlands > Peat | place: Sweden: Abisko, Stordalen...
AATTTGCGCTGCACACGACTTCGTAGGCAGTGGCCCAGGGCAGGTGAGATTTCGCATCGATGTGGGCGGAGCGGTGCAATCCAAGAACAATCACGTCAGCTTGCAGATGATAGGCAACGCGCAGGATGGTGTCACTGGGCGCTCCGAATTCGACTAAGAATTCAGGTTTGAGGAGCAGCTTTTGGCTACGCGAAGTCAATTCCTCGAGTCTCCGGAGGCTGGCCATGCGAACCTGCTCGCGGGCCTGCATGACATCTTCGGCACTGGGGCGAGTCACGGCTTTCGGCATCGCGGGGGAGGGGGCAACATGCAGCAAAACGAGTTTTGTAGCAAAGTGGTTGGCGGACGAAATGGCGTAGGGAAGAGCGCGCAAAGACGGCTCTGCGAAATCGGTGGCGAAAAGAAAAGGGCGGACGGGTCGCGTGCCATCGATCGGGGAATCGGGCAACGATCCAGGGCCGACGGTTAGAACGAGGCACTGGGAGTGGCGAAAAACGTGTTCGGCCACCGATCCGAGAAGTAATTTGCCCAAGCCGCGGCGAGCGTGTGTGCCGACGACGACCATATCCACTTTTTGTTCTTTAACGATGTCTTCCAACTCTTCCCAGACAATGCCCTGGCGAAGGACGATTTCGTGACGCAGACCGGCGAGGGAGCCATTCTGGACGAGTTGGTCTTCCAGGCGAAGGGCATCGCGGCGGACCGCATCTGTGGCGGCGAGGACTGCCTCTGGGCCGAGGGTGGTGAGCGCGGGCGAGCAGACGACGTGGGCGAGATAGAATTTCGCATCGTAATGGCGAGCGATGGCGAGAGCGTGGCGGAGCGCTTTGCTGGAAGCTTCCGAAAAATCAGTTGCGATCAGGATGGATTGAAGGCGAAGATCGGCCGCAGGTGCGACGAAGGACATGGGGGAACCTCTTGTCTCTTCAACTATTAATATTCGCACTAAGGCTTACTGGAGACAAGCTGCGGAGCCGGGATACGGAGTTGGCCGGGCGAGGCCGCTCTATAATGATGGTCGAGATCGAAGACCAAAGTTCCTTGTCCGCACCGAATCCAACTCGCGATGAACCGAAGACGTCTGGTCGCCGCAAGGCTGTGATCGCCCTGGCGATTGGCGCGTTTTTATTGCTCGCTGTGCTGGTTGGGCAAGCCTCTTTCAACTTAAAGTTCATCAGCCCCGACAGTAATCAGGAGCTGCTCTTTTTTGCGGGACTGAGCGGCCTGATCTTCTTTGCCTTCGTAGCGCTGACGGTTGTGCTCGGGCGCAACCTTCTCAAACTCTATGCGGAGCGTCGAGAGGGAGTGGCGGGTTCGAAGTTTCGAACGCGCCTGGTGGTAGTCAGCCTATTGCTGTCGTTCTTGCCCGTGCTTGCAATGTTCTGGTTTTCCTATGGTCTGATGAATCGATCGATCGACAAATGGTTTTCGCAACCGGTGGAAGAGGTGCGAGCCGACACGGCGGCGATGTCGGCCCTGCTGTATGACTACGCGGGACAGAATGCAACCTCGGAAGCGCAATCCATCGCGCAGACGTGGGAGTTCAAGAAAGCTTTTAGCAGTGGAAATTTCACGGAAGCGAACGAAGAACTGCGGGAACACATTCCGACGCTGGAGGGCGGGTTCGCGCTCGCGCTGTTGAAGAGCAACGAGGTGGCAACCGTCAACACTCCGTCGCCATGGGCGGAGATGCAGGGACAATTTCCGTTGCAGGCGGCCATGCGCGGAGGGCATCCCCACTTTCAGTGGGGGCAGACAGACTACATTGTCGCAGCCACACCGTTGCATGATGGCGCAGTGATTGTTGCGATGCCGCTGCCTCCAAAATTTGCGGAGACGGCGAAACAAATTCAGGATAGTCAGCACCGTTATATCGAACTGGCGGCCAAGAGGAAACTTTTCCGCCGAACTTACATCGGATTTCTGTTGCTGCTGACGGTGGTCGTGCTGTTTGCTTCGACGTGGCTGGCGCTGCTGCTTTCGAAGTTGGTAAATCGTCCGGTGGCCGCGCTGGCGGCGGGGACGGAGGCGATCTCCAAGGGGCAACTCGACTACCGGGTCGACATACGAGCCACGGACGAGTTAGCGGAACTGGTGCAGTCGTTCAACAGCATGGCGGAGCAACTGGAATCGAGCCGGGACCAGATTGAAGCATCGAGCCGGGATGTGGTGGCGGCGAATGAAGCGCTGGAAAGCCGCCGGCGCTACATCGAAACGGTGCTGGAGAGCCTCCCGACCGGAGTGATTTCGATTGATGCGGCTCGCCGAGTGACGCTCGCCAACGCGGCGTTCTCGCGTATGTTTTTTCTGGAGCGCAGCGAGTATGTGAGTCCGGCATCGTTGGTCAACGAGCCGTTGGAGGCGGTGCTGCCGACCGAAGTTCTGGGCGATCTGGAGCCGCTGCTGCGCCGCGCCGATCGGATGGGGATTACGGCGGCCAATATTGAGCTTGATTTGCCGCGTGCGCGGCTGAATGTTGCGCTGACAGTTTCTGCCCTTGGGCACGCGGCCGAAGGGTTGGGATACGTCCTGGTCTTCGAAGACTTGTCGGACCTGTTGCGGGCGCAGAAACAGGCGGCGTGGCGCGAGGTCGCGCGGCGCGTGGCCCATGAAATAAAGAATCCGCTCACGCCGATTGCGCTTTCCGCGGAGCGTATCCACCGTCATCTCTCGCGTGATACGCCGCCGGATGCGGCCTCGCTGAATGTGATCCGAACGTGTGCGCAGACGATCCAGAATGCTGTTGAAAGCGTGCGCACGCTGGTGGATGAATTCTCGGCGCTGGCGCGCTTTCCGGCGTCCCGTCCTCAACCCGCGAGTTTGAACAGTCTGGTGGAAAGCGCGCTCACCATGTTCGATGGAAGGCTGGAAGGGATTCGGGTGCGAACCGAACTGGCGCGGGATTTGCCGGGGGTGATGGCTGACCCGGAGGCGATCAAGCGAGCGGTTGCGAATCTGGTGGATAACGCGGCGGAGGCGATGCAGGATGCCATCCTCAAAGAAATCACGATATCGACGGCGCTCGTGGCCAGCCGCGATGCGGTGGAGTTGTCGATTGCGGACACGGGGCAGGGAGTGTCCCGCGATCTGAAGGAACGTTTGTTTTTGCCATATTTTTCAACCAAACAACGCGGCACGGGTCTGGGCCTGGCGATCGTCAGCAGGATTGTTGAAGATCATCGGGGATCGATTCGGGTCGAAGAAAATAAGCCGGTAGGGAGCCGCTTCGTAATTGAGTTGCCGGTGGCCGTCGAAGTAAGCGCGCCGGCGGCCAGCTGACGGCATGGCGAAGACTATGGCACATATTTTGATCGTCGATGACGAAGCTGGAATTCGGGACTCGTTGCGGGGCATTCTTGAGGACGAGGGGTATAAGACGAGCGTCAGCCCGAGCGGCGAGGACTGCCTTGAGTTGTTGCGTAAGAGCAGCTTCGACTTGATTCTGCTGGACGTGTGGCTGACGGGAATCGACGGTCTCGAAGTGCTGACCAAGATTCGCCTGCAGGATGACCCACCGGAAGTCATCATGATTTCGGGGCATGGCACGATTGAAACCGCGGTGCGGGCCACAAAGTTGGGTGCGTATGATTTCGCCGAGAAGCCGCTGTCGTTAGAGAAAACTCTGATTCTGGTAAAAAATGCGATCGAAGCGCGACGGTTGCGCCATGAAAACCTCGATCTAAGAAAACAACTGCAAGCGAAAAGTGTGATCGTCGGCGACAGCGTTCCGATGAAAGCTCTGCGACAGCAGATTGGGCTGATGGCCCCCACCAATGGACGAGTCCTGATCTATGGAGAATCGGGCACCGGAAAGGAATTGGTGGCGCATGCGATCCACACCCAGAGCCTCCGTAAAGACGAGACGTTTGTGGAGATGAACTGTGCGGCGATTCCCGAAGATCTGATTGACAGTGAACTGTTCGGACATCGAAAGTCGTCGTTTCCAGGGGCGACGGCGGATAAAGAAGGGAAATTTCAAAGAGCGGATCGGGGAACGTTATTTCTGGATGAAGTGGGGGACATGAGCCTGAAGACGCAGTCGAAGGTACTGCGCACTCTGGAGCAGCAAAGGTTCATCCCGGTGGGAAGCGACGACGCGGTGACGGTGGATGTGCGCGTGATTGCGTCGACGAACAAGGATCTGGAAGAAGAAATCGCCAAGGGAAACTTTCGCGAGGATCTTTTTTATCGACTGAATGTGGTTCCGTTTGTGGTGCCGCCGTTGCGCGAGCGAAAGGAAGACATCCCATTGTTCGCGCGGCATTTCTTGAAGGAGTTCGCTTCGGCGTATGGGCGGCGTCCGCGAGAGATTACCGACGATGCGATTGACGCCTTGATGCGGTACGCGTGGCCGGGAAATGTGCGGGAGTTGCGGAATGTGATTGAGCGCATTGTGATTATGAATCCTACGACTTCGCGTTTCGAGCGCAAGCATCTGCCGCCGCTCGTCCATCGCGACGGTAGCCGGAGAGTTGCCGGCAGCGAGAGTTCAACACTGCATCAGGCGCGAGCAGCGTACGAGCGCGATTACATCCTAAAAAAGCTGGATGAGAATCATGGCAACGTCAGCCGCACAGCGGAGGTTCTGGGGCTGGAGCGCAGCCATCTGTATCGCAAAATGAAGAGTCTGGGAATTGCGGCAAAAGAGTAGGAATCGTGGTGGCTGTTCGCGGTTCGCTCATCTTTCACCGCGCAGAGAAAAGCCCCAGCCGAAACACGAGCCAAAACCCTCAGCGTTTTAGCATGTGAATTTCCGTGCCGTTCTTATGGAATTTCACTTCGTCCATCAACTGGTTAATGAGATAAATTCCTCGGCCATGATTGGAGTATATGTTTTCGCCGTGGCAGGGGTCGGCGATTTGCGAAGGATCGAAGCCGGGTCCGGGATCCCGCACCACAATGAGGATGCCATGTTGAGCGTCGCAAGCGACGTCGCATTCAATAATCTTGGAAGCATCGTTCTTCGCGCCGTGGACGACTGCATTGGCCAAGGCTTCGGTCAGGGCCAGTTCGATGTCGTCTTCGCGTCCCGGGGCGCAGTTCATGTCGCGAACCACATTCATCACGCTACGCACCACGGGGTCGACCGCGTCGCGGTCGGCGGCCAAGGTGATGCTCAGCTTGAGATCAAGCTTCTGCGCATCGAAATTGCATGGCTGCGGTTGTGATTCCTGGTCCGTGGATGGCGTATCGGCCATAGATGGCTTGGAGCTGGTTGCCTCTTCCATTAAGTGAGATGCAGAAAGGCGCTGACAGATTCTAGGTAGTAATCGGTGCGGATGCAACTCAATTTGGGCGGGGAGCGGCCGAATGACGTTACTTCCGCGGATTAGGCTGGCTTCGTCGAGGCTAACGATCTGAAAGGGATGGAGAACGGGCTGTTCCGGAAATGTAACAAGATGGACGATTCGAGGGGCGCAAACGTTGTGAAGTTACGACTCCTGGTCGGGCGGACCTCCGATTTGTTGAAGTTGACGGCGCCAGTCGAGTTCTTCGACGAAGTTGCGCGAGTCGCGCCAGCCCGCCTTGATTTTGACGAACACCTCCAGAAAGACGCGTGTTCCCACCATTTTTTCGATATCGAGACGAGCGGCGGTTCCGATTTTCTTAAGCATCTGACCGCCTTTGCCGAGCAGGATCGCTTTTTGGCCCTCCCGTTCGCAGAAAATTACGGCGGCAATGCGCGTCATCCTCGGACTTTCGTCAAACTGCTCGATTAATACCGAGACGGCGTGGGGAACCTCTTCATGAGTCTGCATTAGGACGTGTTCGCGAATCAATTCTGCGGCCATAAAACGGACGGGCTGATCGGTAATCTGATCTTCGGGAAAATAACGCGGACCGTTAGGGAGGGCCTGCAGAACGCAGGACAACAATTCATCGAGACCCTTTCTCTTCAGCGCAGAGATGGGAACGATTTCCTTGAAATCGTGGAGAGTGTGAAACTGCGCAATCAGGGGAAGAAGTTTGCTCTTGTCGGCGAGCAGATCGATTTTGTTTAGCAGCAGAAAAACAGGGGTGCCGGCTTTTTTTGCGAGATCGAGAACAAAGGCGTCTTCGCGGTCCCACTTTTTCTTGGCATCGACAATCAGCAGAATCAATTCGCAGCCTTCCAGCGCCTCACGAACTTCAGACATCATCTTGCGTCCAAGCGAGGAGCCGGACTGGTGGACACCGGGCGTATCGATGAGGACGATCTGACCGGCTTCGCGTCCTTTCACCTTGGGAACGTTGATGATGCCAAGGATGCGGTTGCGTGTGGTCTGGGGCTTGGGTGAAATGATGGCCAGCTTTTCGCCGACGAGCGCATTCAGCAGCGTGCTTTTGCCCGCGTTGGGCCGGCCCAGAATGCAAACGAATCCGGAGTGAAAGGACATAAGGATAGGTTACTAGGTTCGACTGCCGAAAACGAAGCGCGGATGTCGATCGTCCAGTAGGGGATTCGCGGGGCGCGAAGTTCGGTCCCCCGAAAATTTGCCGGTCGTAGCTGAAACAATCCGAATTGATGTCGCCCGACGTGGGGTGACGCCGTTGCGCTGCGGTCCGGCGAAAGCACTCGCGCCCGACAAATTGGACGATTTCTTAATCCAGCTTGAGATTCTCGCGCATGATGCCGATGTCTTTATCCCCGCGGCCGGAGATATTTACGATCACCACTTCGGACTTCTTCATCTTGGGGGCGCGCTTGATGACTTCGGCGACGGCGTGGGCGGATTCCAGGGCGGGGATGATGCCTTCGGTGCGCGCGAGAACGGTCGTGGCTACCAACGCTTCGGCATCGGAGGCGGGGACGTATTCTGCTCGTCCGGTGTCTTTCAGCATCGCGTGCTCGGGGCCGATGGACGGGTAGTCTAGGCCAGCGGAGACGGAGTGAGTGAGCGCGATCTGGCCGGCTTTATCTTGCAGGACATACGAGAAAGTTCCCTGCAGTACTCCTGGGGAGCCGCCACGAAAGCGCGCTGCGTGATCGCCGAGAGCTTCGCCTCGACCTCCTGCTTCTACACCTACGAGTTGTACTTTCTTATCTTTTAGAAAGTCGTAGAAGATGCCAATTGAATTCGAGCCTCCGCCGACGCAGGCAATGATGGTCGTGGGAAGTTTGCCTTCGGCTTTGAGGATCTGGGCGCGGGCTTCGCGTCCTATGACGCGGTGGAAGTCTCGGACCATGGTGGGATAGGGATGGGCTCCGAGGACACTGCCGAGCAGGTAGTGCGTCGTACGGACGTTGGTGACCCAGTCGCGCATGGCCTCGTTGATTGCGTCTTTGAGGGTGCAGGAACCGGAACTCACACCGCGCACTTCGGCGCCCAGCAGGCGCATGCGGAAGACGTTGAGTTCCTGGCGGCGCATGTCTTCGGTGCCCATGTAGACGACGCACTCGAAGCCGAGCAGGGCGCAGACGGTGGCGGTGGCGACGCCGTGCTGGCCAGCTCCGGTCTCGGCGATGACGCGATGCTTGCCCATGCGTTCGACGAGCAGGGCTTGTCCCAGGCAGTTGTTGATTTTGTGAGCGCCAGTGTGCAGGAGGTCTTCGCGCTTGAGATAAATTTTCGCGCCGCCTAATTTCGCGGTGAGGCGTTGTGCGAAAAATAGAGGGGTGGGACGTCCGGCGTAGGTCTTAAGAAGAAGATCGAGGCGTTGCTGAAATTTTGGATCGCGCTTGGCTTTGTCGTATTGGCGTTCGAGTTCATCGAGCGCCGCCATGAGGGTTTCGGGGACGTAGCGTCCGCCGTAAACGCCGAAACGGCCAGGTGCGGCTTGGGGCGGAAGCTTGCCGGCAACTTTTGTCGCTGACTTCGCGGTTCCTTGGGTACGAGATTTTCTGGTTACGGCGACGGTGGCCATGATTTAGCTTACCTCTTCCATGGCTCGAACCGCCTTTACGAAGGCGCGGACTTTTCGCGGATCTTTCTTGCAGAGTTCGCGTTCGACGCCCGTGGAAACGTCGACGCCCCAGGGATGGAGCAGGTGAATGGCTTCCTGCACGTTGCCGGGACGCAGGCCTCCAGCGACGATAAGTTTGCTGATGCTGTTGATGATGCCGGCCCAGGGCTGGACGCGCTCCCAGTCGAAGGGCTGGCCGGTGCCGCCACGATTTTCTGCCGTCGAGGAATCGAGGAGAACGCCGGAGATTACGCCGGGGCGGAAGCCGTGAGTTTCGAGGAAGAGATCTCCGTTTTTGGCGACGTGAATTTTGTGGACGCGTTTGCCTTTGTAGGCATCATCTTTTTCGACCAGTCCGACGGCGACTGGGTCCCAACCGACGGATTGTCCGGCAGGAGCGTCGAAGATTCTTGCCGGCCAGCAGCGGAAAATCGTGGGGCGATGACCGGAACCGTTCGCAAGCCCGCGGAAGAGGGTTTGACTGAATTCCGTGGTTTCATCACCGTGTAATTGCACCGCGGTGAGGCCTATCTCTTTCACCGCATCGCGCACGGCTTCGACGGTTTCATTGACGAATACGCCGACTTTTTCAACCGTCGAAGGAGTCTTGGCAACAATCGCTTGCGCGGCTTCGCGCGAAATGTAACGCGGACTTCTAGAATGGAAGACGAAGCCGATCGCATTCGCGCCTGCATCGGAGGCGAGCAGGGCGTCATCGAGGTTCGTAATTCCGCAAATCTTGATCCACGTCATAGGGACAGCCGTTAGCGATCAGCTCTCAGACTTCGGTTCACTCAACTACCTACTGGGTACAAGTTTGGCGTCTTCCAGCAACTTTGCCAGGGTTTCGCCGGGTCTCTCTGCTTTCATTAGTGATTCTCCGATCAGGAACGCTTCATAGCCGACAGAACGCAGGCTTGTTATGTCTGAGGCGGATTGGATGCCGCTCTCGGCCACGCGGACGCAGGAAGCGGGAATCTTTTCTGCCAGGCTTAATGCGGTTTGCAGATCGACGTCGAAGGTTTTGAGATTACGGCTATTGATGCCGATCAGGTCGCATCCGGCACCGAGAGCGCGCTGCAATTCATCGGCGTCGTGGGCTTCGCAGAGGATGTCGAGGTTGTGGGATCGGGCGGTCTCCGCAAGCGAATTTAGTTCTTTTTGAGAGAGTGCGGCGACAATGAGCAGGATGGCGTCGGCACGATGGGCGCGAGCTTCGACGATTTGGACTTCGTCGACGATGAAATCCTTGCGCAGGCAGGGAAGCGAAGTGGCCGACGAGGCATCGCGGAGGTAGTCGAGCGAACCCTGGAAAAATTCTTCATCGGTGAGGACAGACAGAGCGGCGGCTCCGGAGCGTTCAAGGTCGCTCGCTAATTCGGCGGGTCGAAAGTCTTCGCGGATCAATCCTTTTGACGGCGAAGCTTTTTTTAATTCGGCAATAACGGCGAATCCGTCGTGAGCTACACGGCGGAGTTGGTTCCTGAATCCCCGAGGAGTGTGCGCGGTTGCCGCGTCTTCCAAAGCTCGCAGATCGTCGGTGCGCCGGGCCCGAGGAAAACGATCGGCGATGCGATGGCGAGTGGCAGCGACAATTGTTTCCAAGGAGGCTGGCATAAGCGTGGTTCAATTATACGGAAGTTCGTGCATCAGGCAGAGGGCTTGATTGGCGCGGGCAGTGGAGGCGATCGAATGGCTGGAGTGGCCAGCGAAAAGAGTGGCGCTGTAGTTTTAGCCGCGTTCTTGTGGGAAGAACCGACCCAAATGTGGGTGATGGACATCATTGACCCGACTTCCGGCAAGATGCTATAAACGAGTGCTTTGTGCCGAGGTGTGGAGTGGCAGCAGTGCTTTCATCGAGGCGCAGGTTTTCGGACGCGGCCAAATCGGCACTCCTATTATTTTGATATGCCTGGCGGTGGAAGCGTGTTCGGAGCGTGTTCGGAACTGGGTGGCGGCTGCGTCTCGTCGTAAGAAGTTTCGCGGCGGACGGTATGCGCGCTTAAGCAAAACACGCGCCATGACCCCTGAACAGAGATCTCTTGGAGGATTTTTATGCGCACTTGTAACGGCAAGCTTGCGTCCGTAGGACGCCGGTTTGCGAAAAGCGGTCTTGCGAAAAGTCTAGCAACACTCACGTCTCTACTGCTGTTAATGGCGGGCCACGCGCTGGCGCAACCAGCGGAGGAAGGTGGTGAGGCGGCGCTAAAACTGCCCGACCTTTCTTCAGTTTCTTTTCTTGGCGTGGATGGGCATAAGCTGCTGCTAATTGGACTGCTGTTCTGTGTATTTGGACTAGGCTTCGGCATGGTCATCTTCATGCGGTTGAAGAACCTGCCGGTGCACCGGTCGATGCGCGAGATTTCGGAACTGATTTATGAGACCTGCAAAACGTATTTGTTGACGCAGGGTAAATTCCTGATGCTGCTGTGGGCGTTCATAGCCGCCATTATCGTGCTGTACTTCGGCGTATTGCGGCACTTTGAGATTCCACGGGTAGTGATCATTCTGGTATTCAGCCTGGTCGGGATTGCGGGCAGCTATGGAGTGGCGTGGTTCGGGATTCGCGTGAACACGTTCGCCAATTCACGAACGGCCTTCGCTTCGCTGCCGGGCAAGCCGTACCCTGTGTATCAGATACCGCTGGAAGCCGGCATGTCGATCGGCATGATGCTGATTTCGGTCGAACTGCTGATCATGCTTTTCATCCTGCTATTTGTGCCTGGCGATTATGCCGGACCGTGCTTCATCGGGTTTGCCATTGGCGAGTCGCTGGGCGCGGCGGCGCTGCGGATTGCGGGCGGTATCTTTACCAAGATTGCCGATATCGGCGCTGATCTGATGAAGATTGTTTTCAAGATCAAAGAAGACGATGCGCGCAATCCTGGAGTCATTGCGGACTGCACGGGCGATAATGCCGGTGACTCGGTCGGACCCTCCGCTGACGGTTTCGAAACCTACGGCGTAACTGGAGTGGCGCTGATTACGTTTATTTTGCTGGGTGTGAAGGAACCGACGATTCAGGTGCAGCTGCTGGTCTGGATTTTCGTGATGCGTATCATGATGCTGGTATCGAGTGCGCTGGCCTACTTCATCAATGGGGCCATTGCGAAAGCGCGGT
>Ga0302140_10011268_pt1 | contig 11005 bp, 11 predicted proteins | sample I_Bog_E1_1_FD_202095 | JGI IMG/M metagenome (GOLD analysis project Ga0302140, IMG submission 202095) | Peat permafrost microbial communities from Stordalen Mire near Abisko, Sweden - I_Bog_E1_1 | ecosystem: Environmental > Terrestrial > Soil > Wetlands > Peat | place: Sweden: Abisko, Stordalen...
GTACAAGGCGCAGGTGCTCGAGGTTCGCTATCGCGGGAAGAATATTCACGAGGTTTTGAACCTGACGGTCAAAGAGGCGCTGAAGTTTTTCGCGGAAGTGCCCAAGTTGACGGAAAAGCTGCGCACCCTGGATGAAGTTGGCCTGGGATATTTGCGGCTCGGACAATCGGCGACCACTCTTTCCGGTGGAGAGGCGCAGCGCATGAAACTGGCTGCGCATCTGCAGCCGGCGACCCGCGAACTGGGGCGGCCCAGCGCCGGGCGACAGGCCGAACCGCGCCGGCGCCAGCGTATGCTTTATATTTTGGACGAGCCCACAACTGGACTTCACTTCGACGACGTGAGCAAACTTTTAGCGGCTTTCCGCCGTCTTATTGAAGCAGGCGGATCGATCCTGGTCATCGAGCACAATCTTGAAGTGATCAAAACCGCGGACTGGGTAATCGACATGGGTCCGGAAGGCGGGGCGCGCGGCGGCCGGATCCTGGGGGCGGGATCGCCGGAAGCTATCGCAGATTTGGCTGGCTCCTACACCGGTCGATATCTGTCTCGATTGTTGAAGGGGCATGGCAGTGGCAATGGAGCTTCACGTGCCGATGGCAGGAACTAAGCTTCTCTCGAGATGGCTTACTGTTTTGGCGGTATCGGCGCGCCTGCTGGCCCAGGATGCGAGTCAGTTTCCTTCTCAAACTACCTCACCTTCTTCTCCTTCGCCCTCCAGGACGCATCCTGTGCATCACGTTCAGGTGCCGGACGAAGATTCTCCGGGTCAAGCGCCGGAACTCGCGCAAGCAGAGACAGAAATCGAGAAGAAGAATTATTCCGTGGCGGAAGTTACTCTTCGCAAGCTGGTCGCGCGGGATGCTACGAGCTACGTAGGTTGGTTCGATCTTGGTTTCGTGGAAAATGAGTTGGGGAATGTGAATGCCTCCATCGAGGCTTATCGCAAGGCGGTAGCAGCGAAGCCGGATGTTTTCGAATCGAATCTGAATCTCGGCTTGCAATTGGCGAAGACCGGCCAGCCTGGAGCAGAAGAATTTCTGCGAGCGGCAACCAAGCTGAAGCCAACCGATCATGTCGTCGAAGGAAAATATCGCGCATGGATTGCTCTTGGGGATGCGCTGGAGAAATCCAAGCTCGACGAAGCATTGGCGGCTTACCGGCATGCAGCCGAATTGCAACCAAAAGAAGCTGAGCCGCATTTTGCCTCCGGGAAGCTCCTCGAGCAGGACGGAAAGTCCGCAGAGGCGGAAATCGAATACAAAGAGGCGATGGCGCTTGATTCAGCAGCGCCGGATGCGGTGATTGCTTTGGCGAATCTTTATATGAGGGGACGGCGATTTCCCGAGGCGGAGAATTCTCTGCGCGCTTTGCTGGCGCAAAATCCCGACCTGGCCGCGGCGCAAATTCAGTTGGGGCGCGTTTTGGCGGCGGAGGGAAAGAATGAAGACGCGATCCAAGTGATGCAGGAAGAGATCCGGCGAAACCCTGGCGACGAAAATGTGCAGCGGGATATTGCGGAAATTTACTCCACTGCGGGGAGAAACGATTTAGCGGAGGCGAGCTATCGCGCGCTGGTGACGGCTCATCCCAATGATGCAGAACTTCATCGCCGTCTGGGACAGAGTCTGCTCCGGGAAAAGAAGTTTCCCGAGGCGCAGCAGGAGTTCATGTTGACGGTGAAGCTCAAGCCGGATATGGGAGAAGCTTACGGCGATCTGGCGTTCGCCGCCGGCGAAAACGGCGACTTCGCTCTGGCGATTCGCGCACTGGATGCGCGCGCCAGATTACTGCCCGAAATACCGATCACTTATTTTCTACGAGCTTCGGCATACGATCATCTGCACGACTACAAGAAAGCGGCGGCGAACTATCGTGACTTTCTCAAAACAGCGAATGGACAGTATCCTGATTATGAGTGGAAGGCGAAACATCGGCTGATCGCCATCGAGCCGAAAAAGTAGGCGCGGACGGATGCAATGCGATTCAGGACGAGATCTCTGCGATCTTACCGTTTGACGGCAAGTGGGTGGGCGGTAAGCTTCGGCCTTGTTGTATTGATCATCGCCTGCTTGATCGGGAACTGCGCGCACGTATCGGCTTCGGAGGCTTCCGTTGAAGAGTTGAAGGATCGGCTTGCGAGTGCCAGCGTCCCCGAAAAAACATCCTTGTGCATCGAGATATCGGAGCGGCAAGTGGAAGCCGCGGAGCGGCTGTATTCGGCGGGCGATGATGACAAGGCGCGGGCGGCCTTGACGGATGTGATGGCGTTTTCCCGCATGGCGCGGGACTATGCGATTCAGGCGCACAAGCGCGAAAAGCAGAGCGAAATCGCGATTCGTAAAATGTCGCGAAAACTTGCGAACCTCAAGCACATCGTAGTGCACGATGAGCAGAAACCGGTGCAGGACACGATCGATAGTCTGGAACAGGTTCGAGACGATCTTCTGGCCGCCATGTTTGTCAAGGGAGGCAAGAAGTGACGAGATTGCTTCTGCTCCTTATTCACAGCATCAGCGCCCGCCGAATTAGAGTCCCCCGCTGCATGATCGTTGGCACTTTTCTATTCTGCTTACTTGCCGGCGGCGGGGCATCGGCACAACATCGTCGCGATCCGTTCACTCCGCCGGAGATCGATCAGATTCGCGAAACCAGCTGGGAACCGCAGTTGCGGCTCTCACTCTATGTGAAGTTCGCGCGGGCTCGGCTGCTGGAGATGGACCAACTGCGCAGCGATCCGAAGGTGAAAGACCGAGCTCAAAAAACTCACGATCGTCTGGACGACTTTCTTTTGATCTATGACGAATTGAACGACAACATCGATACCTACGTCGATCGCAAAGACGATATTCGCAAGCCGTTGAAAATAATTATTGACGCCGACACCGAGTTCGAGGCTAAGCTGCGCGCGTTGAAAGATGCGGCGGGGATTCCTCCGGAAGAATCCAAGCAGTACGAATTTGTGCTGACCGACGCGCTTGATACTTTGGATAGCTCGTCGGTGGATCATCGCAAATTAATGGCCGATCAGGAAGACGCCGCCAAGCATAGAAAGAAATCCAGTTCGGCGCAGCCTGGCGGCCGGTCGGAGTGAAATGCCGGAGCCGGAAAGCGCCATGCTGATCTCACCACGCCAGGCTCACCATGCTAATCTAGGCTCACCGTGCGTGAGGGACTTCTCGAAATCTTTCATGATGAGCACCGGCGGCTTCGCCCGGAAGCTGCGCCTCCTGAGTTGAAGATTGAATTCTTCGCCTTTGCCAACGTGAATAATACGATTCGCCTGCGCGAGGGCAGGCTGCTGGTGCGGCTTTCCGATTTGCTGGAAGGCGCGCCGGAAGCTGTGGTACGAGCCATCGCCCACATTCTGCTGGCGAAGATGTATCGCAAACCCATCGACCGGGGACATTCGGCGCGCTACAGAAAATACGTGGGCAGCCATGAGGTGGTGAGCAAGGCGCATCTGGTGCGGCAAATGCGGGGGCGCAAGCAACTGCATCCTCCGAAGGGGCGGGTTTACGATCTCGATGCAATTTTCGAGGATTTGAACCGGCGCTTTTTTCACGGGCTGCTCGGCCGTCCGCGCATGAGTTGGAGTCCGACGAAGACTCGACGCATCCTGGGACACTACGATCCGGCGCACAATGCCATCGTCATCAGCCGCATCTTCGACCAGTCTTCCGTCCCCCGCTATGCCCTGGAATATATCGTCTACCACGAGATGCTGCATTTGAAACACCCGGTCAGGCTGCGCAGGAGCCGGCGCTGCGTTCACTCGGCGGAGTTTCACGCGGAGGAAAAGTTGTTTCCGCGGTTGGGGGAGGCGAACGCGTTCTTGAAGAGGTTGTGAATGTAATCACCTGCCAACAACAGTTGCGACTTCGAATCTGCGACTAAAAGCCCGGCTCCGCCAACGAGCGCATAGTTGTCAACCGAACAGGCAGACCATTTATGCCTGACTGGTGGAAGTCACAGGTAGGTTTCTTCGTGATTGGGCTCATCTTTCTTTTCGATGCTGTAGTATCGACGTGTACTGGGAAGACGTTGGCACGCTTTCGTGGTGTGATTGATCGCAGCAAAGAGCCGCGCGAGTTTTGGTGGACGGTTACGCTCTACTACCTCGCTGCCATTTTCTTTTTCTACTGCCACCTATATGGGCGGCCTTGGTGAACAAGGGGACCGGCGTAACATGGCTATAACGCTCATTGACCACCCTGCTCCTGCCGTTTAATCCCGTATTTCCCCGTGTGATGCCGATCACGCGCAGTTGTGACGCGGCGGATTGACGCCCCGGCGCTCGCGGCATATCCTTGAAGTTGAAATTGAAATTCATTTTCAAGATGGCACGGACTACCTGATGCTACAGGCTTTTATCGTCACACTTCGCGAAGGGGTTGAGGCCGCGCTGATTGTTGGGATCACGCTGGCCTATCTCGGCAAGATCGGGCGCAACGATCTGCGCAAGGCGGTGTATGCGGCGCTGGGCGCGGCTTTTCTGGGCAGTATCGGCGTCGCGGTCCTGATGTCGCGCCTGAATTTGAATGAAGATGTTTTTGAAGGCTGGGTCATGCTGGCCGCGGCCTTTTTCGTCATCACCATGGTGATTTTCATGATGAAGACTGGGCGGAAACTTAAAGGAGAGATTGAAGGGAAAGTCGGCGTGCTCGCTGGAAACGACGCGTGGATCGGATTGTTCTTCTTCGTGTTTCTGATGGTGCTGCGCGAGGGCGCGGAAACGGTTTTGATTCTGTCCGCGGTTACTTTGAATTCCACCGAACTGATGAGTTTTCTGGGCACGCTGCTGGGCGTGCTGTGCTCGATTGCTTTCGGCGTGATGTTCGTAAAGGGCAGCGTGCGGATCAATCTGCAAAAGTTTTTCCGGGTAACCACGGCGATTCTTTTCCTGGTTGCGGCGCAGTTGGTGATTGCAGGATTACACGAGCTTTCCGAAAGCGGTGTGCTGCCTTCCTCGAAGCGGGAGATGGCAATTATCGGCCCGATCGTGCGCAATGACTTATTTTTCTTCGTTACGATCTTTGCTTTGGCCGCGCTGATGGTGCTGTTCGACGCCAAACGGCGGCAGCCGGTTCTGGATGTCAACTCTCCGGCACAGCGGCGCAAAGCCTTGTGGACGGCTCGCAAAGAGCGCCTGTGGATGACTTCGGTCTATACATTTTCTTTCCTGTTTATCGGTATGCTGACGGCTGAGTTTGTCTATGCCAAGAGTGCAAGCGCGTTGTCGCCAGCGACGGAAGTTACGTTCAGCAACGGTCAGGTGAAGATTCCGCTGTCGCAGGTTTCCGACGGAGATTTGCATCGCTATCAGGCGCAGGAGAATGGCACGGAGATTCGCTTCTGGCTCTATCAGAAACCGGATGGAAAAATCGCCACCGTGTTCGACGCCTGCCAGATTTGCGGCGCGGTGGGCTTTTACAAATCCGGCAACGGAGTGGTTTGCAAGAATTGTGCCGCGCCGATTAATCCTCAGTCGATTGGCACGACAGGGGGGTGCAATCCGATTCCGCTGAAGGCGACTCAAACCGCGGACGCCGTGATCATTCAGGAGGCGGACATCGCGGCCAATCGCCGCCTGTTCGACAAACAGTAAGAGATGTTCGTCCGTCTCGTCTACGAATCCTTCCGCCGGCAGAAGCGGCGTAAATTGCTCGCCGGCATCGCGATCACTTTGGGGGTTACCGTAGCCACGGCGATGATCGCGGTCGCGACCGACATTGGCGATAAGATTAATCGCGAACTGCGCTCCATTGGCGCGAACATTTTAGTGACTCCGCAAGACGATACGCTGGACGTAGAAATTGGCGGCGTCAACCTGAAGCCGCCGAGCGATGGCGCCTACCTGAAAGAAGCCGATCTGCCCAAGATCAAGGGAACTTTCTGGCACAACAACATCACCGCATTTGCGCCGATGTTGCCGGTGAATGTTGTTTTGCAGCACGATGGCAAGACCGAAAATCTCACTATGCTTGGCACTTACTTTGCGAAAGAAGTTTCCTTCGGAAAAGAAGAATTCGCGACCGGCGTGCGATCCACTTTCCCGTGGTGGAAGGTTTCAGGCAACTGGCCCGATGATCGTCCCATCGATGTTTTGGTGGGAGAAAAACTGGCGGCGCGGCTTTCGGTGAAGCCGGGGGACGACCTGACAATCTCCGGACGCGCGGTGCATGTTAGTGGAATTCTTTCCACCGGCAGCGCGGAGGACGACGAGATCGTGGCGCCGATTGCGCTGGCGCAGGAAATTCTCGGCAAACCGGGAGCGGTGCGCCGCGTCTACGTCAGCGCGTTGACCAAGCCGGAAGATGCTTTTGCGAGGCGCGATCCCAAGAGCATGTCGGGCGCAATCTACGATCGATGGTACTGCTCGCCTTATCCGCAGTCGATCGCATTTCAATTGCAGGAAGCGATTCCGCACTCCCATGCCGAGCAAATTCGTCAGGTGGCGCAAAATGAGGGCGCAGTTTTAACGCGCATCGAGGGCTTGATCTTTCTGGTCACGCTGGCCGCGCTATTGGCATCGGCGCTCGCTGTTTCGGCGGCAATGGCAACCGCCATATTCGAGCGTCGCGCGGAAGTCGGCCTGATGAAAGCTCTGGGTGCGGGGCCGTTCGCGGTCGCTTGCATCTTTCTTGCAGAGGCGACTTTGCTGGCGCTGATCGGAGGATGCGTCGGCTTTGCCGCAGGTGGAGTATTGGCGCGCGAGATCGGACGTGCAATCTTCGACTCGCAGATCACGATCGCACCGGTGTTATTGCCGGTGATTTTGGCGATTGCAGTGATCGTTACATTTGCAGGAAGCGCGGCCGCGATTCGTAAAGGGGTGACCCTCGATCCTGTGTTCGCGCTGCGAGGAGAACAGTGACCGGCGTTGCAACTTCAGCGCGGGATGTCGCCGTCAGACGGTCGCAGTCTCCGCACAACTCCATGTTCGTCCGGATGCTGGTGAGGGCGGCGGTGCTGCGTCGCGGACGAGCGGCCACGGCACTGGTCGCCATGGTGGTAGCGGCCGCCGTTACCACTGCCGTGCTGAATCTCTATGTCGACGTGCAGGCGAAACTGCGCGGCGAGTTTCGCAACTATGGCGCGAATATTATCTTAGTCGGCAAGGACGGGAGTTCCCTTCCCGCCGATGCTTTCACGCAAGCGGAGTCGGTGCTCGCCGGCCGTGGAGTGCTCGCGCCTTTTGCTCTCGTGGTGGCGCGGACCAGCGACGGTCAACCTGTCGTTGTCGCCGGCACCGATTTTAATCGGGTTCGGCAACTTGACCGCTGGTGGTCCGTGAGCGCTTGGCCTTCGGAGCCGCAGCAGGCCTTAATCGGCGTCCGAGCGCGTTCCACGGTGTCGCCAAACAATCAGACATTCGATCTAGAATTTCAGGGACGTCCTATTCACCTCACGCCCGCCGGAACGGTGCGAACCGGAGCGGCCGAGGACAGTCGAATTTATCTGTCGCTGGCGGATTTTGTTTCCTGGACGGGAGTCCAGCCTTCGACCATCGAAGTTGCCGCGACCGGTTCTCCCGAAGAAATTGCCGGCATCCTGCACAAGTTGGAGCAAACAATTCCAAGTGCTGAGGTCCGGCCGGTGCGGCAGATTATGGAAGGGGAGGCGCGGGTTCTCGGAAAAACTCGCTTAACCTTGCTGGCGGCCTCTGCGCTAATTATCCTGACCGCCGCGCTGTGCGTCCTGTCTACGCTGATGGGATGGGTATTCGCCCGGAGGCGAGACTTCGCCATTATGAAAGCGCTGGGAGCCTCAGACGGACTGCTGAATGGCTTTTTTGCCGCCGAAGCATCGGCCTTGGGAGCGGCGGGTGCGATCATCGGATTTGTCGTTGGGATCGGCATCGCCGCATGGATTAGCCGGGCTAACTTTCACGCTGAACTGGCTCCGCGTTTCGTTATTCTTCCTTTTATTCTGGCTGGTAGCATAATAGTAACGCTGCTTTCGGCGCTGCTCCCGATTTCAGTGTTGCGCCGGGTGCAGCCCGCGTCCATATTAAGGGGGGAGTGAGATGATTCGGATAAAAGACGTGACCAAGCTCTACCCCGCCCAGGCTGCGAGCAGCGCGGATAGGCATACCAATTCAAACGGCGACATTCGTGCGCTGGATCACATCTCGCTCGATGTTGCGCCCGGCGAATGGCTCTCCATCATGGGACCGTCGGGTTCAGGAAAATCTACCCTCGTGAATCTGATCGGTTGCCTCGACCGTCCGACCTCGGGAGAGATCTGGCTCGACGGGCAGAATGTTGCCGGCATTTCAGCGGGTGAGTTGAACCGCGTGCGTTCGGAAAAAGTTGGATTCATCTTCCAACAGTTTCACCTCATCCCGTATCTCACCGCGGTAGAGAACATCATGCTGGCGCAATATTTCCACAGCATGACGGATGAGAATGAGGCAACCGAAGCCCTGACGCGCGTTGGGCTGGGCGACCGGGCGCATCATTTACCTTCTCAGCTTTCCGGAGGCGAGCAGCAGCGGGTTTGCATCGCCCGGGCTTTGATCAACGATCCGAAAATTATTCTTGCGGACGAACCCACCGGCAATCTGGATGCATTCAACGAAGAACTGGTGCTGCGCCTCCTGCGCGAGTTCCATCAGCAAGGCCGCACCATCGTGATGGTCACGCACGATCCCGTAGTAGCGCGGCTCGCTGACCGGCGCATCGAGTTCCATCACGGCAAGATCGCGTCGCAGGAAGTTTTTGCCATGGCCGACGAGGAGCAGTTCGATGAGGTGCTCGAAGAATTATGGGTGCTGGCTGAGCACGGCGAGATCGCGGAGGTAGAGCGCATGGAAGTCCATGGTGCTCTGCCCGTCAGTCTGGCGATAGAAAAGATGATCCAGATGGGCTTCGTGATTTCCGCGCCGCATCCTCCGCTGGCGCATGGTCACAAGCCTTTCGTGAATCCCTGCCATGACGCCTTGAAGCCAGTATCTGCTTCGCTGGGCGATGGCACTCTGATCGTGGAACTCACGCCGCGTGGCCGGGAGCGCGCCGGCAGCATCATCCGCCGCCACCGATTGGCTGAACGACTCTTTACCGATAGTCTGGCCATGGACAGCGAATCCGAAATCGAGCAGCAAGCCTGCAAGTTCGAACACATCCTTTCGCCCGAAGCCACCGATAAGATCTGCGCATTTCTCGGGCATCCGAAAACCTGCCCACACGGCGCGCCGATCCCGCCGGGAGTGTGCTGCGGTGTCGACGCTGATAACGACAATCTTCAGAAGGTCAACGCTGGCCGGAGATTTGCAGATAGGATACATGAGCGATAGCGGATGGGATTCGGGATGGCAGTGACTTCTGCGCGTCCCACCATCGGGGTATTCGATTCCGGCTTCGGCGGCCTGACCGTCCTTAAAGTTTTACTTGAACTCATACCTGACGCCGATTACATCTACTTTGGCGACACCGCCCGACTTCCCTACGGGTCAAAATCCGTCGAAACGGTGGCCCGTTACGCGGTGGAAGCGGCGCACTTCCTGGAGAGTCAAGGCGCGGAATTACTTGTGATCGCCTGCAATACGGCTACGGCGCTCGCGCTCGATCGCATCACGGCGTCGGTCAGCATTCCAGTGGTCGGCGTGGTCGAGCCCGGAGCTGGGTCCGCCGCAAGTGCCAGCAAAAATAAGAAGGTCGTTGTCGTCGGAACCGAAGCTACGGTAAGCAGTCACGCTTATCGGCATGCGCTCGAGGCCCGCGGAATCGCCGCTCGCGAGAAGGCCTGCCCGCTGCTGGTGCCGCTCGTGGAAGAGGGGTGGGTTGAACATCCCGTTACTGAACAAGTCGCTCGCATTTACCTGGAGGAAGCCTTTTCCGGTGGCTTCCACGATGCGGACACCCTGCTGCTCGGCTGTACTCACTATCCTCTCCTTAAGCATCTGCTGAAGCGTGTTGCGCCTTCGCAGGTCAGCATCGTGGATTCGGCGGAATCGACCGCACAGGTGGTAGCCGAACGTCTGCAAGAACTCCGGCGTGGTCCTGTGAACTTCGCCGCGAAAGATGTACCGCAGGTCCGCATGAAATTTTTCGCAACCGACTCGATCGAAAAATTCAGACGACTGGGGAAACGCTTTTTGAGCCATCCCATCGAAGACGTTTACCATGTCGACCTAAAGGAATAAAGCCGGCGCGGGGCCAGAGGGTTCAACAGCAAGCTTCGGATATCTCTGCTTCCCACGACGCTATTATCCTGTCCAAGAGTTGATCGGCCGAGGTCAGGCTGGCAATCCTAGGTCTATGCAATGCATCCTCTCGACAATGTAATCTGGCAAGCCTTGACCACGCGGCAAGCTGAGTTTGCTCAGACTTGCGATCACGCGTGCCGGTTTGAGCCTGAGGTCGCCTCGCTGGCCGGCCTTCGCCAGGTTACAGCGCAAGGCTATGAATCCCTGGCCAAATTAGCGACTTCCGGAGAGCTGGTCTATTTGTCTCTCGAAAAGCCTTACGAGCCGCAACCCGGCTGGGATTTCGTCGCGGCCGGTCCCATGCCGCAAATGGTTTACGAAAAGGGCGCCGCGAACTTTGGAACTCCCTCGTCGGGCGCATCCGCATCGGAAATTATCGAGCTCGGCCCGGCCGATATCCCTGACATGATGGAACTGAAAGATTTGACCAAGCCGGGTCCCTTTAGCAGGCGTACCCACGAATTGGGAACTTATCTCGGCATTCGTCGCGAGGGCAAACTCGTGGCGATGGCGGGGCAGCGGATGAAAGTCCCCGGCTATACCGAGGTGAGCGCAGTGTGCACTCATCCCGACCACTTGGGCCAGGGCTACGCGCGAATCTTGATGGCGGAGATCATGCGCCGCATTTTCGATTGCGGAGAGATTCCGTTCCTGCATGTTCGAGAAGAAAACCAGCGGGCAATTTCGCTATACGAAAAGCTCGGGTTTCGCAGGCGCGTGACGTCGCAATTGACAGTGATCAGAAAGAGGCTTCACTGATAAGTAAAAACTGAGGAGAACAATCGCAAAACTCAG
>Ga0302140_10011275_pt1 | contig 11001 bp, 10 predicted proteins | sample I_Bog_E1_1_FD_202095 | JGI IMG/M metagenome (GOLD analysis project Ga0302140, IMG submission 202095) | Peat permafrost microbial communities from Stordalen Mire near Abisko, Sweden - I_Bog_E1_1 | ecosystem: Environmental > Terrestrial > Soil > Wetlands > Peat | place: Sweden: Abisko, Stordalen...
TCCTGGGGTTCTCGTATGGATTTCGACCGGGTCGCAGCCCGCATCTGGCGCTGGATGCGCTCGCTGTCGGAATCGGAACGAAGAAGGTGGGCTGGGTGCTCGATGCCGACATCCGGCGGTTTTACGACACTCTCGACCACGGATGGCTGGTGAAGTTTATCGAGCATCGCGTAGCCGACCGGCGCGTCGTGCGCTTGATCCAGAAATGGCTCAAGGCCGGTGTGCTGGAAGAGGGCAAGCGAATACAAAGTGAGGTGGGAACCGTTCAGGGCGGTAGCATCAGTCCGCTGCTGTCGAACATCTACCTGCACTATGTACTCGACCTCTGGGTCCAGCAATGGAGACAGAAGCAGGCGCGCGGAGAAGTGATTTTCGTCCGTTTTGCCGATGACTTCGTTGCCGGATTCCAGCATCGACATGAAGCGGAACGGTTCTTGGCGGAGCTGCGCGAGCGATTCGCGAAGTTCGGGCTGGAACTGCACGCCGACAAAACGCGCATCGTCGAGTTTGGCCGCTATGCGGAGCAGAATCGCCGAAAGCGTGGCGGCGGGAAACCGGAAACGTTCAATTTTCTGGGCTTCACGCATAGCTGCGGGAAGACCCGGAAGGGGCATTTCACGGTGCTGCGACAGACGATGCGGCAGAGGTGGCAGGCGAAGCTGCGGGCGTTGAAAGACGAACTGCGGCAGCGTCTGCATACGCCTATACCGGAACAGGGAGCGTACCTGCGCTCGGTCCTGTTGGGTCATTTCCGCTATTACGGGGTGCCCATGAACGGACCTGCGCTGTGCTCTTTCCGCAGGGCGGTGGGATACCTGTGGCGAACGGTCCTGTGCCGTCGCAGTCAGGGCAACCATCTGCCGTGGCGCCGCATGCAGCGTTACATCGCGCGGTGGTTTCCGTCGGCTTTGGTCTGTCATCCTTATCCTCTGGTGCGTCTCGGCGTCCTCACCCAAGGTGGGAGCCGGATGCGGTAATTCCGCTCGTCCGGATCTGTCCGGGGGGCGCTCAGTGATGAGTGTCCCTACCGGGACTGAACCGGGGTAGGTCGCCGTGATGCTGACCCAAATGAGCTATGAGCGCAAAATATCCCGCGAGGACGCGATAATACTTGTTTCTTGATTCGCGGACTGTCCCCTTTTGCACAGTGCGCACAGTGGCCAGGTCCCTCTCGGAAACAATGCGAGCGAATGGAGTATGTCGGTCTGAGGATTCCCTGCTGCAATCAAACGGGTTGAACCGACGGTCGGACAAAGCGAGAGCGCGGACCACAGTGGGAGTTATGTCATTGAATCCAGGAGCTCGCGTGCCTTTCTTAACAAATCTTCCCGTGTGAAAGGCTTCTCGAGAAATGCGTATTCCTGCCCGCACACACGCACCTGTTCGATCGAGTTGTCGTTGTAACCCGACGCATAAAGCACCTCGGTCTCCGGTCCGGCCACAGCAACTCTTTCAGCGAGAACAGAACCGCTGAACCCAGGCATTACCACATCCGTGATCGTCAAGGGTAGTGGGCCTGGGAATTCTCCTGCTAAACGAAGGGCATCGGCTGTGTCTCCCGAATCAAGCCCCTTGTGCATGAGGCGGCAAACCGGGCTGGTCCTCGATTACGAAGGAATGAGTGTGGCCGTTCCTGTTTTCGTGATCGTCTCTGCTGGTTGAAATAACCGTGTTGTAATTGCCTGCAGTGGCGCCTGGGTTATTCCTACTGTCGCCGAACCAACCAACCCACCATTGCCTCCACCGCCGCATTGGCGTACGACACTAGTGATGGCCGCAAGGAAAATCCGCATTGCGAGCGCAGTCTGCTATCTGCGGCGCCGGGTTGGAATCTCAATGCAGGAATGAGGGCAAACAGGTTTGGAGTTGAAAGGCAGGCAGGATTCAGTTTCGATCTACAGTTGGCCCTAATACACACCGCGGTCATTCAGCCACGGACCATATTTCTGGTCCACGCCCGCAACGTGGTCAATGAACCAGTGGTGCAGGAAGCCGAGGAAATCATCCAGGTTCACGGCCTCACCGTGTTGCAGCCGGGTGGCGAACTCCTGGAGGTGCGCCAGCTCACGCTGGTGCGCGACGCGGTGCTCAGTCAGACCGGGGAAGCGGTATTGCGCTAACAATTGCTCTTCGGCCCTGAAGTGCGTGCGTGTAAGTTCGATTAGCTTGGCCAGCAGTGCATCCTTCTGCACTCGCTTGCCGCCGCCGATCGCCTCAAGGCGAAGTTCGTTCATCGTATCCATCATGATTGCGTGCTGATTGTCCATGGCTCGCACGCCAACGTTGCAGGCGCGATTCCAGAGGAGCAGAAGACTCATATTGTCCTCCGCCATCGAATCGCCTTGCCTATGAAGGCCACACTCATCGCGCAAGTTGTCACCGTACGTAGCCATAAGAGGCGTCTCAACGTAGGTTCCTCCATTCCGAAGCGCAGCCCAACGGCAAATACCACGGGGGATGTCGGCTTCAATGCTGGATTGCTCTTTTATGCCGCTATCCTATCGGCGCAAAATTGGATTCCGTTCAGCGAGGCACTGAAGAGAATAGCGAACGATATTTGAAATGTTCAGATCAGCCCGCTTGAGAAATCTCCACTGCGCGATAACCGAGGATCGTTGTGACCCGGCCATTGTCGCGATCGAATCAGACAATGGCGCGGTCTTCACCGTGATAGTGGCCCTTCCATCCAATCACGAAACTGGCAAGGTTCTCAAGCGACGCCTCTGACCTGGACATCCAGCACGTGGGCAACGTGCTGGGACTCGGATCCTCCCGCTTGGCGCGCTAAAACGTCGACTGCTATCGCCTGCTCGATCTGTGCGGCATGACGGATACGCTGATCGGAGACGGCACCGGTATTTGTCATACCGCTTTTCTCAAAGATCGCCCGATCCTCGGTTTGAAGGGCACCATGTTGGAAGCGGAACTTCATGTCCTGCGCGCCCGGCTCGATGGCGGAATCCGCAACAAGGCCACACGCGTCGAAAGGCGCTGGGGGCTGCCCGTCGGTTTTGTGGGGGCGAAGAGGAAGGCGAAGCCCGCTTTCAACCCGACGAAGCCGCAGTCAGCGCGGTTCTCACGGTGTCCTCAAAGTTTACTGAACTGGGTGGGCCCGCAAGGTCTGGCTCTGGTTCCGTTCCGAAGGACTTTACTTTCCCTCGCGCCACAGCATCTACAGCCAGGTACGCTGGGTTGGTCCAACGTTTACCGCCGTCCATCAAAGGCTCATTAATCCGGTGTATGCTGGCGCACATGCTTACGGAAAGTGTCGCCATGAGCGTTACGTCGACGAACAGGGCAGGTTCCGCAAGGGAGCCCGTCAAGTGCCTTTGGCCGATTGGGCGGTGCTTCTTTCCGATCACCATCCAGGTTTCATCGACTCGGCAACCTGCCATGCCGACCAGGCTCACATCGTCGCCAACGTTCATCTCCAACCTCACCAGGCAGCGGTGCAGTGAGAAAGGGTGCCGCACTGCTGCAGGGTCTGGCCGCCATCTGCACACTCACTATCGCGGCAGAAATGCCTCGCCTGGCTATCGCTGATCGAGCAAAAACCTTGTCCAGGGGCGAGATGTTCACTGCCTCAACGTCTTCAGTATCCAGATCGATCAGGCAGTGGCGGATACGTTTCTGAAAGCATTGACGCCGGCTGCTGGGGAAGCTACCGATCCGGCTATGAGGCAACTGGAAGAGGCTCACGATGCGGCGCTCGAGCAGTGGCGCCTGGCGGTAGAACGCGCCCGGTATGAGGCCAAACGTGCCGAAATCCAGTATCGTGCGGCCGAACCGGAAAACAGGCTGGTAGCGCGCTGGTTGGAAGCCGAATGGGAGAAGCGGCTACGTGATCTCACGGCGACTAAAGCTGAACTCGAGCGCCGCGAGCGCCCGCCGTGCGCGACTCGGAATCGGAACTGGCCTCGGACGGGTTCAGTCCCTCCGCCTCCGCCCTGGCCGCACTTGCGCACGCTTCTGCTTTTTCGTCCCGCATCAAGGTCGCTCTCCTACTTTCGTGCTTCACGTTTGGCCCTTCACTCCGCTTGCGCGGGGCCACAATGGCCGCTGCTGACTTCTGGCGATTCTTCACAGCGCTTTCGACGCCGGTAGCCCACAGGCACACCGCCAGACCTCTCCGGGTATTAACTAATTACCCTCAAGCGTATGCCTTTCGGATATACATCATGGCGCTCCGTGCAAGTACTGGACTTTGCGTCTATAGGCCCGCTCGCCCGCCGTGCCGCCTCGATCCGCTCGCTGTGCGTCAGGCTAGCGCTTTGCCTACGGCTTCATCCAGAATCCGCCTCGCGACTGGCACGATTGCCGTTCAGCTAACTCTTCCCCTTGCCGGGGTTGTAGAGGACTTGCACCCCCAAGTGAGTGCGCCCTGCCTAGCGCACCGAACAGAGACGCTGCCGCTTTGCCCCCAGCCGCACCGGGAGTAAGAATCAACTGCGTTGGGGTTTGGCAATTCGGACCGTTCAAGAACCCCGCCAAAGGGGTGGGTAGCCGATTGGCAGCAGATGCCGGCTGTTTTGAAGAACAAGCATTTTCAAGTACAGGTTGCCGGTATCCGCTTACCGAATACAACTCGAAGTTAGACAGCGGAGCGGAGCGCAGCCTCAGCCCAGACGACAGCGTCGGTATAACAATTCATTAGCTGCTCCTTGTTCAGGCCATTGGCCTGAACCGTCAGGTCGCAAGCGGTCCAATCGCCTCGCTCATGCGACTCCAGCCACGAAAGCAGGCTTCGTTCTGGGTTTTCTGTTCCCTGCAGCGCCTCGCAAATCTCTCTGCGCAAGGGCAGCGACGGCGTGACATTTTCCATCGGGAGACCCAGCATGGCAGGCACCAGGCTCATCATCCCCAGCAGATACTGTTCGGCCGCATCCATTTTGCATTCGCCTGCGGCCAATTCGCAAAAACGCGCTCGCATCAACGTCATCTGCAGAACCTCTGTAGGCTGCCCCCCGTTCATTTCGCTGAGCACCGCCAGCGAGATGACGCGGCGAAGTGTATCGTCCCCGAGAATGATGATCGCGGACTCGATCGAACGCAACTCCTGACGTGTAGTGTAAAGCGGCGAGTTCACCAGCCGAAGCAACCGGTACGTTAGTGAGGCATCGCGCATCAACAACTTGCCCAACATCCTCACGTCAATCGGATCGTGATGCAGTTCCCGCACGACCTCAAAGTGAAAGAGCCGGTTGGCGGGCATCTTGCGCTTCTTCACAAGGACTGGGTGGCAAATATAGCTCCCTTGGAACAGCGTGAAGCCCCTCTTGCACGCTTGTTTGTAATCCTCTTGCGTCTCCACTTTCTGGGCGACTATCGCAATCGAGTCGCATTTCAGCCGTCGCAAACGCTCGACCTCATCAGCGCCGAAGCGGGTGAAGTCCACTCGGATGTAGTCGGCTAACCGAAGCAGCGGCGCTAGATTCGCATTCCACGTGAAATCGTCCAGCGCCAGCCGGAAGCCGCGGGCCTTCAGTTCACGGCAGGCTTCAAACACTTTTGGCGCCGTTGCCAAGCTTGCAGGTATCCCCAGAACCGCCTCCTTGGGCGCCAAAACACGCACCAGCTGTTCGGTGAGTGCCTCAATGCTGCAATTCACAAAAGCCGGCAATCCATTCGTAAACCATTCAAGCCCGAAGATCACCGCGTTGTCGAGCATGGTTCGCGCAGCCAAGTCGCCGTCCCCACGGGAGACGGCCAAAGGACCGTTCCGGAACAGCAATTCATATCCGTGGACCCGCCCCTCCAGGTCCAAGATCGGCTGACGCGCAACATAGCGCATATCGCCTGCCCACTTCTGCGGAGCGATCTCAGACACTTTTGCCGGTTCAGTTTGTATTGCCACGCGGTCCACCATGAGAACATATCGGCAGACCGTCCGGTTCTGTTGAACAAATCCCGGGTTTATTCAACAGACTTGAGTCATGGATTCACACGGAATCTGGGCATGGGTACAGGCGGTCTCGACGAGAAGACCCATGCCGAGTTCGAATGGGAGATGGAGACGTTCGCCAAGCTGTTTGAAAGCCTGCTCGTTTATGCATATCACTGCTTCGACCCACTCTTGTCCAAAACAGCGATTTAGTAAATTTACGCTGTTGATTTCATAGGACATAGGCATCTTCCCCACCGGTAGTGGCAGGTTAGTCGATGGCCCGGTGTCGATGGATTTCTACGTGTTCGGTATCATGCTGTCCAAGTAGTTGGCGTGTAAGTGCTGAGCTCCCTGGTTCATCTGACCTTTATTCTTTCGCTGCTGTCCAACTCTTAGCTACCACATCAGCGGCATCGGTAACTGTTCGCAGAGTTTCTTTGCGGCTGGCGGTCCTTCCAGAGGAGTGTTGAGCCATGCCCACAAGGCTCTGAAGATGAACAGCTGTTGTCGCAGCAGAGCGGCAAGATTGGAAAGGGACCAACCGAAGCTGGATTTCAGTTGCAGGTACTTCAGGATCAGCATGGCGATTAACGCCGTCCAGATCTGCGTCTTGACTGCATCGGCGCTGGTGCCCAGGAACGATTTCACTTTTGCTGTTTGTTTCAGTGCCTTGAAAAACAGTTCGATTTGCCAGCGGTCCTTATAGATCGCGGCCACCGTCGAGGCTGCCAAGTGGAGCAGGTTGGTGAAGAAGACCAGGATTTCTTGCTTGTCCTCGTTCCAGTACTCGATTCGCCGAAACAGAACCGGCGCCTCGTCATGCTTGCCCAAAGAAGGCACAGAGATGATCTGGTCGCTGAGCACGTTGCCCTTTTCTGGAAACGCACGCACCTCAACGGTCGTGTAGACCGTGTTGGTCTTCATCCGCGTGACGAAGAAGACCCCATCCCGCGTCAACTGCCTGAACCGCACGTAATCGTTGTAGCCGCGGTCAACGGCCAGGATCGTACCCGCTTTCAGACGCAAGTCCCGCGCTACGTTCAACTCGCTATACTTTCCCTCCGTCACCACCGCGAACGAGGGCAGGTAGCCGTCGTGGTCCAGCAACAGATGCAACTTGATCGCACCCTTCTGTTGCGTGTATTTGGCCCAGTCAAACATGGTGGCAGACAACTCGATGACGCTGGCGTCCAAACTCATCAGCTTGTTCTTGAAGCGGAACTTTCGATGGCAGTGCGCAGCCGTCTCCGCCTGGCATTTTTCCAACAGCTGCATAAAAATCGACTCGTAGAGTTCCCACGGACGGTTGGCGTTGGCATACGCCAAAGTCGATTTCTTCGGCGTGATGCTGATGCCCAGATGCTTCAGCGGGGATTCACAACTGGCCAGTCCCATGCATACTTCGCGCAGCGAGTTCAAATGCGCCAACTGGCAAAACAGCACGGCCACAAATTGCTCCCAACTGCTGAACCCCTTGGCGTTGCGCTCGGCATGGTGGTGCTTGACTGCCCGAGCGAACTGAGCCCGCGAAAACAGTTGCAAAAGCTGCGAGTACACACTGCATACTTGAAGTATGGCTGATCCTCTCTTCTCTTCATGTGGTCCTGTCTGGGAACCCACTTCAGAGTAACTGGGGATCAGCCTCCTCAGATATTTCTCGGATCAAACAGATTTCCGCTATTTTGGACAGCAATGGCTTCGACCGCATTGTCATCAACGGCTACCCCACACTGACACGTTCCTTACAAGCCAGGTCCTCTTCAATGTAGGGCCACATTCCTTGGGTCTCCCTGGAAGCTTGCACTGCTCTCTCATCACAACACCCAACGCGGACTCCCATCCACAGTAAGCCGCCACTACCCGAATCCCGCAATGAGAGATCGTGCGGATTCCCAGCCTATGCGATGTACCAGCCCCGAAGTCGGCGCTCGAAGTTGCGGGACACTTCGAAAAACCTGGAATGCGGCCAAAATTGAACAGACCTCATTTCTTGCGGTAGCTACTGTCGAACAACAAAGTTTAGCTCTGGTGGAGGTGCATCATGGTTCATCAATACAGGACGAACTTTCCCCACAGACTTAACCCGGATGGCTCATACGATTCCATCTGCACTTTGTGTCGTTTGGCAATTGCTACGGTTAGGATTGAAGCTGATCTTTCTCGGCATGAGCATAACCACAAATGCAGTCAGGGTGTATCAACTCCGCGAATACCCTTACGCCTGCAGTCAACGGCTCTCTTGAGCTTCTGCAGTTGTCTAAAGGCCACCGGCTTCTTGGGTGGCTTGCTCTTGGCGTGTGCCGCTGCCACTCCGCCTGGTGAGCGGCCTGTTCGGGGCGAAGCCTTACAAGCGGATTCTTGAAGTTCTTCCTGTTGCAAGGAACTTCTCTGCAGACGAGCTGGAAATTCGTTTCGTCGGCGCAAGCTCCAGCCAAGTGCATGGCGCAAGAGCAGAGCGCGAATCAAGCCGCCCGGCGTGATATGGAGTGAGCGACAGTGAGAGACCTTGCGCCGACCGGTTGTCTCTCTCGCCGGTTGGAGAATTGTCCGGCACATCATCCACTGGGAAGCCCTATCGGGAAGAGAGCAATCTATCTCACCCCCAGGAAAGTTGCCCTCGTCCCCAGACCCTGGCGACAGGTAGCACCAGTGGCAAGTTTGTGAGCCACCACGAGTTCGCCGCGCAGTATGGTGCCGATCCCACCCACGTTGACGTGATCCGGCAATTTGCCGGGGAAAACAACCTACAGATGCTGGAGCGGGGCGACGAGGTTTTGGGCCGCACCGTAACCCCGGCCGGAATCACCTCAATCCACGGCGCTGTCAATCTCAAGAACGTCCTTTAAACCTGCGAGCGAACGCAGTTGCCTAAGATAGCGAGCGGTGGCCATCTATTCGGTAAAAGTCAGCACCTTACGCGCGAAGCATGAGCATCGCCGCCATTGAAGGGGCCGGGAAAGTAGCCAGGGGACTGCGCAAACTAACACTTTCTGTGCATCGATGTAACACCCTTGCTCACTCTCGAATCGCGTCTTCCGGGGCATAAGTCAATCCCGATGACGCACGGGTTTGCATACCTGCTCCTTTATCGGCGATGGGCACTGGATGGATGTTGCGCTTCCCCCTCGCGGCAATTAAAAATGCCAAGGGAGATCTTCGGGGCGCGGAGAATCCCACGAGGGATCGGTCTGGCTCTGGCCTCGCTTTCGAGATTGCCCCGCGTGGCTCTCAAAGGCCCCGGTCAGTTGCCGGCGTTGGCAGGCAGGCAAGGCCAGGTTTGCCGCTCGCCAATGGCAGGCGGAGCCCGGAACCAGCCCGGGTATCAAATGCGGCACAGCGGATTCAACAGCAAGGAGAGAATGCATGGAACGGCGAAGTTTCTTGAAGGCGGCGGCAGCATCCACCACGGCAGCTCTGGTTCTAGGTCGGCGCGCGGTGTTGGCTCAGCAGGCAGACAGCCATATTGAGATCCTGGTGGACGAACCTTTCGGCACCATCGCCCCTGAAATCTACGGACACTTTACCGAGCACCTCGGTTCCGTGATCTACGACGGCATCTATGTGGGCGAGGACTCGAAGATTCCCAATCGCCAGGGCTTGCGCTCGGCCTTGATTGACAAGATGCGCGCCATCAAGGCTCCCGTGGTGCGATGGCCGGGCGGCTGCTTCGCCGACAGCTACGACTGGCGCGACGGCATTGGCCCGCGCGCGCAGCGGCCCCGCCGCACCAACTTCTGGACCGGCGTCTTCGCCGCCGCCCAGCAGAAGCAGAATATCCCCCAGGTCTACGAGCCGAATCAATTCGGCACCAGCGACTTTGTGCGCTTCTGCCGGCTTTCCGGGGCCGAGCCTTACATCGCCGCCAACGTGCGCAGTCTCACGCCCCTCGACTTCGACCATTGGGTGGAGTATTGCAACTCGCCGCGCGGAACCACCACGCTGGCTGAGACGCGAGAAGCCGACGGCTCAGCCGATCCCTACAATGTGCGCTACTGGGGCGTGGGCAATGAGAGCTGGGGCTGTGGCGGCAACTTCGATCCCGAGGACTACGCCATCGAATACAAGCGCTACACTACGTGGGTGCCCAGCTATGGAGTGAATCTTCGCTTCGTAGCCTCCGGCCCCAACAGCGATGAACAGGCCTGGACGCGCGGCTTCTTCAACAAGCTTTGCCATGGCCAGCCCAGCCGCGACATGCATGGAGTCTGGGGCCTCAGCGTTCACCACTATGCGTGGAACCTCTCGCGCGGCAAGACCGAAGACTGGGATGCTGGTAAGGGCGATGCGCTCGACTTCAACCCCGTCGACTGGTATGAGTTGTGCAAGGAGTCCGACCGCATGGAGGGCATCATCCTCGATCATTGGACTGCGCTCGGCGAATTCGATCTGGACCGCAAGGTGAAGCTCGTCGTCGATGAATACGGGCCCTGGTACCGGCCTGGAACCGAAAATGCTCCGGAGCAGTTGCTCGGCCAGATGATCACCGTTCGTGACGCCGTGATGACCGGCCTGTCGCTTGATACCTTTAACCGTCATGCCGACAAAGTGGGCATGGCCGCATGCGCCCAGCTGGTCAACTGTCTCAACTCGTTGTTTCTTACCCACGGAGACAAGTTCGCCACCACCCCGGTCTTCAATGTTTTTGAGATGTACGCGGCGCACCAGGGCGGAACCGCGTTGCGCGCCGAGTTCTCCGCGCCCGAAATCCGCTACGACCGCGACGGCAGACAGGCCAGCTTCTGGGGCCTCAAGGGTTCGGCCTCGTTGAAAGGCAAGACCCTGACGCTGACGGCCGTCAACCCCCACGTCAGCCAGCCGCGCGAGGCCGAGATCGTTCTTCGTGGTGCAAATGCAGCCGGTGCCAAAGCGTGGGTCGTGGCTGAGAGCGACATCCACGCCCACAACACTCTCGACCAGCCGGATCAGGTGAAGACCTGCTCCGCCGAGGTGACTCTGCGCCCCGGCTTGCTGAGCTTCACATTTCCGCCGGCTTCTGTAACGAAGATTGTGGTGCAACTGAGTTAGCGTCTCTCTCAATGACCCGAGGGGCGCCAGGGAGAAAGTTTCTGCATTTTCGAAGCGGCACGCAGAGGTCGAATGGACTGGGATTTATCGCG
>Ga0302140_10011277_pt1 | contig 11000 bp, 9 predicted proteins | sample I_Bog_E1_1_FD_202095 | JGI IMG/M metagenome (GOLD analysis project Ga0302140, IMG submission 202095) | Peat permafrost microbial communities from Stordalen Mire near Abisko, Sweden - I_Bog_E1_1 | ecosystem: Environmental > Terrestrial > Soil > Wetlands > Peat | place: Sweden: Abisko, Stordalen...
CGCGGATGCAGTCATCGGGGCGCGCACCGCACCCGGGCAAATTGCCACGCTCATCGTCCCTGCCGATGTTGCCTGGGGGGAGGGGGGTTCCCCGGCCGCAATTCCCGCGCTTCCGAAGCCTCCGCTACCAAACCAACAAACGATTGAACATGCGGCCTCCATGCTGCGATCGGGACTTAAGACCGCAATTCTTATCACGGGAAATGGATTGTATGGCGAGGGTCTTCTCGCCGCCGGGCGTGTCGCGGCCGCTACTGGAGCCGAACTTCTTGCTCCATATCCGATCACTCGTCTGCAACGGGGTGCGGGATTGCCACGAGTCGATCGCGTTCAATATGTTCTCGAACCGGCTATCGAGCAGTTTAAAGAGTTTCGCCAAGTGATCTTGGTGGGAGCACAAGCCCCGGTAGCCTATTTCGCCTATCCGGGCAAGAGCAGCGTTTTTACGCAGCCCGACTGCGCGATTTTCAGCCTGGCCTCTCCCGGAGAAGACTACATTGGCGCACTCGAGGCGTTGGCTAGTGCGTTGTCGCTACACGGCGAAGAGATGCAGGCGGAAAAGGCTACTAGGCCGCCTATGCCGAGCGGCGAAATTACCCTTGCCGGACTCGCCTCGGTAGTCGGTGCTTTGCTCCCCGAAAACACGATCGTGGTCGATGAATCCATGACTTCGGGACGTGGATTGATGGCCACAACCCACGGCGCACCTCCGCACGATTGGCTCGCAAACACCGGCGGTTCGATCGGCATCGCGATGCCACTGTCCGTGGGCGCAGCGGTAGCGTGTCCTGATCGACGTGTTTTGTGCCTCAGTGCCGACGGCAGCGGTATGTACACACCACAGGCCCTGTGGACCATGGCAAGAGAAGGTCTGAATGTGACGACCGTCGTCTTTGCCAACCGTGACTATGCTGTTTTGAAGCGGGAGTTTTCGTACCTGGGAAAGGGAGATCCGGGAGTGCGCGCGAACGCGATGTTCGAGATCGGACATCCCGATCTCGACTGGACACTCTTGGCAAAGGGAATGGGAGTGCCGGGCATCCGGGTGGATTCGCTGGATGCATTTGGGAAGGCGTTACGCGCGGGGTTAGAGGGAGACGGACCGATGCTGATCGAAGTGCCCCTTTAAGTGTGGGCAGATGCGATCAAGAGCCTGACGGCTCATGGCGTCGTTAATGTGTGGGAGTAAATACAGCTAATTTATAGAGTTCACCTTTTATCACTTTTCCAGTCGGAGTCAGCGGCATTGAAGATACAAACAGAATTTGCGTTGGTCGCTTATGGGGCGCGAGATTTTGCGCGGCGTACTGCGCTAGGTCTCTTTCGGAAGTCGTCGAGGATTCCGCCAGTTGTACGTAAGCAATAATTTCCTCGCCTCCTTGCGATCCCTCGACCATGCGTCCAATGACCGCGGAGCGCACGACCGCGGGATGCGAGTTCAACACCGCCTCGACTTCAGTTGGGTAGACATTTTCTCCATGGCGAATGATCAATTCCTTGGTTCGCCCAACGATAAAAAGATACCCATCGTGCAAGCGGGCAAGATCGTGCGTATTAAACCAGCCTTCGGGATCGATGGCTGCGGCCGTCTCCTCGGAAGAACGGTAATAACCTTTCATAACATTCGGGCCGCGCACCCAGAGTTCCCCAACTTCTCCCGCGACAACCGGCTTCTGATCGGGCCCCACCAGTTTCACTTCTACGCCCGGCAGAATCTTGCCCACAGAAGTGTCGGTTCGCCGCTCGCCTACGACGGCCTGCGAAATATTGGGAGAACATTCTGTGACTCCATATCCATTGTGGAGCACCATGCCAAACAGACTCTCAACCTGCGCTTTGAGCACGGGCTGTAGGGGTGCCCCACAAGAGGAGATGATGCGAAGACTGGGCAACTGGAGCGACGTTACCGCTCTCATTTTCGCGTAGTCAACGAAAAGAGCGAACATCGAGGGTGCTCCGAGCAAGACCGTTAGACTCTCTTTCTGCAAAGTGGTAAGACCGCCGACTGGGTCGAAGCGCGGTGTCAAGTAGAGGGTAGCGCCACTCAGCAACGAACCTAGGAGCACCACAGAGAGACCAACCGCGTGCGATATCGGCAGAACTCCATAAAGGCGGTCATTTGGCATCAACGACCGGATTTTCGCAGACACCGCGGCGACGAAGAGCAAGTTCTGGTGCGTCAGCATGACGCCTTTGGCCGCTCCGGTTGTTCCCGATGTATATATCAAGGCAGCAACTCGCTGCGCGGGATCGGTGAGGATGGGCTCGGGCTGGACACTTTCGTTGATCGGTCCAACCGCAAGTTGGCCTATGGCTCTCATTTCGTGAGTAGTTGCGCTGTGTCGTTTGGCGTGTTCTCGTGCTTGCACTGAGACACTCGTGGTATAAATCACGCACCGCGCCCCGCAGTGGTCACGAATCTCGTCGACCTCGCGGCCAGAGAGGCGCGCACTGACCAAAACGGGCCAAGCGTCGAGGCTGGCCAGCGATAACAGAATCGCTACAAGCGATCGGCAATTCTCGCAGACGATCAGAACTCTGTCGCCAGGCCTCACACCCAATTCGAGAAACCAGCGCTCTGTTTCGGAAACTACAGACGCCAGTTGAGCGTAGGTCCAACTACCAGAGACCTCAACGAGCGCCGCATGATCCGGCAAACGCTCAGCCCATTCGGTAATCACGTCACAGGTGCGTTCAGGAAGGTTATTCAGGAACTCAGAGAGGTTATCCGCAGTGGTTTCGGGCATAACCGCTCCTAATACTGTAGTCTCTTCGCCGGACGGAGAGCGCTTTCGCCTTCCGACAATTCGGACGAGTTCGGATGGTTTTGTCGAGTCGCCATGAAAGCTTCACCGGCCGCCATCATTCGGACAAGTAATCCTCAAGCGCGATTAAAGGTGTCATGTAACTTTACGAGATGGCGGTGCACGACTAACTGTCAAGCGTGGTTTAGAGGCAGTTCAGAAAACAACTCTCTCACTGCTTTGCCCGCCAAAACAAATCGTAGACGTCCGCATCTTCAGTGTCCAGAGGTGGACTTACCAGAGAGTTTGGCTTCAGAGGGTATTCCCAGCAGAATCGCGGCTATTCGCTCTCCCGCGTGTCCATCCCAAAGGGGCGGCACGGTTCCCTTCTTTGCTCTTCCGCTCAGCACGAGTTGCAGTTCCATCCGCAACTTTTCTCGATCTCGGCCCACCAATACGTTTGTTCCCATAGAAACCGTAATCGGACGCTCGGTGTTCTCGCGTAGGGTTAGACAGGGGACGCCAAGGTAGGTGGTCTCCTCTTGAATCCCCCCGGAGTCAGTGATTACGACTGTTGCGCGTGCTTGTAATGCTAAGAAATCGACATAGGGGAGTGGATCAACCACGTGCAATTGTTTGGCAGTCAATCCGAAATCGGCGATTCGTTTTCGCGTGCGCGGATGAGCTGGAAAGACTACATCCAAATCCAGGCTCACTTCGAGCAGCGACTCGAGAATTCCCCCTAGTGTTGCGCTATCATCGACGTTTGCCGGCCGGTGCAGCGTGACCAGCGCATATCGCTCCGGAAGACCGTTTGGAGACAAACTCCGCGCGGCCGGCAACAGTCGCACCAGGGAATCAATCATGACGTTCCCAACTCGGAAGACCTTCTCCGCCGGAATTCCCTCACGCCGAAGATTTTCGTCGCCATCCACCGAGGGCGTGAATAACAGGTCGGCGAGTTGGTCCGTCATCAGACGATTAATCTCTTCGGGCATAGTGCGATCGAATGAGCGAAGTCCCGCCTCCACGTGGGCGACCCGGACGCCGAGCTTGGCGCAGACTAGCGCGGTCGCGACTGTCGAATTCACATCCCCGTACACTAGAACGATGTCGGGGGCGCGTTCGATCACGACCGGCTCTAACCGGATCATAGTCTCGGCGGTTTGCTTCGCGTGTGTGCCCGAGCCGACCGCCAAGTTCACATCAGGGAGCGGTATGCCGAGTTGCTGGAAAAATACATCGGACATATTCACATCGTAGTGTTGACCGGTATGCACGAGAGTCTGTGCCACATTCTCTCGCTCCTTCAACGCTCTCAGGACCGGAGCAACTTTCATGAAGTTGGGACGAGCTCCAACTATGTGCAGCAGGTTCACAAATTCTCCTATTCGAATATCTTTAGACTGACCACCCAGCCGTTCGAAGCTTGCACAACACCGCGACAGGATTCTGGAACTGTTTTAGTTATCGGCTCAGAGGAGAACTCGGCCTCATGATCGAAAAACAAGACTTCTGAAGAGCATCTCTCACATAATCACTGGAAGACTCTTCAGGCCCCTGAATCCGAACGTGGATGCCCACTCCGGTTTCGGTCCGGTCAGTTTCATGTTCGGAAAGCGTTGCACGAGATTCTGGATCGCAATCTGTCCTTCCAGTCGCGCCAATTGGCCCCCAATACAAGCATGCGGGCCGGCACTGAACGCTAGGTGCTGGTTGTTCAGTCTCTTTAAATCGAGTTTATTGGGCTCCTTAAATCGCTTGGGGTCTCGATTCGCGGCTCCCAGCATGCACAGGATCGTCCATCTTCTTGGAATCCGTTGACCACAAATCTCGATGTCTTCCTTGAGCACACGTGCTGTGAATTGCACCGGACTCTCGTAACGTAGAAGCTCTTCTACTGTGGTGCGAATCATATCGGGATTCTCGCGCAACTCTGCTGTTTCTTGCGGGTGCTTCAGCAGCGTATACATTCCGTTGCCGATCAGATTGCGCGTCGTCTCATGCCCGGCGAAAAGCAGCGCGATGCATTGCGCGTAGAGTTCCTCTTCGGTGAGCACTTCTCCTTCTTCCTCGATGTCGATCAGAAGGCTGATCAGATCATTGCCCTTATTCTTTTTTCGTTCGGCAACAGTCCTGCGGAAGAACTCGGTCAGTTCAATCAGAGCGTCTTGTGCCGCCTTTGCTTGCTCGATATTTCGATCGGGACTGCCTCGGAACAGCGCGATGGCCCGCGACCAATTGACGAATGTCTCATTCAGCTCCTGGGGTATTCCGAGCATTTCGCAAATGATCCGAACAGGCATGGGATTTGCGAATTCGCGCATGAGTTCGACTTCGGACCCATGCTCCAGTGGCTTCAGCATTCGATCAACGATCGCCTCGACTTGGGGCCGCAAGGCTTCGATCGCCGCCGGAGAAAATCCTTTATTGAGAAGTTTGCGCAGGCGAGTGTGCTCCGGTGGGTCCATGAAAATCAACCACAACCCGAGCATGCGCGCGAGTTCGCTGAATTCCGCCTGGCGACTGAGAGGCAAAGCTAACAACTGCTGCTGCGCTCGTTTGGCGGAACACCTTGGGTCCTTCGCCATCGCAGAGCACTCGGCATGGCTGAATACCGACCATACAGCCCACTTGCTGCCGACATCGACGTAATGCAGTGGACCCTCCTCGAGCAAACGGGCGTACGTGGGATAGGGATCCTGCAGGATTTCGTCGCTGAACACTTCCTTTTTGCTGGGAGAGATGGCCTTCACCTCGTTGAAAGATCAGGGTTGAATTGCGTAGAAACGATGACCTGCCGATGTTGACTTTAGCACAGGAATTTTCCGGGCAACTTCTCTGAAGGCGTACCCATCCGCGTTCAGCGTTTTAGTGGAGTGCGATCGCGGTGATCAGGAGCCAGCCAACACACGCTGCCAAACCAGTTCGACAGTCTGAATTTTGCCATTCACGGAAGTGGGAGGAGTGACCAATATGATGCTTTCGTCTTCAAACTTGAGGGTGCGCACCAGATCTTTGTCCACATAGTTCTGGATGGAAGAAATCTCAACATGGTGTATAACCTCGTCACCAGTGAGCGTGTATCGTCCGGCATAAGCGAGAAAAGTCTTAAACGCCTCAGCCTGTTCCTCTATTTGGGCCTGAGCTGCGCCTCCAGCCGAGAGGACGGAGAGACGCTTGCGTCCGCCGTAGCTGATCAGCGCGCTGACTCTGCCGTCGGCGGTATAGGTGAGAAAGCCAACAGGATCGACACCATAAGGAGCCCCGTCGCGCTCCCCGGACGAAGTTCTGGTTGAGGCGGAAAGCAACTTCCACGTGCCGACGAGCCTATCGTTGCTGATCGCACTCATCACAAGTTCTCTTTGGACTGCGGAGGTACGAACTTTCTCACGATATAGTTTGACGGAAGTTTACCGCAAGGCCTAAACTCTGCGTTCTATGCTGAGAAGTACGGCGAGTGAAGGAAGGACTATGACAGCGGAATTGGAAGGTAAGGTTGGTCTCGTGACCGGCGGGACATCAGGCATAGGCCGTGACGCCGCTCTACTTTTCGCCAGAGCGGGAGCAAAGGTTGTGGTTGCTGGACGCCGCGAAAAAGAAGGAACGGAGACAATTGAACTGATCGAAGCAGCCGGCGGCGAGGGACTCTTTGTCAAAACCGACGTGTCGAAGGCCTCCGAAGTGGATACGCTCATTCAGAAAGCGGTGGAAAAGTTTGGTCGCTTGGACGTCGCCTTCAATAACGCTGGGATTGAGGGTGTGTGGGTGCCGATCGTTCGACAATCCGAGGAAGACTGGGATCGAACGATTGACATCAATCTCAAGGGAGTGTGGCTCTGCCTTAAGTACGAAATTCGGCAGATGCTTCGACAGGGCGGTGGCGGAGCGATCGTAAATATGTCATCGGTTACCGGCCTGATCGGATCTGCGGGTGCGGCGGCATATAGTGCTAGCAAACATGGAGTGATGGGACTGACGAAGAGCGCCGCGTTGGAAAACGCGAAAAGCGGGATTCGCGTTAACGCCGTGTGCCCCGCAGTAATCGAAACCCCGATGGCCGAGAGAATTTTTGGTGCGCCACAGGTCCACAAATACGTTCTCAGTTGCCATCCAATCGGGCGCTTCGGCAGGCCGATGGAAATCGCTGAAGCCGTGGTTTGGATGTGCTCAGAAAGCGCATCCTTCATGACCGGCCAGTCGCTCGTTCTAGATGGCGGATTCCTCGCAGGACCCAACGCACCGAGCTAGTCTTCACTACATCGCTTTACACCCCGAGCGTTGTAGTTTTGGCGCTGGCGATCTCGAGATTGTTGCTGATTTCGTCGGCTATCTTGGCCAAGCTGTTTTTTGCAATTTTTCCGCTCGCCGTCATGGGCATGGCTGGGACTAAGAAGAAACGTGTGGGCCGTTTGTAAGCGGCCATGTGTTTTGCCGCGTACTCGGCCAAGTCAGTTTTCGTCAAAAGCGAATCCGGCGACGCCTGAATGAAGGCCAAGATTTCTTCGTTGCCCTCTTCTGTCCTGCCGATTACCGCAGACTGGGCGACCGCAGGATGAGCATTCAGCACGGCCTCAACCTCCGCGGGGTAGACGTTGAAGCCAAACCGTATGATGAGATCTTTGGTGCGTCCGACAATAAAAAGATTCCCATCCTCAAAGCGGGCCAAATCGCGCGTGTTGAACCATCCTTCCGCATCGACAGCTGCGGCCGTTTCGTCGGGCGCTCGATAGTAACCCTTCATGATGTTGGGCCCGCGCACGTGCAATTCGCCGACTTCTCCCGCCGCGACCGGCTCTCCGTCGCCTCCAACCAATTTGGCTTCCACGCCTGGAAACATCGGGCCTACGGAATTATCCGAGCGTGGCGGCGCATCGAGTCTCACTTGAGCAATGTTGGGCGAACACTCGGTTATGCCATAGCCGTGATGAAGGGGCAGACCGAAGAGACCCTCTACCGACGACTTGATGGCGTGCGGCAGCGGAGCTCCGGAACAGGAAATGATGCGCAGCGCCGGAAGTTTGAGCGATTCCAGCTTTCTCAGTTTTGCGTATTGCAGAAACTGCGAGTACATCGAGGGCACGCCCAACATGACCGTGATTCGTTGCTTCTCAAGTGTCACTCGCGCCGCCATGGGATCGAAACGAGGCTCAAGGTAAATGGTCGCTCCGCTGAGCAGAGTGCCTAGGAAGACAATCGAAAGACCAACAATGTGAGATAGAGGCAGAACGCCGTACAAGCAGTCTTCGGGACTCAACGACCGGATCTTCGCGGCTCCCCCTGCCGAGAAAATCAGGTTGTTGTGGGTCAACATGACGCCCTTGGGAAGGCCCGTTGTACCCGACGTATAAATTAAGGCCGCAACACGGTTCCCGATGTGAGCGTCGATTGGTTCAGGTTGGACGTTTTGGTTTAGGGGCCCTAGGCCTATCCGCCCCAGGGTGGATACGTCTTCTACCAGCGCTCCGTTCCGACTCGCATGTTCAGCGGCATGGAGTGAGAAACCCGTTGTGTAGACGACGCGTCGGGCTCCGCAGTGATCACGAACTGCATCGATCTCGCGCGGCGATAAGTGTGCGTTTACCGGCACTGGCCAGGCATCCAGGCTGACGATTGCCAGCAGAACGCCCGCAAATTCCCTGCAGTTTTCACCGACGACCATCACTCGATCGCCGGCTCGCACTCCCGAGCGGCGGAGCCAATCGGCAGTCTGCGCGATGATTCCGTCTAATTCCCGATACGTCCAGCTGCCGTTTGGGTCGACAACCGCTCTATGATCGGGCAAGCGCTCCGCCCACGGCTTCACAACATCGGAGATGCGTATGCCAGCCGAGGTGTTCGCCGGAATCGAGATTGACTGAGGTTGCGTCACGACTAGCTTCCTGATGTTCAGGCGGCCCCTACGCTTTGCTATGAAGCTTCGCTTCAATGAAAGCAACCACACTTTTCAGGGTAGCAAAATTCTCGGTGGTTACCTCTTCGTCATTAACTTCGATCTTAAACCGCTGTTGAACGAACACGATGAGTTCAATCACACCCTGCGAGTCAACTATATTTCCGAGAAGCGGTACATCGTCCGCGAGAGCCCCGTTGCGCCCAAAAAGAAACTCCTCAGTGAGATAACTACGAATTTCCTGTTCAATTTCTGCCGTTTGCATGATTCTCCCTGGTTTTTCGTTGATAATTTGCGACGACACTAGCAACAATCGGCTGCGGTTTCGACGTTGGCGACGCCGCACGCTGGAGATCAGGCCGCTTCCGATTTTCCCGCTGTTCTCATTGTTGGATACATGATGAAGTCGTACTTGCTGCGAAGATTCACGCCGGCCTCGATCTCAATCGGCCTCGATGAGGTGTACTGTAGTCGCAAGGATCTGGCGATTGTCATGAGATGAATCTGCATTTCGAGCCGTGCAAAATGCTCTCCGACGCAGTTTCTTGGACCTGCCGAAAACGGAATCGTCGCCAGTCGATGGCGATGCTTGGGGTTGTCGGCCCGAAACCGATCCGGATTGAAGCGGTCCGGTTCCTCCCATAACTCAGCGTGCCGCTGGATGAAGTAAGGAGCAATATAGATTTCAGTTCCTGCAGGAACGAAGTACTCACCGAGCCAATCGTCTCGCAGCGCCTTTCGAGTCACCAACCACCCAGCCGGATACAAACGCATCACTTCATCGATGATCTGTCGCGAATAGCAAAACCGCGACAGATCTCCCATCATAGAACCGGTTGTGAAGGAGCTGAGTTCATCGGAGAGATGACGGTCAACTTCCGAGTGTTGGGAGAGCAGATACCAAGTCCAATTCAGCGTACTCGCCGTCGTTTCGTGACCCGCAACGATCAGAGTCAGAATCTCGTCGACCAGTTGGCTGTCCGGCATAACCTGACTGCTTTGAGGATCACGCGCGATCATGAACATGCCCAAAGCGTCGAATGAGGTCGACGCAACTTTTCTTCTGCGATCGACAACTTCTAGAATGATCTTTCCCAACGCACGAAAAGAGTACACAAATTCTATGTTGCGCTCAGGTTTTTGGGAGAGGAGATCGAAGTGAGAACGAATAAAATCATAATCGTCGCCAAAAATGAAGCGGAGAATAACCTCGAGAGCGGTCGCGCTGACCTCGCGAGTCACATTGATACTTTCGTTTCGCTGAGCAGCCAACTGCCATCTCTCGAGGAGTTGCAGGTTGACGGCTGTAATCAGTTCGGTCGAGCGTCCTATCAACTCATGATTGAAGGTCGGTTGAATCATGCGCCTCTGCCGCTTCCAGAGATCGCCCTTGCTGACCATTAGGCCATTCCCCAAAAGTAAGGCCACACGCCGGATTGCCTGACCCTTTACATAGTTCTGCCAGTTTTCAACGAGCACATGGTTAGCAAAGCCGATATCCCTGATCGCATATATACTAACGCCGTAAACGGATGCTTTGTAGATGTTGCCAAAGGTCGCAAACTGACTGCTCATCCACTCTAGGAGGTCGTCGCTGGCCTGATATTTTCCCTGGGGCCCAGGTGGTATGCGTCCGTCTTTGACTTCCATATCGATCCTTGGCTTCCAGTCGCTCGACTACGCCAGATCCTGCACTAGTCCAACGAACCAAGTTTATGGTTGGGACAAAATCGACACGAGCTCACTGGGACTCACTATCACGAAAGCTGGTTGGACGTTTGACTCTCAATTTCAGGCCTGCCACAAACTCGTCGTAGGTGTGTTCAGGGGTTAGGGGAACGGTGGCCACTCCCAGGGCTTCGGCAGAAGGAGGTCCCCAAAAAGTATGGGCCGGGACATTGCGGCTGACTACGGTACCGGCTCTGATCACCGCTCCCTCGCCGATTGTAACGTTAGGCAGAATGACGCAATGTGGCCCAACGAAAACGTCCTTTTCAATTACAACTTTTCCATTGCTCGTTGGCCTTCTGGGTCCGGAATAAAAGTGGGAAATAATCGACGTTCTGAGACCGATTGTTGAATTTTCGCCGATTGTCACATCGGTAGGATGCAATTCGTCGATGTACACAAACTGGCCAATCCAGACGTTGCGACCGATCATAACTCCGCGCAACCTCTGCAGCCACGGCCGCAAACTGAATCCGCCCGGAATCACAAAAGCGATCCTACCCGCTAGTCTGCCAAGCAGAACTGGCAATATCAACGACCCTACCTCTTTTCCCGGACTACTTTAGTGATGTGGCACAGATGCAACGCGGAATCATAACTCTTCTGAGAGGAGATTGTCGTTACCGCAACTCAGC
>Ga0302140_10011278_pt1 | contig 10999 bp, 9 predicted proteins | sample I_Bog_E1_1_FD_202095 | JGI IMG/M metagenome (GOLD analysis project Ga0302140, IMG submission 202095) | Peat permafrost microbial communities from Stordalen Mire near Abisko, Sweden - I_Bog_E1_1 | ecosystem: Environmental > Terrestrial > Soil > Wetlands > Peat | place: Sweden: Abisko, Stordalen...
CGCTGACGATCAGCTTCTGGCCGCGCAACTTATGCGAGCGCTTAACGCGCGTAGCCAGCACAGGATGGCTTTCGGCGGTGTTGCTGCCAATGATCAGCACCAGTCCGGCCTGCTCTATGTCGGAGATTGAGCCGGAGTCGCCGCCGTAACCAACCGTGCGAAACAGCCCCGTTGTCGCGGGCGCCTGGCAATAGCGGGAGCAGTTATCCATGTTATTGGTCCCGATAACTGCCCTGGCCAGCTTTTGCATCAGATAGCTTTCTTCGTTGGTGCATTTCGAAGAAGATATAAAGGCCAGCGAGTCAGGGCCTGTAGCTGCTTTGATTTCGGCGAATTTGCGCGCTACAAGAGTTAGAGCCTCATCCCAGGAAGCTTCGCGAAATCCATCGCCTTCGCGAATAAGCGGCTTGGTCAGCCGGTCGGGACTGTTCACATAGTCCCAGCCGAACTTACCCTTGATACACGTCGAAACGCCGTTCGCCGCTCCATGGGCCGGTTCCACCTTCAGAATGTGCCGGTCCTTCGTCCAAATATCGAAACTGCAGCCGACTCCGCAATAAGTGCAAACGGTCTTGGTGCGCTTGATATGCGATTCGCGCATGGCTGCTTCCACTTCAGAAAGCTGAAGAATGGCGCCATACCCAAGCTCCGGTTCAATCCCCTTCACCACATCGATCATGCCGTTGAGCGCGGGCTTGGGCAGAGCCGTAAAGTAGCCCGCCTCGCCAAGCATGGACTTTTCCATCAGCGCGTTGCATGGGCAAACGGTGACGCAGTGGCCGCAGGAAACGCAACTCGATTCTCCGATCGGCGCGCCGCCGTCCCATAACACTCGGGGATGGGCGTTCTCCCAATCGATGCTCAGTGTTTCATTCACTTGCAAATTCTGACAGGCCTCCACGCAGCGTCCGCACAGGATGCACTGGTCGGGATCGTACCGATAGAAGGGATTCGACATGTCCACTTCATACGGCTTTGCCTTGTACGGAATCTCCTGGTGTTCAACCGCCAGCAGTTTGGTGGTGTTATGCACCGTGCAGTTACCATTGCTGTTATCGCAAACGGTGCAATAAAGCAGATGATTGCCGAGGATACGGTCAAAGGCTTCGCGCTGCGCCGCATCTGCGCGCGGCGAGGAAGTAACCACACTCATTCCATCCGCCGCGACCGTGCCACAGGCCCTTACCAGCTTGCCGTCCACCTCCACCATGCAGGTGTCGCAGGTTTGAATCGGCCCTAATTGAGGGTGATAGCAGACCTGTGGAATGGCGACGCCGCTGCCGTTAATAGCGTCGATCAGGCGTTCGCCCGGTTGGATGGCCTGGGGCCTACCGTTGATTGTGATTGACATGGGGAACCGGTTTTCTGTGACTGATTCGGGATGTTAGTACGCAGGCAGCAGAATCGTAAAGTGTTTTCTTGCAGTCATCGCGATACCATCGTTAATTCTTCGTTAAAACGATGGCTGACATGTTAACAAGACCTGCTTGGCCGCTCAGGCTTTTGGCAAAGAGCCGGCCCGGAGCGCGTCCCTATCGAGCATCCTTCGGGCCGACGCACCGAAACTCGCACGAATAAATGACAAACCGCCATCCGCGCAAAAATCCAATCAGCGTCAATCCCAACTCGCGGGCCAGCTTCACCGCAAGGCTCGATGGCGCAGAAACCGACGCCAGAACCGGTATCCCCGCCGCCAGCGCCTTTTGAACAATCTCAAAGCCGCCTCTGCCGCTCACCAGCATCACATGCCGGGATAGCGGCAGCCTGTTTTGCAACAGCGCCCATCCCACGATTTTGTCGACCGCGTTGTGCCGGCCGATGTCCTCGCGCAGGGCCAGCAGATTGCCGCTCGAGTCAAACAGCGCCGCCGCATGCAGGCCGCCGGTCCGTCTGAAAACCGCCTGTTCCGACCGGAGAGTCTCCGGTAACCGGCAAAGAACCTCAGGATCGAAGCGGAAATCGGTATCGAGCGCCTTCAAGCCGCGGACCCGAATTGCCTCAATGGACGCTTTGCCGCAGATGCCGCAACTGGATGCGGCGAAAAAGTTGCGCTGAAGGCCAACGGAATCGAATTCCGTATCCTTCAACTCGACCTCCACGACGTTGCTTCTCAGTCCGTTTTCCGGTGTTACCGCGCGAAGGCCGGCAATCTGGTCTGAAGACTGAATGATCCCTTCCGTCAGCAGAAATCCGGCCGCCAGCTCGATGTCATGCCCCGGGGTCCGCATTGTCACCGTAAACGGGATGCCACCAACCCGAATCTCAAGAGGCTCTTCGGCGGCCAGGGAGTCTTGCAGCAAGCGAACGCGCCCATCTTCCCACTCCGTAACCTGCGTCAGCTCGACACTTCGCTCTGGTGCGCGCATTCTTGCTCCGGCCTGCCGTACCAACTTGACGTTGAATTACTCAAATCAATCTGTCAAGGTTGAACGGTTGGCATGCTCTTTTGAAGTCAAGCGATGTCCGGGATGACTCCCTTTCCTTGATAGCATCTGAGAATAGGGAGCCGAGCGTTCACCCCGGCGTCCACAAAGCTGCAAAGGAAAGCCAAATGAAGCTGCGAATCAAGGGTAACTCGTTACGGCTCCGTGTGTCGCCATCGGAGATGGAGCGTCTGCTGAGTGCTGGACGAATCGAGGAGGTTATCCACTTCACGCCCGATCCAGATGCGAAACTCACGTATGCGCTGGAACTTGCCGAGTCAGAAAAAGAGATAACAGTGCGCTACCGGCCTCAGGAAGTTACACTCGTGCTCTCCGCAGAGAGTGTTCGCAAATGGGCTGACACGGAGCAGGTGGGGATTTATGGTGCCGTTGACGCGGGATGCGGCCAGTTGGCAATCGCGATCGAGAAGGACTTCGCCTGTTTGGACCGGACCCAAGCGGGCAACGAAGACACATTCGCGAATCCAAACAGCGCCAAGGCCGGCTGACCAGTGTGCTGATTGCCGCCTTTCGGGTTTCGCACACAATCAGTCCTTCTGCATCTGCCGCAGCACAATCACAATCCCCAGCGAAACCAGAACGCTGATCAGCGCAAACAGGAACACGCTCGCATAGCCGTAGACGCCTATCACTGCTCCGGCCAGCGGACCCACCAGGAAGAAAGACACGTCGGAGAATGCTGTGTAGACGCCGAGCGCCGTCCCTCGATTGTTCTCCGTGATGCGCTTCACGGCCTCCACGCCCAGCGCGGGAAAGACAAGCGAGAAGCCAAATCCCGCCAGTGCCGCGCCGGCAAGCGCTTGAAACGGGGAAACCGCGGTCCACAACAGGACCAACCCCAGGGACTCGACCGACAGGCAGGCCATCCCCACCGCGTAGCCGCCAAACCGGTTGATAGCCCGGATAAACAGCAGGCGAGCACCGATAAAGGCCACGCCAAACGCGCTCAGGCACAGGGCTGCCGAGTCCCAATGGCGGCTGGCGTAAAACAGCGTTACAAAGGTGGCCAGCACGCTGTAGCCCACGCCGCCAAGCGCGAGCGCCATGCCATGCGGCGCCACACGCCATAGCACGCTGCTGAACGGAAGGTGCTCCCCGCGCGCCACGCGCACCGGGCTCTTGCGGAGTGCAACCACCAGGCTGAAGGCGCCGACAAGCATCGTTACCAGGCCGATCGAAGCCAATCCCCAGTATTGATCCATCTTCACGCCCAGCGGAGCACCCAGCGCCATGGCGCCATAGGTGCTGATGCCGTTGAACGAGATGACCTTGGCGGTGTACTCCTGTCCGGCGCTGGTGATGCCCCATAAAGTGGCGCCAGTGGAGCCAAGGCTCTCCCCTACTCCCAGCGCCAGACGGCTGGCAATTAATGCGGAAAAGCTGAGCCAGGGGCTGAAGTGCAATGCGGCCGCAACCACCAGGAACGCGCCGCTGAAAGTGCAAATCGCCATACCCCACAGCACTGAGACCTTGGCGCCGGCGCGGTCGGAGATGCGCCCGGCCCAGGGGCGGCTAAGCAGAGTGGCAATGTACTGGATGCTGATGACCAGGCCGGCCAGCGCCGCGCTGAACCCCATGCGGCAGTGAACATACGGCGGCAAAACTGCCAGCGGCAGCCCAATGGAGAGGTAAACAATAAACGTAAAGTAGACAAATCCGAGAATCTGCCGAGTTCCGCCTGCCCTGGCGACGGAGGGTGAGGATGGAGCGATTGCAGTGTTCGAGGTTTGCATTTACCAGGGAAGAGACCTTCGAGAAGCGCTACCACTCCCTAGTATATCGAAGGCGATATTCTGCTCCCTCACAGTAGATCCGGGAAGCCGTAAACTTAATCTATGCCGGGATTTCACGTAGAGAACTTCGGTTGCAGGGCCGCCCGAGCAGACGGCGAAGCGGTGAGCGACCGGCTGCGCGCCGCTGGACTTTCCGAGCGCGTCCTCTCTGCGGCCGATGTGGTGGTGGTGAACACCTGCAGCGTCACGGCGGAGGCCGACCGGTCCGCGCGGTCCTTCATCCGCAGGGCGCACCGGCTCAATCCAGCAGCCCGGATTCTGGTGACAGGCTGCTATGCGCAGCGGGCGCCGGAGGAGATCGCAGGATTGGCCGGCGTGGCCGCGGTGGTGGGCAACAGCCACAAGGCGCTGGCTCCGGAGATTACCCTCGGCCTAGTCCGCGTGAGTCCGGCTCGCGAGCCGTCTTTCGAACCTGCCCCCGCTGGACAGGCCACCATAGTAAGCGTTTCCTCCATGCTGATTGGCGGCGTTCCCGTCTGGGCGGACGACCGTTTTGCACACTCGTTTCTTGAGGAGGGCCAAACCCTCCCCGGGATACAGACGCGGCCCAACCTGAAGATTCAGGAAGGCTGCGGAAACCGGTGTACCTTCTGCGTCATTCCACAAACCCGCGGCTCGTCAAGGAGTTTGCATCCCGAAAAGATTCTCAACCAAGTGGAGGGATTTGTCGAAGCCGGGGGCAACGAGTTGGTCCTTTCGGGGATCAATCTGGGTCGATGGGGCAGGGATCTGCATGGTGTATTTCCTGCCGGCGATAACGGCTCGGGGCGATGGACTCTGGCGACCCTGGTGCGCAGGATTTTCAGCGATACGGGCCTGCCTCGCCTGCGTCTCAGCTCCATTGAGCCCATGGATTGGGACAGGGATCTTATCGGGCTGATGGCCGAGTTTGGGGGAACGCGGCTCGCCCGGCACGCGCATCTGCCTCTGCAATCCGGCTCCGACGCCGTCCTGCGGCGCATGCACCGGCGCTACCGGCCCTGGCACTACGCTGAAAAGGTCGCGGAACTGCTGGAAGCAGCCGGCCCGCACCTGACGCTGGGTGCGGATGTCATGGCAGGGTTCCCAGGCGAAACCGACGCCGAATTCGAAGAGACGCTCGAAATGGTGCGGGCGCTGCCGTTCGGGTATCTGCATCTGTTTCCGTTTTCGCCTCGTCCCGGTACGCGGGCCTGGGCGCTGCATTCCGAGAACCCCGTCCGACCTGAGATTGTGGTCGAGCGAATGACGGCGCTGCGCGTCCTGGCTGAGGAAAAGAGCCGGTCACACCGCAAGCAATTTGTCGGCAAGCAACTTCAAGCGATCACGCTGCATTCTTCCCCGGAGTTACAGGCAAGTGGGCGGACGTCCGCGCTGACTGAGAACTTTCTCCCTGTCGAGATCGATGGCCGGCTCGATTCCAATCGGCTTGTCCGCGTCACGGTTAGCGGATTCACCGCACAGGGATCGCTACTGGCGGTAACCTAGAAAAACTCGCCGGGGTGCGTGCATTCAGCCCAGCCATGCCAATGCTATACTCAGTGTGCGCTCGTGTACCCGCGGCGAATCCGGAAAACCCCGGAGGCGGGCACCGACGACTTTTGGAGGAGTACCATCGCACTCGACAAGCGTTCCGCAAAGTCCTTTATTCGCATCAACGATAGAATTCGCGCGCGCGAAATCCGCGTCATCGACGAAAACGGCGAACAACTTGGCATTCTGCCGCCCTTTGAGGCGCTGAGAATGGCCCGCGAACGCGGCCTCGACCTGGTCGAAGTGTCGCCCAACGCGATTCCACCGGTCTGCCGCATTCAGGACTACGGCCGCTTCCTCTACGAGAAAGACAAGAGCGAACGCGCCGCCCGCAAGAAGCAAAAAGTGATCGTCGTCAAAGAGGTCAAGTTCTCCGTGACCGTGGACGAACACGACTACCAGACCAAGAAGAACCAGGCGGTGCGCTTCCTGGTCGACGGCGACAAGGTAAAGGCGAGCCTGCGCTTCCGCGGCCGCCAAATGGCTCACCGCGAGCTGGGCTATGCCATCATCAACCGCCTGATACAGGATATTGGCGATAACGGGATTGTGGAATTCATGCCCCGCATGGAAGGCACGATCCTGCACGCGATTCTTGCGCCTTCCAAGAAGCAGGAAGCCCCCAAGCCCAAGACCCCGCAACCCCCGCCCGCGCCCAAGCAGCCGCCGGCCCCGCCTGCGCAGTAAAGGACGACAAGGCCCTTCGTCATTTGCGAGTAAAAGTCGAAATGCGTTGGTGAATCGGCAAGGGGCTAATTCGGCGTCCCCACACCTTCCTCAGCCGCAAACGTGCATTCGCGGCACTGGCAAACACGCCGCAAATACTCCCACGAATAGATGCCGGCGGTATGGCCGTCCTGCCAGTTGAACTGAAGCGCATAGCGGCCCACCGCATGTGCGCTGGCGGGCTTGGGCGGCGCGGTGTACATGGGCAGCACGGCGGTTGGCTTTGGCTTCGGCTGGCCAGGCTTGCGGCCCTGCTGCGAACGCTCCTCGTTGCATGTGGCGCAAGGGCAAGCATCGCGCAGCCAGGCAAAGCTCCAGGCGCTGCGGTGGCCGTCAACCCAGTCGATCTCCAACCCCTTGCCCTCGGTCAGCAGCACGCGCACCTTCTCCGGCGTTACGGCGATGCGAGGCAGCGGCTGGTCAGCCTCAGTCTCCCGCGCCGCGCGTTCCTTATCGACAAAGCGAATGCCTTCATGGCTCATGGCTCTATTGTAGTTGTACGTTGCAAGTTGTAAGTTGTAAGTTGTCAGTTTTCAGTTGTCGATGAAATTGCCGCCACGTAGACCGCGGCGCACTTCAACTTACAACTGACAACTTACAACTGAAAACTGTCCCCCACTCACTGCCCCTTCACAAAAAACCACCCCGCCATCGAGAACCCAATAAGAATCACCAGGCCGCGCAGCACCCGCTGTGGCACCATGCGCGCGAAGCGCGCCGAGGTATATCCGCCAACAGCACAGACGACCATGGCCAGCAGGCAATAGTGCCATTCAACCTGGCCATCCACCACGAAAATGACAAACGCGACGCCGTTGGCCATCGTGGTCGAAACCACTTTCAGAGCGTTGATCTCGTTCAGATCCTGAAAACCGAACAGCGAAAGCAGCGTGATAATCAGAAAGCCCGCCCCTGCGCCGAAGTAGCCAATATAGAAGCAGACCACAATGGTGAGAAGGAAAAGCGGCAGCCGCCGAGGACCACGCGCCGTCACTGAATCCGCGTCCACCCGGCGAGCCTGCTGGCGGCGCTCAAGCCAACGCGCGACCGGCCCGCTGAGAGCAAAGATGGTGGCCGCCACCAGCAGAAGCCAGGGCACCAGGCGCAGGAACGTCGTTTGCGGCGTGTTCAGCAGCACCACCGCTCCGGCTGTTCCGCCCAGCAGCCCCGCCAGGCCCATGGGAAAGGCAAGGCGCAGGTTCTTGCGGATATCGTCGCGGTAGGCTGCAATCGAGGTGAGCTGGCCCGGCCACAGCGCAACAGTATTGGTGGCGTTGGCCTGGACCGGCAGCATCTTCATCCCCAGCATGGCGGGAAAAAGCAGGAACGAGCCGCCGCCGGCCACAGCGTTCAGCACGCCGGCCAGGAAGGCCGCCACGGTGAGCCACACCCAGCGCCAGTCGACCAGATGAAATAAGTTGGTGAGCTCTCCCATCTATTCTGGATTGTAAAAGGCGCGCCCGTTCCTCAAGTCATTACGGCATCCCGATGCCCTGGCAGAATTCCGGGGGCGCCTCGAAATTAGTTCTATCGTCTTCAGAAACAGCGGAGTATGCTTTTGAAATGCGCCAGCTTCCCCTTGCGTTCCGTCTTTTAGCAGGATTGTCTTTTGCTGTTTTCGCCGCTGTTCCAGCCCGCGCCGCGGTGCAGCCTGCCGAGCCTTCCCTCAAGGTCGAAGGCCTGGGCAAGGGCACAACGACGCTGAGCGGCCCGTGGCAGTTTCACGTCGGCGACGACGCATCCTGGGCACGGCCAGAGACCGCAGACTCAACCGGCTTGAATGGATGGGAGCAGTTGACGGCGGAGAAGCCGTGGGGCGCGCAGGGGCATCCTGCGTACGTGGGCTTCGGCTGGTACAGGCTGCGCCTGCACATCGACCCAGCGCCCGGCGCATCGCCCGAGTTTGCTCTTCTGCTTCAGAACGTCCAGGACGTATACGAGATCTATTGGAACGGGCAGTTGATTGCTCACAACGGCAAGATGCCTCCCTATCCGGATTGGTATTGGGCGCAGGGAGCGCAGACTTTTGGAATGGGGCAGGCGCGAGATGGAGTCTTGGCGGTGCGCGTGTGGAAAGCGCCGCTTGAATCCTTTGATTCGGACCTGATTGGCGGCTTCACCGCCGCGCCCGAGATCGGTGGGCCCGCGGCGATTGGGGCCCGCAAGGCGGAGTTGGATTATGCGTGGCTGCGCAGGCTGCAGTACAGTTTCGGACTCGATTCCCTGAACGCGCTGGTGTTTCTGCTGAGCCTGCTTGCCTGGATGCGGAACAGGTCCCAGCATGTGTTGCTGGCCATGGCCACTTACTCCGGCGCAAAGATGGTTGGAACGATTTTGGTTGGCCTGCGCCTGCCCTGGTCTTACAACCTCGCGCTTGGCATTTTGCAGCCGTTTCTGGGCCTGTCGAATGTGGGCCTTTGGTTCCTGCTTCTGTATTTGCTGAAACTGGACGAAAATCCACGCATTCGCCGCCTGACGTGGGTACTGGCGGTTATCGCAGTCACCACTGAGACTCTGGACGGCCTGCTGACCTTTGTTGATTGGGGATCTCCCTGGCTTGTGTCCTGGGTCCAGGCGGCGGATGGCACTCTGACGGCAATTTATACCGTTGCCGATGCCCTTCCGATTACACTCGTTCTGCTGGCGCTGGTGCTGCGCAAGCGGCTGGACTCGGCGCGGTGGCTGGTGGCCGGAATGGCATTCCTCACCAACATGATCTTTGTGGCGCGAATAGCGCTGGAGCAGGGCAGCCGCTATACGCACTGGACCATCTCCAACACGATTGCCGCGCCACTTTTTTACCTCAACGGCAACTCGTTTACCCCACAGACCATCTGCGAGACCTTCCTGCTGGTGGCCATTGTTTACGCCGTCTATCGCTACATGCAGGAGACAATGCGCCGCCAGGGCAAGCTCGAACAGGAGTTCAAGAGCGCGCGCGAACTCCAGCAAGTGCTGATTCCAGACACTCTGCCCGAGGTTCCAGGCTACGCCGTCACCAGCGCTTACCGGCCGGCGCAGGAGGTGGGCGGCGACTTCTTTCAGATCATTCCGCTCGATGGCCAGTACCGCGGCTGTACCCTTGTTCTGCTGGGGGACGTGAGCGGCAAAGGCCTCAAGGCGGCCATGACCGTGTCCTTGATTGTTGGCGCGGTGCGTACCCTGGCCAAGTTTGCCCCACGGCCTGCCGAATTGCTGGCCGAACTCAACCAGCGCCTCTGGGGACGCATGCAAGGGGGATTTACCACCTGCATGGCCATGATTCTGGCGCCCAACGGCCACTGTGTGGTTGCCAGCGCCGGACACCCTGCGCCGTTCCTGAACGATCGCGAACTGGACTTGCCAGGGGCGCTGCCGCTTGGCCTCACCGCCGACGCTCAATACACCGAGTTGGCCTTTGACCTTGGCGAGGGCGATCACTTCTCGCTCTATACCGACGGCCTGCTCGAGGCACGCAGCCCAAGCGGCGAGCTGTTCAGCTTTGCTCGCGTAGATGCGCTCTTCGCCACCCGGCCAGACGCCGCCAGGGCTACCGAAGCTGCCGTGGACTTTGGCCAGGACGACGACATAACCGTGCTTACCCTCACCCGCCTGGTCATCGGCCAACAGTCGACAACAAGCCTGACAGCTCCGATCCTGATGCCCGCTTGAGGAAAGCGGAGAGATTCCAGGTCTTCCAGACAGTTCAACGCATTGATAATGAATAAGTTATAACCACATCTAAAATATTAGTCTAAATCACTCATATTTTATGAATCGTTTATGCTATTATTTCGTCAGATTGATTGAGCGGCTGGGACTCATACCCCAGCCCAAAATCCAAATATCCATCTGGAGGATAAGATTTATGACAATTACTCGTTGGTACCCCTTCCGGGATGTTGCAACTTTGCAGAATCGCGTCAACTCCCTGTTTCGCGAGATGAACGACGGAGACGAACCGGTAACCGCTGCCAGCTTTGTGCCTGCGGTAGACATCTATGAGGATGCGCAGAAGGTCGTGCTCAAGCTCGAAGTTCCGGGCATTGAAGAGAAGGACCTCGACATCCGCGTGGAAAACCAGACCCTGACCGTCAAGGGCGAGCGCAAGTTCGAGGCCGAGGAGAAGGAGCAGAACTTCCACCGCATCGAGCGCCGCTACGGCAGCTTCTTCCGCGCCTTCACGCTGCCCACGTCCGTGGACACGGAAAGCGTAAAGGCCGGCTACCATGCGGGCGTCCTGAAGCTGGAGCTGGCCAAGAAGGCCGAATCGCAGCCCAAGCAGATCAAGATCAATGTGGAGAAAGCAGCATAAAACAGTTCTCAGTTCTCAGTTTCCAAACCTGAGAACTGAGAGCTGATGACTGATTTCGTCGCGAACGGTCGGTTGGCACTTTCCTTTTGCCGAGAATGCGGATAATATGTATTAATGCGTATTGTTCAGCATTTTTTGCTGATGGGAGATGAAGATGCAAACCATTAGTGCCTCTGATCTGGCGCGCAACACGAGCGCGATACTGGAGCGGATTCTTTTGGGAGAGACGG
>Ga0302140_10011283_pt1 | contig 10998 bp, 12 predicted proteins | sample I_Bog_E1_1_FD_202095 | JGI IMG/M metagenome (GOLD analysis project Ga0302140, IMG submission 202095) | Peat permafrost microbial communities from Stordalen Mire near Abisko, Sweden - I_Bog_E1_1 | ecosystem: Environmental > Terrestrial > Soil > Wetlands > Peat | place: Sweden: Abisko, Stordalen...
CACCAACTCAATCAAGCAAGCCGCTGAAGCTGCGCGCAACAAGACGTCCGAGGCAATGGATGCCACCAAGCGGATCGCAGACACCGCGAAAGCGGACCCGATAGCTGCCAAAAACGACTTCCTCCACACGCCGTTCATGAGAGGCGCTCTCCCATTCATAAACGGCGGGACGGCAGGCATGGTAGCGACGACGGTTATCCAGCCGATCGACATGATCAAAGTGCGTCTCCAGCTCGCCGGCGAGGGGGCCAGGACGGGCCCCAAGCCAACACCACTGTCCGTGACAAGAGAAATTCTTGCCCAAGGGAAAGTAATGGATCTCTACACTGGACTTTCAGCAGGTCTCCTCCGGCAAGCGGTATATACAACTGCGCGTCTCGGATTCTTTGATACTTTCATGAAGTCGCTCACCATCAGGGCGAAAGAGAAGGGCAACCAAATCGGCTTCAAGGAGCGCGCAGCAGCTGGTCTCTCCGCCGGTGGTCTCGCAGCAATGATTGGCAACCCCGCGGACTTGGCACTTATTCGCATGCAATCGGATGGCCTGAAGCCAGCAGCACAAAGGAAGAACTACAAATCCGTGATCGATGCTTTGAGCAGCATTGCGAAGTCTGAAGGAGTCGGTGCCCTCTGGGCTGGTGCTGCGCCAACCGTTGTGCGGGCCATGGCCCTAAACTTCGGCCAATTGGCATTCTTCTCGGAGGCGAAGCAGAGATTGAAGGATACGTCCATGTCGTCGAGAGCGCAGACTTTGACTGCGAGCGCGGTGGCTGGCTTCTTTGCGAGTTTCTTTAGCTTGCCGTTCGACTTTGTGAAGACGAGGTTGCAGAAGCAGCAAAAGGCGCCAGATGGGTCGTTGCCATACAAGAGCATGGTGGACTGCTTTAAAAAGGTAGCAAGAGACGAAGGGATGTTGAGGTTTTACAGAGGGTTTAGTACTTACTATGTGAGAATTGCACCGCATGCGTAAGTTCCCTTTCCTGAAATAACAACAACAATGTATCTGACGCAGGCAAATAGGATGGTGACATTAATCGTGGCCGACTACCTTGGTTTTATCACAAAATGATAAAGCGACTCAGTAATGGGAGTAAAATTGTAGTGGTGGCATCTTCCATCAACAAACTTGGAATTTGGAGTTGGAGGTTGTTACGGCACTTGGACGATCGTTTGCTGCTTATTCCCCTACGAAAGTACATATTATCTCGGTAGCATATCCGGAATATACCTCGGTTCATCTTCACTGAAAGTCTCACTTGATGACTTCGTGCAACTGATGTGGGCAATTGGAGAAAAGACACTTCGTTCTATTCCATGATGCTGCCAAACGCCGCGCTATACCCGCTGTAAACGCAACACTTGTCCCAATGGTCACTTCACGCTCGTCTTTCCGTAAGCCCCTCCAGCAGCCTTCCTCATCTCGAGAGCGCGCTTGTATGGAGGTGCAGTTGGAGGCTGTACCGGATCAAGAGTGATTCTGTCTTTTGGCAGATGATAGGAAGCATCTGCATCAAAAGCAGATAGATCACCACAAGCCAGGAACGGAGCAATCCATCTCCCATCCCGTCTTGCGTCTTCCTCGTCTTCAGGGAGACTGAGCTCGTACACGCCATCTTCGTTCTTCACCAGAGGAGACTTGGCTTTACTTCCAGACCAGGACCCTGTGCTTGGGTCTTGTAGGATGGTAGGAGCAATAATGGGCTCCTGCTGAACTCTCGCCTTAACCATATTGGGTAGTTTATCGCCTACACCTAACGGCTCTTCAAGACTAGCTTCAAATCCTTTCGGAGGAGAGAAGTTCAAGCAGACGATAAAGGCCTCAACACTGCTTGCCCGACTCGACCGTGGTTTTGCAACCACCACTCTCTCGAAGAATATCTTCAGCTGCGCGTATAGTAAATCCACATTCCTGCCCCGGAATATCTTGGCTACAAATTTCCCTCCAGGACGTAACACACAAAGTGCGAGGTTGAGAGCAGCAAAAAGGAGTTGTGATTGCACGTATATGTCGAGATCATGTAGACCGGTGACGTCTGGCGCGCCGTCTGAGAGCACAAGGTCGACGGGGTGGGAGGCATGTTGGGACTTCGATTCGGGGCCGTATGCAGGATCGAGGGCCCGCAGAAGGAGAGGTACCGTTGCCGGATGTGTGATATCTGCGCGGAGTGTGGTGATGCCTTCGAGAGGGCTCATGGGTTGCAGGTCGATTGCAACAATTTTGACATCTTTGCGCGGGTTCAGTTTGGGCACCTTTTCCGTTTCATCCTCCGCCTTATCCTGCACTTCTGCGGCCGAGGAATCGTTATGACGAAGCTTCAGCATTTGTTGCCGTAGCACCTCCTGCTTGTCTTCCCATGCTGAGCGCCCGAATTTCTCTCCCTTGATCAAGACCCTCGACAGAACCTGACTCCAGCTTCCAGGAGCAGCACAGAGATCAACGACTCGCGTCACATCGGCGAAGAGGTCGAACTCTGTGGCATATTGTTAGTTGGTTGTTCAATCCATATTTGTGACATAAGTACCTTCATCGAGCTGAAGGAGCTTGAACGCACTCCGTGCGCGCCATCCTTGCTCCTTTGCCAGTCTATAATAAGCATCACGCTTGTCTTTCGATGACTTGCCCATTGCGACAATGAATTGATGTCACCTTTTGGATCTCATGGTTGTGTTGTGATGTGGGAATTATTCGAATGCGAGTTGGTACAAGGCTGGACCTTTTTTCACTGGCGCGGGGTCCGCGAGCAGGGGGTTTATTCATTGCAGTAGAAGCAGCACAGTAGCGTAATAAGGTAGCTATGAAAAAAGTCTAGGCACTACTATTTCGAGGTTCTTTTTTGAAGGCTCAAGTCAATTTGATTTTATTCCGAGTTTCTGAATTTCTTGTCAAGATTTGTTACCTTCTTTCACATATTTAACCAAACTGCATCAAGATAAGCTGCTCAGAGCTTGCCCAAGTGTATAAAATGAGACGGAGCCGAGGGAGTAAAATAGAAATATAATTATTAGCTCCAGGCTTTACCTCACTCTTCTCATCTTCTTTCCATCTCAAAAGGCGAAGAAATTCTGATCTTCTTGATAGTTACTGACGGGATTTATCCTCTTCGGTCTTTCACATTTCGAATCAAGAAAATGAGCACAAATTATGAGTACCCCTTATCGTGCAACTATAAAATGGCCAGAAAGCCACAAGGTCACTCAAATCGACTGGTTCTGAAAGTTTTCGGAAACAAGTCTTGCTCCGCTCCATGCTTTGATAAGGTGTGCAAGTCATTTCATTAGAAGCACTTCTGGAAAACCCATGGTGATATCCAAAACCCCACTTACATACAATCCGCAATCGACTCTCCGCACTACCCTCTGGCACCGCTCCTTCTGCTTTTCAAGCAGTCTTCTTCCATTGTGAGTAAACTCCGATCAAACTGCTCACAGTCCCGGCCAGACCAACGAATCCATCATCAAAGTTCGTAATGCCAATGGCTGAGGTAGGAACAGTAAGATCGCAAAGGTCGGAAACAAGTTGGAGATTTATCGCAGCACGTTCTCTGGTAATAGTTGTTAGCAAGCTATTTGGCATGTGAAGCATGTGGGGCCCTCGTACTTCTCTATTCTCTTGCTGGCAACGACATCCTCTCCGTCCTTCTTGTCAAGTCTGGCAGACTGCTGTCTCAGGTTGTATAGAGAGTATGCCCCCGAAACAGTGCTGAACAAAAGTCCGATCATCCAAAATCTGTAAGCCTCTCTCTGCAGCCTCTGTGTCGCGGGGCTCTTCCTGATGCCAGCAGCATCCAAATATGTAACTGCGTCGAATGTGAGATATCCCGCATAACCCAGCTGTCTGCCAACAGCACAGTATTTAATCACTGGGTCCAAAGACTTGGAGTCCGCTGCAATGGCTGCGGCCTTAAAGTGCTCAACGTTCTTGCCCACGCGCATCAACTTCCGCGCGAGTCCGAATTGCTTCTTGATTGCGTCGAAGGGCGCGATCTGCCCAGGTGTCCCATTTGTGCGGTAGAGGTACCATGCGTAGAATCGGGAGAAGTATTGGAGGGTTCGTAGCAACTTATCTCGTCCTACAGTGGTTGCGACGAACTTGAGATAATGAGCCACCGACGGGTGGTAGACTAGGGAGTCTGCGACCATTTTGAAAGACTGATTGAGATGATGGAAAGGGAGGAAGGTTGGAAGAAAGAAAGGAAAGTAGTTCTCAGGGGTTTTGTGGGAGAGATTGATTGCTCGTGAAGTTCCGGCAGTTCATGTGAAGGGGCCGAGGTTGGGGTCAATCCCAGCGTTCAAAAATGAGGCAACAACAGTCGCGGTCACGTTACTCCAGACTTATCTCATCTTCAAAATCAACCTCCACAAAGAATCCCCACGCTTGTGATCAACTACGCAACAAGGTAAAAACCGATGACCTTAACTCCAGTCAGCTTTCAAAATGCCTGAGATAGCGGAAGGTATGCAGGATTGTGTATCATTTCTACAACTATTGCTTACATTGACTCATTCAGTTGCTCGCGTTGTCTACTACCTGAAGAAGAGCTTGGTTGGCAAGACTCTCGCAACTGTCAAGGCTCAAGATGACACGAATGTATTCGGCAAGGCCGGTACGAGCGGAGCCGAGTTTCAGAAAGCCATGACAGGCAAGAAAGTCCTGGACACTGGTCGCCAAGGAAAATATTTCTGGCAAGAATCCCGTCTTACTTCATTATACCATCCAACTTATACTTTTAAAGGCTTATCATGTCTTCACCTCCGCACCCAGTATTTCATTTGGGGATGACAGGTAACATTTCCATTCCATAACATGCAGCACGTGCTAATTTTCCCAGGCTGGATCCATATTCGGGGTGAACCCTTGGCTCATTATCGTCCAAAGGAAGAGGATGAAGAAGGAGTAGAATGGCCGCCAAAATACTGGAAATTTACTGTTGAGACTGATAGCAAACCAAAAGTTGAGGCAGCATTCACGGATTGGAGAAGATTTGGACGCGTTCGGCTTGTCAACTGTGCAGCAGAGGATATTAGAAAGACAACGCCACTCAAGGAGAATGGACCTGATCCGACAATCGACACAGATATTCTGACTGAAGAGTGGTTAGAACAGAAGATGAAGAAAAAGCATGTGCCTGTCAAAGCTCTCCTATTGGATCAGGCAAATATTAGTGGGATTGGCAACTGGGTCGGGTGAGCAATACTCAAGCCTAGACGTTGAAGCTTATTAACGAATGATCAGTGACGAGATCTTGTACAATGCCAAGTTGCACCCCGAACAATACAGCGACACGTTCTCGTCAGCTCAGCTAAAGCAACTTCATAAGTCTATCATCTATGTTTGCCAGACTGCCGTGGACCTGCTTGCGGATTCAAGCAAGTTTCCTGAAGACTGGCTATTCAAGCACCGTTGGGGAAAGGGAAAGAAAGGTTCTTTGACCACTTTACCGAATGGAGCCAAGATCACGTTTCTCACTGTTGGTGGGAGAACAAGTTGTGTGATTCCCAGTGTACAGAAGAAGACTGGTGCGGTGGCTGGAGATGTGAATGAGGCTGAGGATGGAGATGAAGGATTGGCTGCGAAGAAGGCCGCCAAGAGCAACGGACCGAGGAAGAGAAAGAACAGCCCTAAGGAAGATTCGGATGCCGAGAACGAGGAGGTGAAGGGAACGATCAAGAAGCGCAAGTCCACGAAGGTGTCGAAACCTCTTGCCACTGCCAGCGAGCCTCCCACAAAGCTCACTGCAGTCGAGGATAAAGATCAGGAAGATGGCAGTGAGAAGAAGAGAGTCAAAAAGCAAGGGCAAGCCCTGAAGGGAACCAAAGAGCATGCCGTCAAGGCTTCGACAAAGTCCACCAAAGTCAAGGAGGAAGCTGTAGATTCTGGTCGGCGTCGATCCGGTAGAGGGAGGGCAAAAGATTGACTCCAGTGTATCTAACATCTAGGAAATATCAGAGGAACGGTCAGTATTGTACAAGTAAGTAAAGAAAAGGCTGCCAGGCGTCAATGTACTTATCCTTCCGGATGAACGGGGAAAGATTTCGATTGTCTCTAGTTTTACACCTGCAATCACATTGACATTCATCACTCCCAATGCCCAAGCGGGAGAAGCTCTATTCCGTTTTAATATTTGATCATGCTGTGGGTTGTCCCTTTGACCCGTCAGGCGTTATTGAGGCACATCAAAATCTCGAGTTAGATGATGGTTGAGTCAGATGTTGTCCCTAATCATGTATTCGCATGCTCTGTTTGTGGTTGGGTACTCACCTGAGGTGCGTCTCTTACTCGTGTTCGTTTTCGCATTCAGTTGCAAAGGCTCAACAAGCGCTGTATTGAACCAGAAGGAAGAGAATCGCGAAATGTGCTGAAGTTTAGTCTGTCCCTTAATTTGAGGCTCCTTTGGGGAAAAGCTCTTTTTACCTGCTGATACGATGTCGAATCAGAGTGCACCGTAGATGTCGACGAAGGTGGTTAGTCGACTCCGAATTGTTGCCCGTATTCGGTCCTTCCCTGGCACAACTTTATGCAGCATGCACAAATGAGGATTTGGACTCCGTGCTGAGCCGCTGTGTTTCATGCTGCGCCTGGATTCGTAGGGAAGGCACCTTCTAAATTGCTCGTCCGAAGAAGAGGCCTTTCGGTACGGGCCTGTCCTGAATATCCCAGGAAAAGCGGTCACTCGCTCAGTTTCATTTCCCAAAGTCTAAGCTGGACGTTCTAAATCCAGAATGAAAGTCCCCGTCCGGCCTCAAATATTGTATTTCGAGAGTGCACTTACTCTATCTGATCGCTTCAGAAATTCCTGTGCCATAAATGTTCAACAGCGTTCATTCGGTGCTTGCGTTACCCCCACCAGCCCACCATCAAGCCACACTTCGAACCTTGAAGGCCCCATGAATCCCCGCTGATAGGGCAGTTTAGCCCCAGATCCCTAAGCGGGACCCCCGCCTGGCGGCCGTGCTCTTAATCGTATTCGGAATCTAGCCCGTTTAACGCGTGGGAGTATGGGCTGTAATGTTAAACTTCTCGCGATGTCCTTCTGATTTAGCATTCACTGCATCTCGTGATGGCTATAAGTCATACGTCACTCCTTCGTCTTCAATCCAAAGCATAGCTTAAGCTTTTGATCTTTTCACCACTATCCCATCAACACGCCATGGCGTCTGCATCCCCATGGGCTGTTGCTCCCGAGGCTGAGAGCGTTATCACCAACATTGACGAGTCTGTAGAAGAGAAATTGGCCCACAAGGAGCACAATCAACCACTTGCTGAGAAAGCCCCACAACATACAGCTTTGGACAGCTCAGAAGATGGAGAGAAGATACACACACTTGCGCGAGCCTTGACAGAACAGTCCATTAGGAGCCATGATCTTGGCCACGTCAATCCTTTCAATAGCACAGATAATCCTCTACTGGACCCCTTATCCGAGAAGTTTAGTCCTAGGGCATGGATGAAAGCTCTGATTGGGATTCAGTCCAGAGATCCGGAGAGATACCCGTCAAGGGTTGCTGGAGTTGCTTACAAGAATCTTAGTTGCCATGGTTTTGGTGAAGCTACCGACTATCAGAAAACTTTTGGAAATTACCCATTGGAGCTTGGCAGCCTTTTCAAGAGAATCATTGGAAGGAGGCAGCAGACGAAGATCCAGATTTTACGAGACTTCGATGGACTAGTGCGCTCTGGAGAGATGCTTGTGAGACACTCCACACTTTTTTACCTCTCTGTCCCCAAAGAGCCTGGTACATAAAAAGTTTCCACGAACAATGCTGACTCGACGCTTCCTAGGTTGTTCTTGGGAGACCTGGTAGTGGATGCTCTACCTTACTGAAGACGATATCCGGGGAGACCAACGGCTTCTTCGTCGACTCCCAGTCTTACATCAATTATCAAGGCATTGCTATGCACCAGATGCACCACGATTTTCGAGGAGAATGCATTTATCAGGCTGAAGTCGATGTGCATTTCCCTCAATTAACGGTCTCAGAGACACTAGAATTTGCTGCTCGAGCCAGAGGTATGATACATCCTTCCACCAACAAAACTGGACTTATTGACAGGTGCCCAGCTCCCAGAAATAGGATACCGGGAGTAACTAGAGAGCAATACGCGAAACACATGCGGGATGTGATTATGGCTGTTTTTGGACTTTCCCACACATTCAACACGAAAGTTGGAAACGACTTCGTCCGTGGAGTATCTGGAGGAGAAAGGAAGCGCGTTAGCATTGCCGAAGTGTAAGCGATGTTCTCCTTGAGACATCATCAATGCTGAGGAACTACTGATGTTTCGTGTAACAGGGCCCTCGGTCAAAGTCCATTACAGTGCTGGGACAACAGCACCCGAGGACTTGATAGTGCAACTGCCTTGGAATTCGTCAAAAATCTTAGACTATCCACCGAGATGTCTGGCTCATCGGCGATCGTGGCCATCTATCAAGCATCACAATCGATTTATGACGTACGTATGCCATTTTGGTTTGAAGGTTCGTCTAACAGGTGTGCTGCTTAGATCTTCGATAAGGTTGCGGTCTTGTATGAAGGGAGGCAGATTTATTTCGGAGAAATTCACGCTGCGAAAGCATACTTCATCAATATGGGATTCGAATGTCCACCAAGACAGACAACCGCCGACTTTCTGACTTCTATCACCAGCCCTGCAGAGCGCATTGTCCGTGCAGGGGCTGGAAGAACCCCATTCACGCCTGATGAATTTGCAGCTGCATGGCACAAGAGTGACGATAGGGCCCAACTCTTGCAAGACATTGCCGAGTTTGATGGTTTGTACCCGATCGGAGGTGAATACCTCGAGAAATTCAAAGAAAGTCGTCGGGGTAAGCACCTTTGTTATTTTGTCCCCTTATTATGCTAACTAGTCTACTTCTTCGCAGCGGCCCAAGCCAAATCTCAGTGAGTTCAGTAGATCTCACTTATTCGTATATAGCTTCACTAACAAGATAGACGTATAAAATCCCCCTATACCCTCTCGATCTCCATGCAGGTCAAACTTTGCATCGATCGTGGTTTCCAGCGCCTACAAGGGGATATGAGCCTCATGCTCACGGGATTCATTGGAAACGGTGTTCGTTACATTATTTGTTCTTGTGATCTCGGAAACGCCGTTCCCGCCTTATGCATTTCTGACACCATCCACGGGAGCTCGTTTTACACTTTCTGTTCTCTATACGCCCAAAACACTCTGAGATAGGACTATGCTGACTTCCCCGGTGTCTAGTGCATGGCTCTTATCATTGGTAGCGTGTTCTACAATCTGAAGAATGAGACTGCTGCTCTTTACAGCCGCGGCGCCCTTCTTTTCTTCGCAATTTTGATGGCCGCATTCCAGAGCTCTCTTGAGGTAGATACGAAGTTCAAACTGAAACATGGAAGGTACTGAAGACAACTTAGATCTTGACCCTTTATGCTCAACGGCCCATCGTGGAGAAGCACGCCAAGTACGCTTTCTACCATCCATTTGCTGAAGCCATAGGTGCGTATTGTGATCTTGTCTGTCTGCTCCTCATTGATATCTTCCAGCGTCAATGATATGTGACATGCCAAATAAAATTGGAACAGCAACTGTCTTTAACCTTGCTCTCTACTTCATGACCAATCTGCGAAGAACTCCAGGACACTTCTTCATATTCTATCTGTTCACATTTATGTGTACTTTGACGATATCGATGTATTTCCGCTCCATCGGGGCCTTGTCCAGAACTCTGTCCCAAGCGATGGCACCCGCTGCCATTTTCATCCTAGCCCTGGTTATTTACACAGGATTTGCTATTCCGACAAGCTACATGCATCCATGGTTTCGCTGGTTGAGCTACATTAACCCTGTTTCATACGGATTTTCTTCGCTCATGATCAACGAGTTTCACGATCGAAAGATTCCATGCTCCGCAGCGATGTTCGTACCAGCGGGCCCTACCTACCTGAATATTACCCCCGAGGAGAGGATCTGCTCCACTACGGTAAGTACATCCTGGCTCGGCGTAGATTTTCTCCAAACTTTCGAGACACACTTCCGCCTCATGCACTCTCAATACATTCAGAGAGGCTTGCATATCTCGACTTTTTCTTAGAACACCTCAAGTTAGTCAATGCTGACTTGTCGATGCTCAGGGAGCAGCCGCAGGTGCAGATTATGTGGACGGAGATACATACATCAACGTTAACTTCCAATACTACTATTCTCACTTGTGGAGGTACGTAATACATCAGATCAAACCTTAACTTTAACAGCTGACTGTCCCCAGAAACCTTGGTGTTATGATAGCTTTGATGATATTCGGTTGTGCCGTGTATCTGCTCGCCACCGAATTCATCTCCGCCAAAAAATCAAAAGGAGAAGTCCTCTTGTTCCGACGAGGTCATGTACCAGAATTGGGCCATCATGCCGACGAAGAGGCAAATATTGATGATCGAGTAAACACTGAGACAGTTCTGGCACGAGAGAAGACGGTTCCAGATGCGCCAGCCAGTATCCAGAAGCAAACAGCAGTGTTTCATTGGGATGGTGTCTCTTATGATATCAAGATCAAAGGAGGGCCCCGGAGACTGTTAGACGATGTCGATGGCTGGGTCAAGCCTGGAACATTGACAGCTTTGATGGTCTGTAACATTCCGCTACCTTTCTCGTAAGCAATTCTGATGGCTCCTATAGGGTGTTTCTGGAGCAGGAAAGACCACACTTCTTGACGTACTTGCAAGTCGAACTACTATGGGGGTAGTAACTGGTCAAATGTTCGTTGATGGCCGAGAGCGAGATACTGGATTTCAGAGGAAAACAGGTTATGTACAGCAACAGGATTTACATCTGGCTACGTCTACGGTTAGGGAGGCCCTGTCGTTCAGCGCTATATTGCGTCAACCAAAAGCGATCCCGCGTGAAGAAAAGCTGGCTTACGTCGACGAGGTTATCAAGGTCTTAGAGATGGAAGCCTATGCAGATGCGGTCGTTGGGGTACCTGGTGAAGGTGTGTAGCTTCCAATTTCGAGGCTCCA
>Ga0302140_10011286_pt1 | contig 10997 bp, 8 predicted proteins | sample I_Bog_E1_1_FD_202095 | JGI IMG/M metagenome (GOLD analysis project Ga0302140, IMG submission 202095) | Peat permafrost microbial communities from Stordalen Mire near Abisko, Sweden - I_Bog_E1_1 | ecosystem: Environmental > Terrestrial > Soil > Wetlands > Peat | place: Sweden: Abisko, Stordalen...
AAAAAATATTTAAGTTAAAGTTTGTTCTTTTCAAAAGTTATATTTTTATGATTAAAATTTGTATTTTTCAGTTTTAAGCTATATTTAATATTTTGACATTAAAACAATATAATTTTTTTAATACTATGAAATTACAATTCAAAATACATTTTTAGATAAAAATTTTTTTTTTTAATTTTTTTCTTCGAAAAAAATAGTTTTTTTATTAAAAAATATTATGACTTGGCAATTTTTGCATTAATTCCATTTTTTAAAAATTAAACTTTAAAATAATTTTCTCAATTCCACATTCTATTTAATTTATGGAAGCGCATCATCAGCAACCTTAACAATTACAGTTTTTAATTCTAAATAGCCCTGCAATCCATATTCTCCCAATTCTCTTCCTATTCCTGAGTCTTTGTACCCTCCAAACGGCGTCACAGCTCCGCAAATATCATAGCAATTCACAAAGACTGACCCAGCCTTCAAAGCATTCACCACTTTCATACAATCCACAATATTTTTGCTAAAAACTCCTCCTCCAAGACCATATTTGCTGTTATTAGCTCTTTCAATGGCCTCATCAATTGTTTTAAATTTTAAAACGACCAAAACTGGGCCAAATATCTCTTCCTTAGCCACTGTCATAGACTCAGTTACTTCCCCAATCAAAGTCGGCTCGATAAAAAATCCTTTTGTTCCAAATCTTTTACCTCCTAAAAGAATTTTGGCACCTTCCTTTTCAGCACTTTCGAAGTATTTCAAAATATTCTCCATTTGTCTTTGAGAAATTTGAGGTCCTTGCTCGCAATTTTCATCAAATGGGTCTCCAACAACTTTTTTCTTCAATTTTTCAAGGGCAAGACTAATGAATTCATCATAAACTTCCTCTTGAACATATATTCTGCCTGGGGCAATGCAGCTTTGTCCAGAGTTGATGAAAGCTCCTTTGATAGATTGACTCACTGCAGACTCTAAATCAGCATCCTTCAACACAATGTTGGCTGACTTTCCACCCAATTCCAAACTAACTCTCTTCAAATTATGCTCATGACAACCCCTCATTATCTTATATCCCACAGCAGTGGAGCCTGTGAAGGCTACTTTATCAACTAATGGGTGTTTCACCAAAGGTTCACCACATTTATCTCCATAACCAGGAATAATATTAATGACCCCATTTGGAATTCCCGCTTCATTGCACAAATTCCCAAAAAAAAGGGCTGTTAAAGGTGTTAAGTCAGCAGGTTTCATGACTATGGTGCATCCTGTTGACAATGCAGGTGCAACCTTCCACATAAACATCAAAAATGGGAAATTCCATGGTATAACTTGAGCACAAACACCAACAGGTTCTTTTCGAACATAACATAAATAAGGACCTTCAATTGGTATATTGCTTCCGTGGATTTTGTCAGCATAACCTGCATAATATCTTAACACATTGACACTTTCAGCTATATCCTCAATAGCTGCTGTATATGCCTTCCCATTGTCAATGGTTTCCAGATATGACATTTCATCGATATTGCTTTGGATTAAATCTGCAAGCTTGAAAAGGAGTTTGCTTCTTTGAGAAGCAGAAAAACGACGCCAAGGACCATGGTCAAATGCTTTACGAGCTGCTTTCACTGCAACATCAACATCATCAGATTGTGCTTCGGAGATATTTGCTATGACTTCTTCGGTTGCGGGGTTAATGGTAGGGAATGTTTTGTTTTGGAGGGATGGAACGTAAGCACCATCTATAAAGAGTTTGGTGTATTTGATGGGGAAGGATTTTTTCATTATGAGATAATTTTGGAAAGATTTTGGATTTTTTAAGGCGTTGAAAGCTTTTTTGTTTTATTAAGTATTTTATTTTCAATTGATTTTTTTTAATTTTTTTGAATATTCCATTTCATTTATTTAAATTATTTATAAATTTTCAGTCACAATATAAATGCCAAAGAAAACATATAATTTCTCATGAAATAAAACTTATATATTGATAATTTGCTCTGCATAGGAAAAAATCACTTCCAAAAAAACCTAAAAATATTCATTATTAATTAAAAAAAAAATGAAATGTTTTTTTAAGTAATATCTGAACAAATGTCCTATTTATCTTCAGATGCCCAATCCAAATACGTCTTTTCTCGTACTGGGGTTCCAGGCTCGCTTTCTCATACTTACTCCTCAACTACACAATCCTTTCTTACCTCAAACAACCAATCCAAATATCTTAACAAAGAATCGCTCGCAACAGTTTCTGACAAAAAACCTGATTCCAAATTTCTGATTTCAAAAAGTTCCAACCCCTCTGAATCCCATTCCATTTCCAACGCATCCAACCTTTCAAATCAAACAAACATCAATCTGAGAACGAATTCGAACTCATTAAGTAATAATCGTAATAGTCTTAATAATAATATAAATGTCGAGAATAATGGGCAAAATAACGGCTCTAATCATAACATAGCTTCGTCGAACAATAATAGCACCTCAACCTTGAATTTGAACTCTAAGCAGGATTTTTTATCCAAAGAAAGATCCTACCAAACGACAATAGACTCATTGCAAAGGAAAATCGAGCAATTGAGCAACGAAAACAAAAAATTATCAGACAACATCAGTACCAAATCAACTTCAGTGATGAATAGAAGCATCGATGAGAAAGAACAAAAGGATAAATTGATGACAATTTTGGAGGAAAAGGAAAAAATTGAGAAGAATTACAAACAGAAAATCGAACGGTTGACAGATGAAAACTCCAAATTAATAAAGGAAGTCACTTCAAAACAAACAGAAATAAAAAATCTGGAAAAGAAACTCACAGAAATCGTTTCTGTGGAAACAGACACCAAAGAACAAGAGATGATATCTTCCAAAACTGAGATCCAAAAGCTGAGGAGTGAAAATAAGGATTTGGGAGAAAAATTATCAGAAAAACAGAAGAAATATGAGGAATTGGAAGAAATTTATAAGCAGAAATTGAGCCAATTTAAGAAGGAAATCATGTTGATAAAAACACAACAACAAAACCTAAGTCCTAAGGATCTTCAACCTCAGGAAAATTCGAATGGAATAAAGGAACTTCATGAGTTATTGAAGAAAGAAAAGGAAAATTCAAGTGAACTTGAGAAGAAATTGGAAAATATTAATAAAATGTATGAGGAAAAAAAACATGAGAATCTGGAATTAAAGAACAGATTTATGAGTTTGGAGAAGGAGAAATTCAATTCAAATCAAAAAAATCTGCAATTTTCATTCTCGAATAATTTTGGAAATAATGACTCCAAGATTTTCAGTGCGAGCCCAATACAAAATTCGAGGGTCGGTAGTTTTGTAAAATGCAATTTGGATGATTTTGAAGAGAAAATTAATAATTTGCTCCAAGAAAATGAAAATCTCAACAATACCGTAAAAGAATCACACTATTGGAAGGAAAAATTCCAGGAATTAGAAGATAAAGGTTCAAAAAATGATGAAAAAGAAGGATCTCATCCTCAAATAATGTCATCAAAAATGAAGTAATTTCAGAATTAAAAAATTTTGTAGTTTGTGGAGTGTTTTTTATATATTTTTAAAATTTTTTTGAGGAGGTTTTTTATGACAAATTTAATAAAACATGTATTTTTTTTGTAAAAGAACGGAAAATGATGAATTAAAGCGGAACCTGACAGATATCACCAACGACAATTCAAAAATAAAATCCAAGCTGCTTGAACTCGAGAAAAAATTTTCAAATTTAGAACGAGATTACACAGAAAGAATGTCTCAAAAAGAAGAAGATTTAACAAAAAATTATGAAAAAATCATCAAGGAACTCGAAGAACAAAAGGAGAAGAATATCAACAAGATTTCAAAGGAAAATCACGAGCTTAAACAACAAAATGATGATTTTCAAAAGCAGATTCAAAAACTTCTCTTGAAATCAAAAGCCTTTGATTCTCAAGATCGTCCTCCTGATAAATTAGAAAACAAACAATTGCCTCCAAACTCCTCACCTATCCTAATCATTAATGAAATGATGACCCCTTCAGCTTCAATGTACAAAATCGAAAAGGCCAAAGACCCAAAAACCAACACTGTCCTACAACAAAAAACTTTCGGTGGCCTGGCCCCAATCAATGAAAATCAAGAAGAAAATAACAGTTCCGGCTCTGGGGATTCAAAATTAATAAAAAAACAACCTGAAACATTAAAGAAAATGACTAGTCTCGGGGCTTCCAACAACCCAAATCAAAATCCATCTAGCAGTAGTAATAACATTAATATGACAAATGGCAATAACATGGGACAAAATAATGAGAAAACAAGTAATTTAATGATTCAGAAACAAAGCAGTTTGATATATTCTCAACAAGGGTTAGCGAAATTGCCTCAAACACAAACCAGCATCAATAGCCAAATGAATAGTCAATTAAAAATAGCAGAAATCAACCAAAGCAAACTTTTACAAGCAAAATCAAACGATATTAAAAGTCATATGAGAAACCCCTTTATTAAAGAAAACCCCAAAGAACCAACCAACAACAGTAATAGCAACAATAGTTTCGCCAAAGAAAAAAGCGCGAATGAATCAAAAACTGAATTTTACAAAGGGGAATCACATCTAAACTCTCAAAGCAGAACCGATTTGAAGGCTTCGAATATCATGAATTCATTCAATCCATTCAAACAATCTGCCGAAATGGCAGCGAAGAAAGATATTGGAAAAGATAAAAAAGTGATAATGTTTAATTTGATGGACAATCATAAAAAACTAAACAATAATGGCAGTGCCAGTGAAGGTCCAACAAGTGGCTATATGGGAGGCAACTACTCTTCTAATAAATAATAAAAATCTTAGTTTTGTCTAGAATGGAAATTGATTTCCAAAGTTTTTTGATATTGTATTAATGGAAAATTATTATAAAATAACAAAGAAAAGAATTTATAAGAAAAATGAAAATGATGGTGCACAATTTTGAAGTTTATATAAAATATCAGAAAAAAAAGCAATTCTTTTATAAAATATTTTTTTATTGGCAGTCCTAAAATTTCTGAAATAAATGCGAATTTAAAATATTTTTTTCTAAATAAAAAAAACAATGAAAAAAAATAGCTTTTTAATTAATTTTTGCTTGCAAATTATTTGATCCAAAAAAAAAGGTTTTCCTTTTTCATTTTTCCAACACAAACCCTCAAAAATTCACCCAAAAGCCAAATGAATAAAAAATATCTAAGTATCAATATTTGAGATAAAAACTTGCCTCTCATCTTGCTTTTTTCTTCTATCTATTGCAAAATTTCTCCTTTTGTGTGATTCTAGCGCATCATTGTTCAATTCAAAGTTTTACAAAATGGTATATCCGACCAAAAAGCTGCTCAAAAGCATGCCTTTCATCCCTTTCAAACGGAAATTGTTGAAAAGGTTCCGCCAACAATCCAGTTCAAGTAAATTTAAAAACATGAAGAAAGTTCCATTGATTTTAAGAGGTAAATGAAGAATATTAAGTTTTTTTTATTATAAAATTTTATTTTTATCAAGAAGACCAGGAAGATCAAAATAAAAAAAAATATTTCCGAGAACACCTGAAAATTCCTGAACCAAGGGGAAAAATTCCCATAACAGATGACAACCAAAGGCAAAAAAAAATATTAATTTCATTTTATAGTGTATTTCGCATAAACAGGTTGAGTTTCATTCAAAAAGAAGGAAGGACGGTACGAAAATTATTTCTAGACGATAATTTCAATTTTCTCACCTTGAAGACGGAAAAAAAAACGTAAAAAAAAAAGCAAACATTTAATTAAACCTAAAAAAGGAAAGAAATGAAGGTCACTTACATGAAAAAAGAGGCTGATTTCACCAAGGCGAAGGAAAATTTCCCTTTCTTTCAAAGGATTGTTTTGAATGGTATAAATTCAATTCCACAAAATTTTTTGAAAAAATATTCCAAAGAAGAGTTCAAAAACGATGAATGTCTTGGTAGAAAAAAAGTGAAAAATTGAAAAAGAAATTATAAACAGCTTGTTTCTTCATAAATATTTTGAATAATATTGGAAACATTTTAATCTCATTTAAGAATTATTTAAGCTTCATTTTATATTTATTAAAATCAAAAAGATAATCTTTGATTAGCTAGCTAGTAAGGGTTTTTCATAAAAATTATTCAATTCATATTGAATTTGGAAAAAAATAATTTTTTTTGTTTAATAAAAAAAATTATTTTTTGTTCAAAAAAATTATTTTTTGTTCAAAAAAATAAATTCGTTTATTGTAATTTTTGCAAAAAATAAAAAAAAAATTTTAATTGCTTAATTTTTATCATTTACTCAAAATCGAAAATTCATAACCAAAAAATTACTTTCTTTATAACTTTCATAAAATTAAGCCACTCTCAAATTTTTTTTAATACCAAGACTCAAATTATAAATTAATATTTATAAAAGACAACTTTTGAAGATTGCAATTTTATTTTCTTAAGACGAGAATTATATAATAAGCCAAACTTTTTCTCAAATCATTAAAATGGGTTGTTCATTTTCAAAAAAAGACAAAATATTTATCAAGTATTTCTTCTTTTTTATTTCTTTTTTATCAACCAGCTATCATCCCCTACTATTTATTCAGCTATCCAGTGCCATCTCCTCAAAATATTTCTCAACCACCCATCCTTAAGCCAGTGCTCATCAAAACAATCACTGCAGGAACAGAACCTCACTCCAATATTTCGTTGCAACCACATATTTTAGTATATTTGTATATGTTCTTCCTAAAATTTTAATTTTTTTTTTAAAAATATTAGTCAAATGCTACAAAATTCAAGGAAACCATTCATACAGAGCAAATAAATTCAATCGAAAACATCAAAGAGGAAATTGACTCGCATCAACAAGAAAAATTTTTCATAAAACTTCCGACATTTTCCAAAAACCAGTTGAAAAATGAAGTCATTCACATCAAAACGATAAATGTTCCTTTGATCAGGAAAAATTCCCTCTGCAACACAAACAATTTGCCTAACCCAGCCTCAAACATCAAGTTTCGGCGAAAAAGCCAGGCAAATTATTATAATTCCCCGGTTTTAAGGTTCGGCAGTCCTGTGAATAACAAAAAAAAGACTGAAATTTCTTGCATGACACCAAATTCTCGTGAGATTTCCTTAATTTCAAAAGAAAAGGATTCTTCCTCTTACACATCCTTGAAAACCCCGACCAACAAATCCCAAAACGTGATTTCTTTTAATGATGTTTCTCTATACAAAATGAACCTAATCGAGTTTTTTCGAAATGAGGAAGTTAAAGAATCCAACAAAAAGGTCGAAACCCCGCTAAAAAGCATCATAAAATATCCAAGAAAGGATTCAGATGGACAGAAAAATTCCAACAAACTACCAAGGCCTAGCGTATATTTAAGATTTCAAGACCAAATTATAGAGATTCCAGGTATAATATTGAATTTGCAGTGGTATATTATTTCATTTATTTACTATCAAAGACAAACCGGATTCGGGGGCTTTTCAATCAAAAGATAGTTCTAACTCTATTTTATCGAACTCCTCAGGAGTGAACAGCCCTATCTCACCGAAAAAGAATTTGCCAAGATTTTCTATAACATTGATTCCTTTATCATACAATTTAAATAAGGATCTGAAAAACATCAAGGGAAAAAAACAAGAAATTGAATTGACGAACGAGAAGGTGAATCAATATGTTTTTATCAAGAATTTGAGGAAGTTTTAAAATTCTTGTGTTTTTTTAATAATTTTTTGGTTTTAGCAATAATTCCAGTTTAAAAAATGTCGGAATTTTGAAATTTGCTTTTGATGATATCAAGAGAAAATATTTTGTAAATTGAACTTTTTATAGTTTTTATCATCCCTTCAATGTTTTAATAGACGGTTTTTTGCGTGGAAAAATCAGCTATCAGCAATTATTCGGAATTAGACAAAAAGATTGCTTTTTATAAAAACATTGTTAAAATAAATGTTTTGCATTATTAATTCATTTTATTTTAGTCACATCCACATTTGGTCAAATTGCATGAAGTCATTTATGATTTCATTCAAAACAAGTATTATTTTGTCATGGATTATATGAAGAAAGGTGTGATTTTGTCTGAAAATTTTCTGAAGCAACAGGAAAAGCAAAATCTTTTGAAGGCTGATTTATTAACTCCAAATGCAAGTTTGAATTTTTTCAGACAATTTTTGAGTGCTATTGATTTCAGTACTACTTTTTTCTTGGTTTTAATTTCACTTATTAAAAAAAATTCATTCTCATATTTTTGTTAAAATTTAATGTTTTTTTTTTTAATTTTATAGTACATAAGACTCTAAATCGAACTCATTCATTGTTGAAAGTGCGATCAGTGTTTGTCGATGAAAAAAATAATTTAAAAATCTGGGATTTTTGGATGAAGGATCTCTTTGACCACGATATTTCGACACTCACCAATTTGGAAGATGCAGAACTTGACAGCAAACATAAAGATATGAATTTCGCTATACTTTTGTTAAGAAAAATGCTTTTGGGAAATGAATCGATCAAAGAATCCAAACTTTATGAAGATTGGCCTGAATCTTTGCAAAACTTAATTGAAAAAATAACTGATAACAAAATGACTACAATTGAAGATTTCTTGGTTAATTTTGAAGATATTTTTTTTTATAATATTTCCTTTTTTTAATTTTACATAATGTTTGATTTTTATAAAAAATAATTTTTTGATTCCCTTTCTAATTATATTAAAAAGAATGATGAATGGGTCACTGATAACGGAAATTATAAATTTGAGAATGTACAAAACAAAATTTCAGAAGCTTCTGACCTTGATATCAAAAACGCTTTAACCAAATTGAGTTTTAGGGGCAATGTTTTGCTCAAAGCAAGGAAGAAAGAGACATGAAAGACTTTTTATCTAAATCTTATTTTTTAATGAATTTCAAATTTTTCTTTATTATATCTTTTTCAATATAATAATGGATTTGTATAATTATTTTAAATCTAAATTATTACTTTGATAAAAATACAAAAAAAATGATATTTTCAAAACTAAATTTTTTTTTTTTAATTTTATGGTCATTTTTGCAAATTAAAATATTTGAGGTCTGTTTCTGGGAAAACCCATTGGTTATTTGATAAATAATATGATCGATATTCCTCAACCCCTAGATTTAAATGTTTTAATTTTTTAAAAATATATAAATGTTTACCAGTGACTTCGCGAAGCATTTTCACAGATTCTGGGAATTCTACCTCGCTATCTTTATCTTCGACTTCGATTTTTAATAACGAAAAGGTTTTGTCATTTAGATAAGTATCAATGATGAAATATCTAAAATAAATGATAATATAAATTGTATTAAGATTTCAACGATTTTCCAATAAAGCAAATTCTTTCTTTCTTCAAGGTGCGTTTATTGAGATCTCTTTGGAATAAAAACGAATTGTATTCTCTTTGCGAAATTTGTCTTTTCGTTTTGATGGTCTCTTTATTCAGAGCTGTCATTTTGCAAGAGTATGTGTATGTATAATACCCTTTTGAATACTAAATAATTAAAAATTTTTTATATATTCAAAAGCAGTAATTTAAATTTCTTACGCTTTTTCTGACTCTGATGATGTCTTCAGGATTTGTCTCCTCTTTCAAGAAAGTTTCTTCGATTTTAAATTTCTTAATTTTTATATCGCTAGGGAGATCCGGCTTTTGATTATCAGCTTCAAAAAATTAAATATTGATTTGTTTCAAACAAAAATTACGCAAATCAAGCAAATATCTTCTTTTGTATCTCATTTTTTTTGTATGTGGTCTCCCTATTAATTTACTTATGACACTCAACAACCTATTCTTCTTGTGTTCGAAGTTCCTGATCGCTTTATTATCAATTATGATAAAATTGGGATGTCCCATCCATGCATTTTGGATCTTCGTGTCAATATCAATCGCCACTTGCAAATCTCTCTATAATCTTTATTTAATCTCTTAAAAAACCGAATAAATTACTTCATATCTGGCCACATTTCCTAAATTGTAAAATTCTGCTGCTCCGTTGGCTGCAGTCACTAGGTGTATCACCCCATCATATCTCCTATCTCTCAATGTCACTTCACTCCATCCCTTTTCATCCATCAAAGTCTGCCAACATTCAGGTTTCATATAAGCGCACCCATCCATTAAGCCTCTATCTGTCAAAATCACAGCCTCTTGTTTGGCCAAAAGGGCCAATTCCATGAAGGTTTCCTCCAAATGGCATTGCGTTAATAGAAGTGTTGTCTACATAAAGAAATTATATTAGAATATATGTTTTATATTTAGTGGAGAAAAACTTGGAAACTGATAGCATCATCATCACTGTAAGCCACGGTTTTTATCATTCCTCCTCCTTGGGCGATTAAAGTAGCAGCTTCTGGAACGATGAAAACTGCAATATCATGCTCTCTGAGTTTTTCAGCAACATAGGCAAGACCTTTTTATGAAAAAATTGATTTTGGACTCTTTTTTTTTGGAAGTTTAAAATATTGGAACCTGTGGTTTTCCCGGCACATGGACCTCCTGTAATGCAGATTTTATGGATTGTAAATTCGTTATCATTTCGATTTATTTTCCTTTGTATTGAATTCTGAATTGGCTCGGGTAATTGGGAGCTGATCTCAGCTAAAAAACAAATAAAATATTGCTCAATTTTGATTTAGATCATTACCCATTGAATCGTTTGATCTTTCCTCTTCAATTTGAGGTTGAAAATAACTATGTCTTTTTGAATGAAGACGCCATTTGTTATAGAGATCTAGCATGATATAGCAACCGGCTACTGTTATGGAAGACCAGGCAAGATAGAGCCATTTATTTTCCTTAAATTTTATGTCCATAATATCTAAAATATGAGTTCAATAAAATGAAAAAAAAATAAAATAAAAGACTTAAAAAGAAAAATGAGGCCTATAATTATTTTTATGTGTAATTTTTTTTGCTTTTATACAGAAAGAAAATCCAACAAAATTATTATTTGCTTTTGTTTTTTGAAAACATTTCTCAAACCTTG
>Ga0302140_10011293_pt1 | contig 10995 bp, 6 predicted proteins | sample I_Bog_E1_1_FD_202095 | JGI IMG/M metagenome (GOLD analysis project Ga0302140, IMG submission 202095) | Peat permafrost microbial communities from Stordalen Mire near Abisko, Sweden - I_Bog_E1_1 | ecosystem: Environmental > Terrestrial > Soil > Wetlands > Peat | place: Sweden: Abisko, Stordalen...
CCTAAATCTCTAGAAAATTTATGATTTTGGAAAAGTTCATTTTTCTTATAAAAAAATAAATTTATAATTATTAAATTTTAAATTTTTTTTAAAAATAAATTTTTTAATGATAAATTTTCAAAAATTTTTGGGGTTTTTAAAAAATGAAATAATTAAAAAAACAAAGTTTTAAATAAATTTATTATAATTAATTTAAATATTTTTTTTTTGAGATTATCTAAAAAAAATTTTAATTGTCATGATGATTTATATGAATGTTAATGTTAATAAATTTGTTTGAAGAAATAGAATTTGAACGTCAAAAACAACACCAATTGGGACCCTCCTACAAAGCCCAATATTAAATATCGTTTATTCTCAATATATTTGCCTAATTCCCTTTATTTTTAATGTATAAATGATGATTTTTCAAATATTTAAATTTTTACTTCCAAAAGTTTATGAATAAAAATATCGATGAATTTGCAACTCCATATAAAATCAATCCCCATTCCAAACCCTATAAAAACACCTTGAAAGAAAGTCTAAATAAATATTTACATTATTGGGAATGATGCAAAGTAATGAAACTAAAATAAAGCATGAATAGGAATATCCATAAATGCAAATGACCTTTTAAAATTAATTAATTAAAAAAAAAAAAAATTCTTCTTTAATGCCTGCGCGTATCGAATTTCACTTCCGAAAAACCTCATCAAGAAACAAACTATTATTGGAACCACAAAACCAATCCCGTAAATCTAAACAATTCATTCATATTTTCCAAAATTTTATAAATAGCTACTAAACTTGCAGCTACTGGAACAAAGTTAAAGTCTGCTTCATAAGCATCTTTATTCTAAGTTATCATTTTCATCATGACTCAAATTTTTAAATATAAAATACAGTTGATTTCAAATATTGCGAGAAATTCCCCGCTGCAGCAATTGCAAAAATCAAAGTTGTATAAATCCAAAAGGGTCCATATCTAAATAACTTATTTTAAACAAAAAAACAACCAGATCCCAATTTACAAATCTGGGTTCTTGGATATAGTGTCCAGAAAATTCGATTTGATAGGTATAAAGGATTGCAAAATCCTATTTCTAACCTCTATTGTTTTGATGTCGAAAAAAGGTTGATAGTATCTAAAAATTAAAGTTCCCTTCCATTTTTATAGATCAAATATACTCCACGGTGAAACAACTCACATTATTGTTGTTGTTTGGGGCAGGAGCCTCATCATTGGAGCTTGGGTCTTCCTCATCTTTGACATTCTGTTTTTTGACTTGGATCGGTTGGAAAAAAGCTGAGGAAATTCCTGTGTTGTTATCGTTAGAACCAGTCTCATTGAGATTCAAGGGCTACGTATGAATGGAGTAAAGATGATTAAAAAATTAAAATAAGGGGATACAGGTTGATATTCCGAATTTTTGTTCTTTTTTTCTTTTGTGCCTTTCATTTTTTAATAATTTTTTTTTTTTAATCCAATATACAACAAAAGCCAAAATGATAATTTCTTTATTATTCAAATAAAATCAAAAATTTGTTTATATGAAAATTTTCCTCAGAAAACTAATTGAAATCAGACTCCGAGTTCAAAGCCACCCTCTATACAAAGAGTATTCAAAACTCACCTTTGCACTCCATTAAAACCTAATCAAGGAACCTCTTCTTTATTAAAAACGACTTAAAAGAAGTCATTAAAGTCGGCAAATTGGTCATTGCTGTTTATATTTTATACCAGAGTTATGAATTTATTCACCGAAGGCATTTCCGAGATTTTTATGCTAAAGGAAGTACCCCAGGATATGTTTTTAATTTTTACAATTGTTTTTATTAAATCACATTTTTTTTTTTTAAAGATCTCGTACATCACGACCAAACATCCAATAAACCCTCCGATTTTGTTTCCAAATCCAAATAAAATTGAAAATGCTGAAGTATTTCGAAAAAAATTATCAAGAGTCATTTTAAATATTGAAAAAAGGAACTAAGAAAAACTTTAAAATTATATGGTGAAATATATGACACCATCATTTTCGATAACTACAAGATTAGAAATATTTACGAAGAACATGCTTCAAGAGAAACTTCAAATTATATAGACGAAATGCTTTTTTTCGATAATGAAGTGAAGAAAATCTTGGAGGTGGCGTTGTTCGAAGGAAACGAGTTCGCAGTTGAAATTTGCTTGTGTTTTTAAATATTTAGTGACTTTTTTTTTAGATGAGGAAAAATGTTTTCGACCCAAAACGAAATATGAAAAAAGAGTTTAATCAAAAAAATGAGAGGTACGAAGATCAAAAGTTAAGAGCTAAAATTCTGCCTGTATAAATTCAAACCCAAGAAAAAATTTCTAATTTTAAAAGTCTAAAAAAATTAATTTTGGAAAACAATATGAATATTCCAAATTTATTGTGTTTCCAATTTTTAGATTTTGTCTATTGTGATAAATAATATTTAAAATTATTGAAAACACAATTTTCTAACACACAATTTCAGACTCCTATATATACAAAAATCCAAAGCCATATGTTATAATAATTTATCTTTATTCTCCCTCCAAAAAGCAACACCTTTATGTTACCAAACAGCAATATCTACGATGTTTTCGGAAATTGTATTTCCAATCAATATGAATTTCAGCAATTTGTAACCCCAAGCAAAAATAACAATAATTTCATTCAAAACGAAGATGATGAGTTCAAATCTCCTCAAACTTATTACGAGCCCTCAAATGAGAAAGAAAATATTAAAAGAATCGGTCAAATTGATTTGGTGAGGGATACAAGGAGAAGAACTGCTTTAAATGATATAACCCCGATTAAAAAAGAAACCAAAGCAAGAAAAAGTGAGATTCAATACGTAAATACAAAAATTATGAAGAAAATCGCTTATTTTTAATAATATTTAGGATATTAAGTGTTCGGAGGAAAAAATCAGATTTTATAGATGAAAAGATGTTCATTCTTTCAAAATTTAAAGACAAAAGTGTTCATTCCCTCAGTATTTATAATTAATGAGCACAAATAAAATAATTTATGCTGAATTGTCTAAAACCTGAGACTTAAATAAGTTCTTTAAATTAATCAACAACATTTTTTATCTAATTTTCATTTGTTTTTTCATGTTTAACATTTTTTTCATATCAAATAAATTTTTTAAATAAAAAAGCAAAAAATTTAATTATTTTTATAGTTAACATTTTAATTAATTATCTAAACCCATTAAATTTGCCACCTTCAATTTTTGTAATTCCTAATTCAGTGATAGAAATTAATCATTTACATTTTACTTTGATCACATTAAAAAAAAAACTACAATATCCAACAAATTTTCCATTTTATCTTATTTTCTCTCCATCATCACATCACAATCCTCGAAAAGTCCAACTTTATTATTCCATTCGCATTTCAAATAAGCGCCGTTCGATTCCAAAACCTTCACCTTTTCTCCTTGTGTCAAAAAGAAGAAATCCAATCCCTTAGACCAAGTCTCCTTCACGCAAATTCCATAGGCATTCACTTTTTTAAAAGCTTCACCGGTGTTTTTTTCTGATTTGGATGAACTTTTTTCAGTCAGGAAGAAATTGAAACCTTTAGTATAATCGAAATTTTGGTTGGGGCTTTCTGGCTTCCCGCGGTTTTTTTCCTTTCTTTTCACTATGTCCTCAGCAGATTCGAAGACCAGTTCATCTTGAACAGGATATTTGTGAATTTTGGGTTTATTTTCAATGTTTTCAGTGTTTTTTTTCTTGTTTTCTTCCAAAGGCTTCTCTTCAATTAGGCTTAAAATCTCATGGTTGAAGGGGGATTTATTGGCATTTAATCCAAATGAGGACTTTGAATAAGTGAGATTGGACTTGGTTTTAGAGCTTTCCGGCATTAATGATTGTTTGTTTTTATCTTTAATCTCTGATTTTTTGGTTTCCTCATTAATTTTATTCAAATCATGAAATAAGCTATCAGATGGTTTTTTTGTAATAGTCTTCCCCTTTTTTTGATCTTGGAGTTCCATGCTATGTTGCTTTTCTATAGATTTCCCTGAAAATTGCTCTTTTTTCAACTCCATACTTTGTTGTTTTTCTAAAGGTTTCTCTGAAAATTTGAATTTTTCTTGACTCTTAGTTTTTACACTTTCATTCAAATTTGGATTTTCTGCCTCAGGTAGACTTTTTTCTTGGGTTTGGAAATGTTGTGAGTCCCTGCTTTTTTCCTGCATATCTTTTCCAAACCCATAGTTCTTATAATTTTTTTCCTCCAAATTATTTTTTCTCCCTCCAATATAACTATCTTCCTTCATTTTCCCTAATGAAAACCCTTCGTTTTTCCAATTTTTCTCATATTTATTGCCTTTCTCTTCATTGAGATCCTCATTTTTCGTAGGACTTTGGTTCTTATCAAAATCAGTTCCGAAGCCTCTTCTTTGAATCTCGTTCTCTTTTTCTTGAAAGGACCTTTGGCCTTTGGCATTGGCGACCCTTTGTCCTTCAGTCATTATTTTCAGTTGTTCTGATTCCACATGCTGCAATTTGGCAGCCCCAAACCCCCGATCATCCATTTTTTTATTAAGAAAAATCGATAACTTATTTATGTCAAGGTCATTTCCTTCCTTGACATTTTTTGTTTCTGGTGGTTTTCTGTAAGTTGGGTTTTTTTCTATTTTCCGCACGAATTCCTTCTCTTTTATCTCATCCATTGAAGTCTTATTCATGGCAAGATCCTCATTTTCCCCTACTTTTAAAGAATATTTGTTATGATCAAATTTTCCGGGCTCATCAGACTCTATATTCATATTGACGTCCAAAGGAGAAACCTCATCTTTTCTTCGAACGGACGTTTTTTCGCTTAAATTCTCATCATTTTCCATAAAATTTCCCTCCTTCAGTCCCCTCATATCACTGAGATCCTTGTTCTTATCTTCGACTTTCATTGGAGAAAGATCGACTTCTTTATAATTTTCCAGTTTCTTTGGGTTTTTCTGGAAAAAAATTAGACAATCGGTTTTGAGCAACATCAATCTCTTGATTAGTTGCCTGATATTGATGACCACTTCAATCAAAAGTCCCACCATATTAATGAACATGATGACTCCAAGGATCCCAATAAACACCCAGCCCAATTGCAGTTTGGTTTGGTTGGAAAAATCATTGATATAATAGATTAAAAAGAGTAAATGCATCAATAGAAGTCCGAATTCTGTGATGATTGATATGACATTGTTCCTCATTTCTTTAAAAGGACGTGCCATTAAAAAATAAATCCACATTATTAAATAAGCTGTGAAAACCAAACCAATTTGAAGTGAAGGCAACCAATGACCAAAAGCTAAAGAAAAACAGATAAAAATCTTCCGAAAACTTGAAAAAATTGGGTTTGTTCGTGTGAGAAAACACTCAGTTTTATTTAATTCCCAGAGATATGAGAATTTTATGTTGAACTCCTCATTGATTTCTTGTCTATGGTCGTAATGTGCTTTTTGGTTGAGTTTTTTATAGATTTCTTTCAAGATATGAAGACAATAACAAAAGAAAAAAAGCATCATTAGAAAGGAAAAGGCGTTGAAAATAGTTGCAAAGGATGGGTTCATAATTTGAAGGGCTATATAGAGGTAGAACTCCAATTCAGCGGATTGAATAATCTGAAGAAAGAGGCTCCATTGAAGGAAATTTTGGAGTTTTTGGCAACTTTCAGAGTATTTGAAAACGAAGTTCTTGTTAATTTTGAAAAGAAGTCCCAAAAAACTCCAAATTGCCAATTGAATTAGCATAAGGGTGGCTGCATTGAAGAGAAAACTGGAAGATTTGTTTTGAAGTTCGAATCTTAAAGGAGGCATTTGATTATAGATATTAGTTGATTTGTAAGAAGTGTCGGAGTTTGTATTGAAAAGCTTTTTAAAAGGGTTAGGAATCAGATTGTTGAGGTTGAAATTGTATAATAAGGAAAGGAAATCATTGAAGTTCAGTGGGAAATCAATGTTGATGAAGATCATGTAGCTCAAAAGTTGGGCAACGTCAATAAATTTCCAAATAATACCGAAGAGACCAACAACAAATAAAGGTAGGAATGTCGCACTGATGATAGCAATTGCAGCAGTTGTTGCAGTTTCAAGATTGTTGACGTCTTGGTTGTCTATGATATTAATAAATTAAATATTTAGAATATTTAAGTTAGTTGGGGTATTTTTTTAAAGTAAAGAAGGTCGCAAATTTTTATTAGTTTATTTTAGATGGAGGGACCAGGGGGGGGGGATAATAACTTTTTTAAGAGGGGTGGCTCAGAATAATAATTTTGGTAAATCCAGAAAGTAAAAAAATTACATTCACAAGTTGCAACAAGAACATCAGTATAACCTGATGGACATTGGCAGATACCATTCATAGGTAAATGACTCGGGGTTCCTCTGTTAGATAAACAGTAAAGACATTCATTTGGCTCGTCCCCAGTGCAATTGTAACAGGAATAATGACAATCTAAAGCAATAATATCTGCCTAAGAAATTTTATAATGACATTTCTATTACCAGAACAGTTGTATTGGTTTGTTTCGAATAAAGATCCTTTGCATGAACAATATCCCAGATTGAAAGATCTCGTGGAAGAATTGCAAGAAGCACATTGCGAATTATTGGTACCAACGCATGACCCACATGACGGATGGCATAGAGAATTCGATATCAAGGCTCAATCAAAAAAAAAAAAAACTTAAAATTCTTTAAATAAAAATCTTTTTTACGCAAACATATTGATAAATAATCCAAATCACTGGATCCTGATGGGCATCCACACTGCATAGAGTTGCCGTTTGTTAAAACGACGCTATGGTTGTTTGAACAAGTAGTGCAGTCCGAATCCAAAGGCCCACCACATGTTTGACATCTGAAGTTGCAAGCTTATTATTATAAAACAAATTAAAAATGAAAAGATAGTTTGATGAACCAAGACATAAATTCGAGCCATTCACCGGATAGTAATTTGTGTTGCATGAGCATAGGTCATTCGTTAAAGTGCGGTTTGCAATGCAAGCAACACATTCATCTGCTGTTGGACCGATGCATGTTGAGCAAGAAGGGTCACAATTTTGAGTCAAAATAGCTTAAAAATTAAAAATTAATTATCTCCTCCAAAAAATTAAATATTTATACTAGAACAATTGTCCATTCGATTGATATCTGACATCCCAGTTGGACATATGCAAGTATTTGAGCCTGTCATCACACGATTTTCAAAACAAGTTGAACAGTCATTGTCCAATAGTCCACTGCACGTTTGGCATGTTCGATAACACTCTTGGGATTAAAAAAAATTATTTTTACAAGGTAAAGTTCACCAAATTTCAAAAAATTCAAGAACTTTCGCATTGCTGCTGAGCATTACTATCATAATACCCTGATTGACACGGACAAGTGCCATTATTCAGCGTTCTTGTCGTTCCACATGTGACACAATCCGAATTTGAGGGACTAATGCAAGATTCACAAGTATAATCACAGCCATTATAGAGTATAGCTGATAATCAATTTCAAACAAAATTTGTTAATATTTAATCAATTTTTAAAAAATATTATAATCTATAATGTCTTTAGGTAGTATTCTTACTTGAACAATTTTCTTCTCGATAGTTTATATCTGAATAATTTGCTGGACACACACAATATCCATTTATAATTGTATGATTCGTGTAGCAGGACAAACAATTGCTTATATTCTGGGGATTGCAAGATTTGCATCTTATATCACAAGCTTTGAAATGTTAAATCTTTTTAATTAAAAATAAAAATCCCACAAGCACATGTGCTATTGGTGTCATTAAACATTCCATTTGGGCACACACAGGAACCATTAATTACAGACATCGATGAATAACAACTGAGGCAATTGTTAATTTTAATTCCGGAACAAGTCGCGCATGAACCAGCACAGGCTTAACAAATTTATTTTTGCAATTTTGATAGTTTGAAATTTTTGGAATTTTTAAATTTTTTTAAAATTACCTTCACAGTCTGTATTTCCAAAATCGTTGAGACCAGTGTTACATTCACAGTAGCCTGAGTCTGAACTGACCAATTGTAAAGTTCGGGTGCTAGGGCATGTTGCGCAATCGGATGCAGTGTTGCCGTAACATTTTAAACATGTATTGTTGCATACTGTGATAAATAATGAAAAAGTACCAAAGTATTAAAAGTAAATCATAAAAAAACAACAAAAAAAAAGATCAAATTCAATAAAATTACTCCTGCAAACTTGATTCTTATCATCTTCTGTCCATCCTGTCGGGCATGCTCCAAGGCATTGTGAATTATCCAAAAACAGTGGAGAAAGACATGAGGTGCACCCAGTGTTGCTCGTATTACTGCATGTTTTGCAGCTGGGGTCACAATAGGTGTAATTAATTGTTTGGAAGTTCATATAATCCAAAGAAGTTAGCATATCAAAATTAGAACTGGTGGTGTAATTTTTCACTGAAAAGACAACAAATTGATCTTCAAAGCAAGGACTATAAGTGTCACTTTTCCAAGGCAAAGTGATATTATCAAGAATTATTGTATATTTCTGTGAGGCAATGTTTATATTATTAACTCCGATGATCAAGTATTTCACATTGAAATACCAGTATGTTATTAAATTTATTGGAGCTGAAGCCTCTGTATCGTAAAGGTAACATGAGAAATTTGTAGGTGTTGAATAATTGAAGTCATACTGAAAAGGAAAAAAAACCATCAGCAACTGATTAGCCATTAAAATAGTTGCGTTCAAATATAAATATATAGTGATTGTTGTCAAGGCACCGATGCTGGTGTTTTCTGCGTTCAGGCCAATTATATTAATGAAGGAATAGCTTCTCGCATCAATTGAATAATCTTCAATAATATATCCTAGTTCATCGAAAGAAAAACCAGTGGATGAATAACCAAAAAAAATAGAACTTTCTGTCACTCCTGAAACGAGTTGAAGTTTGCGGATGTTGTGTAATTCAATCTGGAAAATCTTATTTTGAGGAAGAGGGACGGTTTGAATTATGGGAATTTGCAAAAATTGGTCAGCATTCACCGAACAAGGCATTGTGTTGTTGTTAATTTTGCATATTATTTGGCCATTGGGGTTGAATTTCACGAAGGTTTTCCTTAATAACATGATGAATATGGAAGAATTGACTTGCAGGGAAGTAATTGTGCTGGGGATTATGTTTAATTGATAAATAGGTGGCAGATAAATACAATCATAAAATTTTGTAACGTTGCTTGTTGAATTAATGTCCACCTCGGCTGTTAATAGACTTGAAGCAGATTTAGATAAAGTTTCCAAAGCAGCAATTTGGTTTTTAAGCATTGAAAGAGTTATCGTCGCAGAATCTGAGGTTGGGTTTTTGAAACCATAGCATTTTATAATTAAAGCAATTGGTCTTGTGAAATAATTATCTCTGAAAGTTATGAGTAAACTTGCCACATCTAATATAAGAGTCCCAATGAATTCAGGCACTGCCCCAAACGATGTTCCATTTGTGCCAAAAAAGACTTGACATTGTGTATATTCTGAACTTATAGCGAAGAAGTTACTAAAATTGAGACTTAATGAATAAGTATGAAAGATTGTTCGATTGTAATTTATAGTCAAAATGAAAGTGGACATTGCGTTTTTACTGCTCATCGAAAAAATCATATTGGAGACATTCAAAAAAGGTGATGTTGCATTATAAACGTTATTATTTAAAGATATTGCTGTGTCATTTTCATAAACTGGGTTCACTTGACTTTGGTAGAAAATAGAGGAAGTAAATGCGACGGACCAATTATTAAAAAAACAGAAATTCAAAAGGTTTATTGTGAAGCTTTCGCCCAATTCGTAAGTTGAATAGTTTGTGACTGAGGAAATATTGTTGACTGTGATCTGGTTGTTAGTGGTCGAGACATTATAAGAACAACTATATGATTTGTTGTAATTATCAAAAATAACACAGGTGGCATTCGTTGTCGCAGTCGTGGAAATGGAAGTGATGAAAATCAAATTTATCTGTATGAAACAATCCAATGAAAGACATGTGAATTTGGTATCAGTTGTCACATTTACAGTCATATCATCAATATAAGTCCCTGGGAGTACAACTGGAAAAATGGCTAGCTTTGAATTGGCAGTGGCTACAGTAAAATTTCCACACATTCCAGAAAATAGGGCGCCATTGTTATTGGACCAAGTAAAGGCCAGAGTGCAGGGTGCAAGTGAAAAGTTTTTGAACCAATCAAGTGGGATTTTAACTGAGTTTAACACAACTCCGACCCCTGTTTGATTTCCTGAATATAAGGAATTATTTTCATAAGGACAATATACTGCGTAATTTTTAATGTTTTTTGTATAGGCAAGACTTATGCATTGTGAGATGGTTGCTACAAAGGAGGCTTGACTATTGAAGAAAATATCATAGGAGCTAGAGATAGTGAATCCAGCCCCTATATTTGTACCTTCATTAATTAGAAGCTGATAACTATTATCCGAATGTTCAGACAAAGCAGTGAGATTTACAAGGTTGTTTGAATAGACTTGGTTAGTGTCTGCAAAACGATAATTGCAATTCAAAGTTGATATGGAATTGTAATTATTAACATTGAGAGGATCACTTAAAGCCGCCGGAAGATCAAATGTCGGCAAATCTACATTTAATTTTGAACCGGTTAATCTAAAAACCCCGACAAATTGTTCACTTGTATTCCAAATCCCCAAAGAAAAATATTGAGGTCCAAAAGAATTATTTCCATAGATGGAGAAGGGTATATAAACTTCAATATCATCTCCAGTGACCAAAGTTACTCCGGTTTTTAATCTAATGTCGACTCTTCCCATTTGAACCCATGAATCGGGATTAGAATTTCGAAAAGGGTTCGAATCCCAGGTAGTGCAATTAAATGGTTGAAATTTGGAGGTCCCATTACAACCTATTGTATAATAATTTGAATCGGAACTATTAAGAGGGTAATCTCTGAAGGAATAGTTTTCAAGACTTGAATCAAAAAAAAAGGAAA
>Ga0302140_10011294_pt1 | contig 10995 bp, 7 predicted proteins | sample I_Bog_E1_1_FD_202095 | JGI IMG/M metagenome (GOLD analysis project Ga0302140, IMG submission 202095) | Peat permafrost microbial communities from Stordalen Mire near Abisko, Sweden - I_Bog_E1_1 | ecosystem: Environmental > Terrestrial > Soil > Wetlands > Peat | place: Sweden: Abisko, Stordalen...
GGGCGGGGCGCGTGTATTCTTCTATCACATCGATAGGGGAGAATGGCGCTTTATATTCGAAGGGCTTGATGCGGTTGACGGGGAGGCCGCCTACCATACATTCGAAAGCGGTGATCTTCATTTTCTGATTGTGGTAACCAAGTACATAATTGCTCATGCCGGGGGCTACGCCACAATCTACGATTGCGGTGACATTATTTGCTTTTGCGAGGGCGTCCAGGTCCAGGGCGTTCTCGGGGAAGAAGGAAATGTCGGCGACATTCTTTTTTGCTTTGATGACTGCCTCGAGTGTTTTATAGCCCATGAAGCCGGGAACTGCTGTGATAACGAAATCGAAACCGGCCAATAGTTTTTCGTAGTTAGCATAATCAGCGAGATCGGCGGGGATTGTTTTTATTGATGGTTCTTTTGCTGAGAGGGCGGCAAGTGCATTGTTGCTTACATCGAATGATGTGACATCATATTTTTTGCTGAGGTCGATGGCCATTGTTTTGCCTACCATGCCTGCTCCTAAGATTGCTATTTTCATTTTGTCCGGATCTTGATTTGTTTTGATTAATAGATTTTGTCACTGAAGCAAAATATCACACTTTTCGGGAAAATTTTTATTTTTAGTTAAGTTGTTTATAATCAATTTTTTATATCAAATAATGTCTCGAAAATATCTCGATTTTATCACGCACGTTTTTTGTAATATGAGTCAATTCGGCTTTACTCTTCTTATCTTTTGCAGCATGTTTTCGGGGCATCTGCTCTCATTTTACTTAGACCTTCTGCTCTTTACTTTTCTTTTGCTTCGCCAAAAGAAAAGTAACAAAAGAAAAGGCGACTTTATTCCAAATGCTCCGCAGGAATAAAGAGGCTCTACGCTGAGTGGACACAGCTTCTATCACCTTCATGGCGCTGGTTTTAACCCTGCCCGGGAATTCTGTTGTGCTTGCTCAAGCGTATGTGCTTATTGCCTTTGATCATGGCCATCAATCGTAAGGTCGGGCTAAAAAAGGCGCCATCATGGGCAGAGCTTCAGCGCTTCTATCATCTGGGCAGTTCACCAAATTCAGGTGCTTTTAATTGTTTGCTTGCGTTTTTATACATTCTTGTTTTTCTTTATTTCAAATCTACAGTTGATCTATGTTGATTTTTTTTGCTTTTTTTGATAGTGATGCGGTGGTGGCGCGGGTTTCGGCGGTTTTGTGAAAATTTATAGTTGATTTTAAATCAACTGAAAAAATGTTTTCAGTTGATTTTTTCCGGGTTTTTATGTTTTTTTCATTTTTTAGGCAATGTATTTTACTTGTTTAAAATATATAACTGATTTTTTTTCGCGCAATGAAGCGCGAAGCATACATTGCTTATATGCTTCGGTAAAGTTAAGATGAGGGGGTGAGATATAACGAATGGTGTATACACCTATTTTTTAGTCGTTAGTCGTTAGTCATAAGTCTGGGTAAGTTGGAAAGGACATAAAGCTGGTATTTGGAGTTCGGTATGCGGTTTGCTAAGATGCCTTAGGGTAACCTGCTTACCTGTAAATGGAGCTATTAGCAATGTAGGGATTAATTATTAATTTTATAAAAAACGAGGTATGAAAAACATTGTGCTAACTATTGTGTGTGCTGTGATATTGATAGTTGTATTTAAGGTTTTTGGTAGCAATGATGAAGAGAAAAAGAGTGTGACGAAGAATAAGATTTCTGAGTCGACAACCGATGGGCAAATGAACGCGCCAAACAATGGGCAAGTGAGCGCATATGACATGAACGCTGACTATTTTAGTAATGCGGTGCGCGGGGATGTACGTTATAAGTATAAGTCCCTGATCGTAACCGGCCAGATAAGTGATATAGGTAGTGATGAGGAAGGGGCACCGTATATAATATTAGATCAAGTTGTGCGGTGCAGTTTTGGGAAAGACCAGGCAAGTAAAATAGCTGAATTAAATAATGGTGTGACTGTGAAAGTGGGGGGCAAGTGCGAGGGGAAAACTGCGATAATAGAGATGGATAACTGTAGTTTAGAGTGAGTGATAAAGGCATTTGCGCATTTAGTGAATTAATAAAATTTATTCTTTCCTTTCAAATTTATGATGATGAAGATTACTTGTATAGACAAAGAACTAAAGAAAGTATTTGAAACTGGATATTACTATATACCAAGGTTTCAGAGGCCTTATTCGTGGGAAAAGGATCAAGTTGCGGAGTTTTGGAATGACTCAATTATTGACAGCGAATCTGATTATTTTATTGGTTCAATTGTTGTCTATAAAAAAGATGATGAAGTTTATGGTATCGTAGATGGGCAACAGAGGCTAACTACAATTACAATGATATTATGCGCTCTACGAAATTTCTATATTAAAGAACAATTTGAAAATTTAGCTAAAGGTGTTCATATTCTCATTGAAAAATCCGATTTGAATAACGATAACAAATTCATTATACAAACAGAAACATCGTACCCTTATTTTCATGAATACATCCAAAAGTACGATGAACCTGATACGGATATTGAACTTGGATCTGAGGAGATAAACCTTAAAAATGCATTTACTCAACTCACATCATATATAAATACTTCAATTGAAGAAATTAGTAATGATAAACAGATAAAAAAAGAGAATCAAAAAGAGCACATTCAAAAAAAATTGAACGAAATCAGAGATAAAATTTTAAAACTAAAGGTAATATATATTGAACTTGACAATGAAGACGATGCTTACATAATATTTGAAACGCTGAATACAAGGGGCAAAGACCTAAGTGTTGCGGATTTAGTTAAAAACTATTTAACTAAACATTTAAAAACAAAAAACTCGGGAGTTGATATACCAAAAGATAAATGGTCTCAAGTAAGGGAGAATATCGACAGTACTACAATAGATTTAGATATTGACACCTTTCTTTTACATGTATGGCTATCAAAATATGAATTTACGACTACCAAAACTCTTTTTAAAAAACTTAAAGCTAGCATTAAATCAGGGCAAGCTAAATCTTTTCTTGATAGTTTAGTTAGCGATTCAGAAACATACAAAACTATATTTGACACACAGGCAAGAAAGTGGAGTAAAAATGAATTTGCAATAAAAACATCTCTCGATGTTTTATATAGTTTTAAGGTCACACAGCAAACTCCAATGGTCCTTTCGATAATGAGAGAATATAATACTGGTAAACTGAAATTCAAATATGCAGTTGAAGCACTTGAAGCAATTGAGCATTTTCATTATATATTTACCGCAATTACCTCACAACGTTCTTCTGGAGGTATAGCATCAATGTATTCGATGTATGCCCGAAGACTTTCCACTGCAAAAGATGACATCTCGAGAATTAAGGTAATAAAGGAATTGAAGCAAAAAATGAAAGAAAAAATACCAACTTTCGATGAGTTTTCAGCTAGTTTCAGGACTATAAAATTTACCGAGGATTACACAAAGCAAAAAAGAATTATTCAGTATACTCTGTCTAAAATTGATAAGTTCCTGAATAAGAATGGAGTTGCAGTGAATTATGACCAAATGACCATCGAGCATATACTCCCTCAAAGACTAAAAACCAAGGAAAAGGACCATGATGAGTATGTAGGTTTACTCGGCAACCTTGTTTTAGTTGATGAACAAATGAATGATAAGTTAGCGAATAAGCCTTTTCTTATCAAAAAAAACCTTCTTTCTAAAACTAATATCCATCTAGATGATACCATTAATAAAGCTAAAGTTTGGACAAATAAAGAAATTGAAAATCGCACCGAAAAACTTGCCACATTAGTTTTTACAAAAGTATTCAAAATATAAGTATTATAGGTTGAGTTCCGGTACCTCATGCCGACCGTGACCGTGTTATCTTCGAATGTTATCTTCTCGAGTTATTTGCCTAAGTTTTGGGTAATTATTTTTGAGGTTTGAAATGTGAGACGATATGATTTAGAACGCTGGGCATATCTTGAAAGACCAGTTTGTTTTCGAATCGTACTACGGTAAAGCCTAATTCATTTAGTCGTTTTGTTCTTTGTGCGTCATATTCTGCTGCCGCTGAGTCGAAATGAACTTGCCCGTCGAGTTCAACAATTAATTTTTCTGTGGGACAATAAAAATCAGCGATATAATGCTCTATGCTGTGCTGGCGTATGAATTTTCGATTTTGGAGTTGGCTGTTTTTTAGGGCAGTCCAAAGGGTTGCTTCTGCCGGGGTTAGGTTTTTTCTTAGGGCTTTGCGTTTTTCTTTGAGTATTGGGAGTGAATGGAGTTTTTTATTTTCCATGCTGGTGTTTTGTCAAATTTAATATTTTTTATCACCCCAGCCGGATCAAACCGTCGTTTGATCCGGCATCCCCTCTTTGAAGGAAAGAGGGGAGTTGTCCCTGTGGTCTGCTCGTGTTGTTTTGCCTGTGTTTTGTTTGGGCTGTGAATTCGGAGTACAAGCGAGCGGGACAACGATGTTTAATAGTAGTAATGAGGCGCGGGTGACAAAAAGCTTGCAGAGGCTTTAAAAAAGATGTGCCACACCGTTTAGGTGTGGCACATCTGTGTGGGTTGTATTTCTTTGTTTTATTCTATTACAATCTTGCCGCCCATGTTGCCGTGGGGGGTGGAGGCATTTATTAAGTATATACCGGCGGGTGCATGGAGGGATGCATCGATGGTTTGATTGGTAGTGCCTGTGATCTCTGCTACTTTTTCACCTATCATGTTTGTGATGGTGATGGTGGTGGGTTCGTTGAAAGTTGATGATACTGATATGGTGAAGTTTTCTTTAGCAGGGTTTGGCATGATGGTGAGTTTGTCTATGCCTGCTACAGTATTATTTATACCGGTATTTGCCCATACTGTGAATGAATAACTGGCAGTAGCTGTGCCGCAAGAATTTGTTGCGGTGTAGATAATGGAGGCTGTGCCGGGGCTTACACCATATACGAGGCCTGAGACGGAGACGGTGGCGATGGAAGTGTTGCTGCTGCTCCATATTCCATCGGTAGCGGTATTGCTGAGGCTGGTAGATGCACCGGCATAAACACTGTTGATACCAGATATGGTACCTGCATCAGGTAGTGGATTGACTATAACCGTAAACGTAGCTGTTGCAGAGCCGCAGGCATTGGAATTGGTGTATTGTATCACATCGGCGCCGGGGGTTATGCCAGTAACTATCGCTGATGTGAGGCCTGAGCCGGTAACGGCGGTGACGCCGGTAGTTTCGCTCCATGAGCCGCCAGTAGACGGGTCGGCAATAGTGATGCTTGATCCCTGGCATACTGAGCTGCTGCCTGATATGTCGCCGGCCTGAGGGATGGTGTTTACGGCAACCACAGCGGTAGTTGTGGCAACACAGGAGCCGGATGTTATGGTATAGATCATTGTGTCAAGGCCTGCGCTCACTCCGGTTACCATGCCTGATGAAATGGTGGCGTTTGAATTGACTGCGGCCCAGGTGCCCCCGAAAACGGTTGAGGTCAATGATATAGAATCGGCAGTGCAAACAGCGGCGGGGCCGGAGACCGTACCTGCTGTTAATAAATTGACACTGGCGTATATGGTGATGACGCTTGATACTGTGCCATTGGAAACCATAACCTTGAAAGAATCGAGGCCGGTGAAGCCTGCGGCGGGCGTATAAGATAAGCCTGAAACGGTGGTTAAGCTATCAAAGCCTTTTGAGTGGGCAGTGTATGGGAACCCTGAAAGTGTGCCGCCGACAGGACCTGAGATCACCGTCCATGTTTCCTGTTCGCCAACAATGATATTTGTGATGGCCATTTGCGTACTGATATCGGTAGCAAACCCGGTGCATGCGGTGATCGTTTGCCCGGCGCCGTAAGCAAATGAAGGTGTATTAGTTAATTGGATGAGTTTCCTGACGCGGTTGTTCAAATAATCTGCTACATACACATTTTGCTGTGCATCTACAAACAAGCCATGTGGCTCATCCATCCATGCACCGAGTGAATTGATGTTGTCTATATAATCATCTTCGTAAAAGTTGCCGCCAATGTAGTTGATAGAATCGTTTGTCACATTTATTTCCCTGCATGAGCAGCTGGTTTCGCAGCAATAGATGTTGCCTGAAGCATCGAGGCGCATGCCGGTGATGCTGCCCATCCATGCATCGGTAGCGAGGACCCCGGCAGGAGTGCCGCTGCTGCCCAGGGCTCCTGCAATTGTGGTAATAATACCAGTGGAACCACTGATCTTCCTGATGACCATAGCATTGGTGGTAACGTAGGCTATGATGCCGGTGGTATAGCCTTCGCCCTGATCGGCAATATATACATCGCCGGCAGCGTTAACACATACATGTAGCGGCACGCCCAGCTGGGCAGTTGTGGCGGCGGTGCCATCGCCTGTATAGCCACTGGTGCCTGTGCCGGCGATTGTGTTGATGATGCCTGTGGTGGCGCTCACTTCCCTGACACGATTGTTTATACCATCGGCAATGTATAAATTGCCGGAGGCATCGAGACAGATACCCAACTGACCCTGGATCATGGCGGCATTTGCCGGTCCGCCATCGCCTGAATAGCCGGCTGTGCCGGTGCCTGCAATTGTAGATATCAAACCAGAAGACAAATACAGTTTTTTGACCGCACCTGTTGTGGAGAAATATATATTGCCCGAGGCATCGATGCACATATAGTAAGGATCTACCCCACTGGCTATGGTAGTAATCACCCCGGTAGCAGCGGCCACCTTCCTGATGCAGCCGTTGCCATTATCTGCAAAATAAATGTTGCCCGCGGCATCGACCACTACGTCGGTGGGGCCGTTTATAGCGCCATATAAGCCTGTGCTGCCATCGCCTGAATAGGAGGCCGCCCCAGTGCCGGCCATGGTGACCGTGATGTTGTTCTGTGCAATTGCGTTTTGGGCTGTTATAATAAACAGCAGCATGGTGATCATGAAAATTGTAAATCTTTTCATAAAGGAATTTTTTTAAAAGAGGTTAAAAATGGTGCATGAGTTTGATTTTTTAATTAGATATGTAGGGAGGAGCGCAATAACCGTATTCCTGATATTATAAAGATATAAATCATTTTGAAAAAATAGGGAATTTATTTATATTAATAGGCGGTTAATAAAAAAAATTGACATTATCGTGGTTTTTGGGAAATGGAGGGGACTGGGAGGGAAAATGCAGAAAAGTATGATTTTGCTCATTTAAAATACCTACAGTAAATAATTTTATTAAATTAGAGGTTAGCCAGAGGTAAGTATTGGCTCCCGGAGGTTGTGGGTGATAGTTGAATTGATAATAAGAGAAAACTAAATCTACATATATATGGCAGCATTTGATGCAGGCTCAACGGGGTTTATGCTCCTGGCTACAAGTCTTGTAATGTTAATGACACCGGGCCTCGCGTTCTTTTACGGTGGCCTGGCGGGGAGGCGGAACATACTGGGTATCATGATCCAGAGTTTTGTGTCGATGGGGATCACGACGATCATGTGGTATGCGTGCGGATATTCGTTATGTTTCAGCGGGAATGCGATGGGTGGTGTGATAGGCGACTTCCAGAAGTGCATGATGCATGGTGTGAACCTGAATACGCCGTTTGCGGGTAACCCGAAGATACCGGAGTTTGTGTTTTTTGCTTACCAGATGATGTTTGCGATCATAACGCCGGCATTGATAACGGGGGCATTCATTAACCGGGTTTCCTTCAAATCTTACCTGGTGTTCCTGGTGTTCTGGCAGCTACTGGTGTACTATCCTTTTGTGCATATGGTGTGGGGCGGCGGGCTGCTGGCCCAGTGGGGCGTGAAGGATTTTGCGGGTGGTATAGTGGTGCATGCCACGGCGGGTTTTGCTGCACTGGCATCGGTAATATATGTGGGCAAGCGTAAGGATACTGAGTCGCCACCAAACAGCATACCGCTGATAGCGATAGGCACAGGGCTGCTGTGGTTTGGCTGGTATGGATTTAACGCGGGCAGTGAGCTGGATGTGGATGCAATAACCGGGCAGGCATTTATAAATACGGATGTGGCAGCATCGTTTGCAGCAATAACATGGCTCATCATAGAATGGAGCCTGGTGAAGAAACCGAAATTTGTAGGGCTGCTTACGGGAGCTGTGGCCGGGCTGGCAACAATAACGCCGGCGGCGGGTTATGTGTCGCTGAATGCGGCGGTGGTGATAGGTATAGCCTCGGGCTTTGTGTGCTACCTGGCCGTACACTTTAAGAATAAGAGGGGCTGGGATGATGCGCTGGATGTGTGGGGCGTGCATGGTATAGGCGGTTGCCTGGGCACGATACTGCTGGGCGTGTTTGCCGCAAAATCGATAAATGCTACGGGAGATAACGGGCTGATACATGGCGGGACAACCTTCTTCATTCACCAGGTGGTGGCCGTAGTGGTGGCTTGTGTGTATGCATTTGTATTTACTTACGGCATGCTGGCGCTGATAAATTTTGTAACTAAGGTGAAGGTGCCCGAAGAAGCTGAGTTAAGGGGGCTGGACAATTCGGAGCATGGGGAGCAGGCTTATGATGCGGGAGTGGTTTAAAATTCCAAGGTGAAAATTCCAAAATCCAAGATTGGGGGAGTGGTTTAAACAATTTGAAAATTCGGTAATTTGGAAATTTGAAAATGACCCGTGTGTGGTTGAAAGGTAAATGGGTATTGAATTTTGAGAGGCTGCTTCGATGAGGGGTGGCCTCTTTAATAAACAAATGATAAAAGGACTTTCATGAATTTGTGGGGTAGTAAAATTTTGATGGTGTGGTGCTTGCTAGTGGTTGGTGGGGTGTGCTGGGGGCAAACGAAGGATTCTACTGCGGGACCGGCATTTAAGCTGGGCGGATATGCTGATGCTTATTATGCTCGGTATAGCGACTCCGTGGGGCAGGGGAATTACCAGAAGTTTCCGGTGATATCGCCGAGGAATAACCAGATAGGGCTGAATATTGTGCAGATTACCGGGCAATATTCATCGGAGAATGTAAGGGCTATTGTGACGTTGCATTATGGCGATATACCTGCGAGTGCGTGGAGCCCGCAATTTAATATGATACAGGAGGCGAATGCCGGGATAAAGCTGGCGAAGAAGGTGTGGGTGGACGCAGGTTTTTTCAAGACACATATAGGCACAGAAGCCTTACTGCCTAAGGATAATATAGCAAGCTCACTTGCTGTGATCACGACTTATGAGCCGTGGTACCAGGCAGGGGTGAAATTTACTTACCTGCCGAATGATAAGTTTCTTTTTTGCCTGCACGTACTGAACGGTTACAATGTATTTGTGGATAATAACAGCCGCAAATCGGTAGGGGTTTCGTTCCTGTATACGATGAATGATAAGTTCAATGTGGGTTATTATAACCTGATTGGGAATGAGCTGCCGGATAGCGTGAAGGGACCACATACAAGGTTTCTGAATAATGTTGTAGTTAACTACCAACTCACTCCGAAGCTAAAAGCGTTGGTGGGGGCGGACTATATAGGGCAGCAGCAATCCGGGTTGGTGAACAGGAGTATGTATGCATCTGTATACAGCGCGATCGTAACATTGAGATATCAACTGCCGGCGAAGGTGGGGGTGTATGGACGGTATGAAATGTTTAATGATAAGGAAGGTTTTTTGTCTGGCACGGCGAACTGTTATCAACTGAACGGTGTGACATTGGGCGCGGAATATAAACCAACTGATAACTCATATATAAGGCTGGAAGGCAGGGAGCTGATCATGGCGGAGAATGAAAAGATATTTCGCACGGACGGGCAGTATACTAATGTGCGGTATGAGGCAATGATGAACCTGGGGGTATGGTTTTGAGTTAAGGCAAAGGCTAAAAGTGAAAACCTAAAAGTGAGGTGTTAAATAAAAAATAATAAGCGAAAAGCAAAAAGTATGGCGGCTGTTATAAAGAGAGAATCACTGGAATTTTTGAAGAAGCTTGGGAAGAATAATAACCGGGAGTGGTTTAATAAGAATAAGGCGAAGTATACTGAGGCGCATGAAAACATCGCGGCGTTTGCGGATGCGCTGATCAGGGAGATGAACAAGCATGATGAAATAGAAACGGCATCGGGAAAGCAAAGCCTGATGCGGATATACCGGGACGTGCGGTTCTCAAAAGAAAAGACGCCTTATAATACACACTGGAGCGGAGGGATGAAAAGAGCGACCAAAAGGCTGAGAGGTGGATATTACTTTCATATAGAGCCGGGGAATACTTTTTTGGCAGGTGGCTTTTGGGGACCAAACCCCGAGGACCTGAAGCGCATACGGCAGGACATAGACTTTAACTACAAAGACTGGCAGAAGATGCTTGCGGGCAAGACGCTTGTAAAGACCTTTGGAGAGATGAGGGGAGAGCAACTGGGTTCTGCGCCGAGGGGTTATGCAAAGGACCACCCGGGGATTGCGCTGCTGCGGTATAAGCAATTTATTTTCAGACACGACTTTTCGGATGAAGAGGTGCTTAGTGCTGACTTCGCACAGAAGATGAGCAAGGTGTATAAAGATATGCGGCCGTTCCTTAACTATATGAGTGAGGTACTGACGACCGATATGAACGGGGAGCCGATTAATGGTTAATTATTAATGGTTAATTATTAATGGTTAATTATTAATGGTTAATTATTAATGGTTAATTGTTAATGATAGTGGTTAATTGGCCTTATTATCACAAATTTATTCAAGCATAATGAACAATAATTTTTCTATAGCAATACATGGCGGGGCAGGAACGATACTGCGGAGTACGATGACGCCGGAGTTGCAGGCGCAGTATGAAGGTGGGCTGAAAGCGGCACTGGATGCGGGTTATACAGTACTGGAAGCGGGTGGTAGCAGCCTGGATGCTGTAGAAGCGGCTGTGCTGGTGATGGAGGATTTTCCGCTGTTTAATGCGGGAAAGGGAGCGGTATTTAATAATGTGGGTGGGCATGAAATGGATGCGGCGATCATGTTTGGCCTGGGATTGGAAGCCGGAGCAGCATGCGGTGTAAGCCATATAAAAAATCCGGTGAAGCTGGCAAGAGCGATCATGGAG
>Ga0302140_10011295_pt1 | contig 10994 bp, 9 predicted proteins | sample I_Bog_E1_1_FD_202095 | JGI IMG/M metagenome (GOLD analysis project Ga0302140, IMG submission 202095) | Peat permafrost microbial communities from Stordalen Mire near Abisko, Sweden - I_Bog_E1_1 | ecosystem: Environmental > Terrestrial > Soil > Wetlands > Peat | place: Sweden: Abisko, Stordalen...
TGGCGTCCATGCCCTTCGGGAACTGCACTCGGAAGCATTCGATGCCCATCTCGATCAACTCCGGGGCCAGCGCCGCCGCTGCCTTGTCGCCCGCCTCGTCGCGGTCGTAGGCGATGTAAACCCGCTCCGTGCCGTGCCGCTCGAAGGCCGCGCGATGGTCCGCCGTGAAGCCGTTCACGCCGTAGCAGGCCGTCACTTGGCGGATGTCCGCAACCCAGAAGGTAAGCGCGTCGATCAGCGCCTCGCACAGGATGATTTCTTTCGACGCGGCCAGCGCCTCCTCGTTCCACACGCCCCGGTGAGCGCCCGGAAGATAGAGATGGTCCGGCGTACCCTCGCGCAGATTCGGCGTGATCTTGCGGCCATACATCTCGACCACTTCGCCCTGGCTGTTGAACACCGGGATAACGATGGAGCCGTTGAAATGCTCGTGGCCGCTCTTCCGGTAGATGCCCAACTCCTGCAAGCGCCCGCGCACCTCCGCGCCGGCGGCGCGGTTCTTCGCTGGCAAGCGATACCCCAGCGTCCGGTTGGCGAAGCCCAGCTTGAAGCGGTCGATGATCTCGGATGATTTCAGCCCGCGCGACTCCAGATATTTCAGCGCCTCCGGCGACTGCTTCAACGCTTCGTTGTAGTAGCCCGTGACCTGCAACAGTAGCGCCCGGTCGTCGGCCTCACGCGCGACCGGCGGCGGCAGTTTGCGCACTGTGCTGTGCTTGGCTGGCTGACTCGAATCGGCGGCTAAGGGAAAATGGTCTGCCCGTAGAAGCTCGACCGCGTGGCGGAAGCTCACGCCGTCGGTCTTCATCACCCAATCGATGACCGAACCGCCCATGTTGCAAGCTCCCATACAGTGCCAGAGATTAGTGGCCGGAGTGATGACCAGAGAAGGCGTCCGGTCGTCATGGAACGGGCACTTACCTACAAGGTTCGCCCCGTGCCGCGTCAGCTTCACGCCCCGCGCCTCCGCCAACCGCTGCACCGAGATTTCCTTCTTTAGCCGCTCGACTTCCGACTCTGGGATTCTGGCCATCCGCTCGCCCTCCGTTTCCGCCTTCCGCTCGAAAAACCTGTCAAGAGGAATATGCGCTAGCTTTTATATAGCTTATGAGCGATACTTAGGTCAACCGATATGCTGTGAGGTTCCTATGCTGGCTTACTCTGTACTCGTGCCGATCAACCATCAGTGGGCCGTAAACTTCCCCGAACACGTGGTCGCCCTGCGCAAGCAAAAGGGCATGACCCAGCAGCAGCTCGCCGAGAGGATCGGCGTCCATGTGGCCCAGATTCGCCGCTATGAGGCCGGAACCTCGCAGCCTACCCTGGATGTCGTCCGCAGTCTCGCAGTCGCTCTGGGAGTAAGCGCGGATGAGCTACTTTTTGCCAATGATGAGCGCGGGCCGGATGCCTCTCTCAAGCTCCAGTTCGAGGCCGTCTCCCGCTTCGACCCGGAGACCAAAAAGGTCGTACAGCAGGTGCTCGATTCGATGATTCTCCAGCAGGAGGCCCGCCGCTGGTCTGCCGGACGATAGCCGCTCGAACACAACACGAACAAGGCCGGACAGCGTCCGGCCTTTGTTCGTTCCGCGTTCGATCTTCGGGGCGCTGTCGGCCCCGCTAAGCCGTCTGGCTTAGGGATGGTGTCTGGGCTCCCAACACGCTGCCGGATGCGCCACTGAACCCCGAAAGCGCCCCGCCGCTGCACGCTTCATTGCCGGACCTCACCGCGCCGCCGATGGCCGGGAGCCGTCGCCCTGGTCATGTGGAACATGAGAAAAATACATTTTTCTCATAGCTGAAAAACACCCGTAGCGGAGGCATCAGTCAAGGCCGCGCCAGCGCCGCCGCAGCGGGCGGAGCGTAGCGGAGAGCCTTTACGGATGCTGGAGCGGAGGGTACGGCGCGTGAGCGCGGAAAAGCCCACTCCAGAACACTATCCTTTATTTTCAACAGGTTACCGCACAGTAACTTTTTGCTTTCGTGTGGAAGCAAAAATCAGACGGTTTTCATGGATTTTGTTATTTAGTCGCTTGTTTTCTTGTGGTTAACGCTCGGTAACCTGTAAACGCCTTATATTTTAATGCTTTTTCTTTTAGCTGCATGATTTCATTATGGTTCCCGAACAGTAACCATAAAACGCCATATTTATTGAGATTGTCCCCTTTAGATGACTGATTCCGTTGTGGTTCCCGCACAGTAACCGAAGGTTACTGTGCAGCTCCCATTCTGGGGTGATGTGTCCCTATCAACCCGATGCGAAGCAGCGCGGGCTTTTCTCCCGGTCGCCGCAACTCCCGATGGAGGCCACAGACGCAGCAAAGCCGCCTCCGAAGAGACGGCCTCGCTGGCTACTTTGCTTCCGATTCTTGCGAAGGATTCGGAAGGCGGCTTCGGAAAAAGACCAACACGGGATACTCGATAGCCATCCCCATGAACCACGTCAGTCTCCATTCATCGACATGACTAAGAACGATGATAAAACCTGCCAGATGCACCAACAAGAGAACAGCAGTCAGTGCCCAGAACTTCCACTCTCGGAGAAACTTCTCGCTATCAGCTACGAAAAGCCCGAACAGTCCTAACGTAAAACCGGCAAGCCCGTCCCACCGGATAAATGCATCATGCCCCCACTTGTTCTGAACTGCAAAGGCAATTTTCAAAAACACAAGAAAAATGATGGTGCCGAGGAGTATAAGCAGGAAATAATCCCTGCCACGAAGATTACGGGTTGCGCGACGCGTCGTGATGCTCATTAGAATGTGCACCCATTATGTTCTGCGACAATCGCATCAGCTTCGGCATAGATGACGCTTATCCCCGTGAGGATACCTGAAGCTCTTCCCAGAACTTCTGAAGCTCCAACACCCGCACGTACGATGCCCGACCTCAGCGGAACTGTCAACCCCCGCGACACGCTCCATGTAGCCGCTGCTTGCAGACTTGCCTGACTCGCATCGGAAGCGGCAGTAGCCGCAGTCCCTACGCCTAAACTGAACGGGTTCAGGTCGGCACTAAGAACTGGCCATCCAACATTGGCAACGCAGTTCTTGTTCTTATCCCAAAGTGTTTTCAGCTTGCTCAACATGCACTGTGACTTTGAGCTAAACACGCTGCAGGCCGCTCCGCTATTTGGGGCAACAACCGTGCCCGACACGATTCCAGACCATCCGAACTGCAAGCCTATTGCGGTTCTGGAGTTACAGACGAACTGCCCCGGATGCGGTGCAGGATTCCAACTCCGAACCCCATGACGCGGTTTTTCGCTTAGCTGCGGCATCGCGGCTGGAAGCGGCTCCGGGAACGGCGTCGAAAAGGCTGGCTGCATGTTGCTCCGATTGTACGTCTTCCGGGCGGGGATAAGGGGCCTATTTTGCAGGCGATTGGGCAGGGGCTTCCGAGCGGGATCGGAGCCGGATTCCGGGCAGAGTTCATTTTTCTTTAGCAGCTAAAACAGCAGCTAAAAGAAGAACATTGGAAGGTCTATTCGCGGTCGTCTTCGGCCTCTTCGGCGAGCATTTGGAAGAGCTTTTCCGCCTCTGGATGGGGAGCTTTCCGGGGGGCGTTTTCGTTGTGTCCGAGATGGGCTGCCGGATGCGTTGCGGCGTGGACCTGTTGCAGCGTTCGGATGGCGACGTGGGTATAGATTTGCGTCGTCTCCAGCTTCACATGGCCGAGGATTTCCTGGATGAAGCGGATGTCGGCTCCGTTCTCGTGCATCAGCGTGGCCATCGTGTGCCGGAACAGATGGCAGGCCCCGGTCTTGCCCAGCTTGGCCGCGTCGATCCGCGCTTTCACGTTCGAGGTCATGTGATCGAGGCAGAACGGCTCGCCCTGGGCCGTGAGGAACACGGTCATGTCGTCCGGCTCGATGGCAAGCTGAGGCCGCGCCTCGCGGATGTATTTCTCAAGCCATGCGATGGCCCGCTCGCCGATGGGCACATAGCGGTCCTTCTTGCCCTTGCCCTGGCGAACCAGCAGCACGCCCCGGTCGAGCGAGAGGTCGTAGAGCTTGAGCGCGACGATCTCCCCACGGCGGATGCCGGTCGAGTACAGCACTTCGATGATGGCCCGGTCGCGCAGGCCGATGGAATCGGCCACGTCGCAGAGCTGGAGGATTTGTTCGACCTCCTGGGCGGAGAAGATGTTCTTGGGAAGCGGCTGACCCAGCTTGGGCAACTCCAGCTCGGACGCCGGATTATGGAGCAGATGATTCCGCCGCGTCATCCACCGGAACCACATGCGCAACGGGACCAGGCGCGAGTGCTGCGAACGGAAGCTCATCGGCTCGCCGTTCTTCTTGCGGTAGAGGAACAGGTAACGCTGATAGCGTTCGAGCACGGGGCGAGTGACCTCGACCGGATCGGCGATGCCGCGCTCCTGGCACCACTGGATGAACTGGCGAAGCAGGAACTCGCGGTTGTCGATGGTCTGCTCGGAGTAGTTCTGGATGGCGAGCGCTTGCAGGTAATCGCGCATCATGATCTCCAGCGGGATCGCAGGCGGCGCTTTCTGTTTGCGTGGCGTGACAACGCGGGCCATTACTTGCCCCCCTTCTTGCTGCCGTTGTTACGATGCAGCGCGGCTACGACGGCATCTTCTTCCGTCTCTTCCCCAACAGTGCTTTTCGGCTCTTTCTCGTAAAAAGAGCCTTTAACCCCGATGGATACTGGCGATTCCTCACCCCGCGATCCCCCCGCTACCCCGCCGTTTTGGCCCCGTTTTGACCCCGCGTTCTCGCTCTCCGGCCCCGCTAACTCGTCATTTACCCCCGCGAACTTGCCGTCGTACTTGTAGCCGCCCAGCTTCTCCACGTCGATCAGACCCGCCATTACAGGCTTGCCGCCGTCGCCCTCGATGGCGAAGGCAAGCTCGTAAACGAAGCTCTGGCCGCGTCCGCCGCGATGAGCCAGCAGATACTCCAGTTCCTCCAGCCGCCCCAGATGCAGGCGCAACTGCGTATCGCCCCAGCCGGTCGCCTCGCGCACGTCGCGCCGCGAGAAGCGGTAGTCGGCCAGCTCGATCCGCTGCCGCTTACACTCCGCCGTGACCATCGCATCGACAAGCAGCAACAGCCGCCGCGTCTGCGGCGGCAGCTCGTCGAGCGAACGGCCCAGCACCTCCGCCGTCAACCGGTTGGCTACCGCGATGTCGTCGAGAGCAACTTCGATGTACTCGATGGTCCGGCCATTGTGCTGGACCGTCTGCCGGGGCCGCTGCCATTGATGAAGGAGAGCGATGGTGCGGATGAGCGTCAGATACTTGGTGTGGTCGCGCCTGGTCCGCGTCTGTCCGTCCAAGAACGTCAAGCCTGGCGCGTAGGGATTCACGACCGAGACAGGCTTCAAGAGCCGCTGTGCGTTGCGATGCAAGCGCAGCAACTCGTCGCGGTCGCGCTTGCGTAGCAGCCCCTCGATGGTCTGCGATTCGCGCTGTATCCGGTGGATGGCCTGGGTCTGCGCCCGCTCTTCGTTCACCGTCAGCACGAGACAGCGGTTCAACAGTTCCTCGTCGATGTCGATCGCCGTGGTTGTCAGGAAGATCATCACCGGGCCTTTCACGCGGTACTGATGCGTCAGCAAGCGACCCGTCGCCGGGTCTTTGCCGGTCGAAGCGATAGTCAACTCGCCTTCCGACTGCAACAGCTTCAACGCATAGGAGGCCCGCTGCGCTCCGGCCTCTTCCACGATGGCCAGCACCTTGTGCTGGAGATCGGTCTCGCCCATGTAGAAGAGTGACTGCCCCGTCATCGCGGAGTATTGAACGCGCTGCTCCTCCGGCACGAAGGCCAGTACAGCATCCATCAGCGAGCTCTTGCCCGCCGCGGTACTCGATTGCACGATCACCGCAAGCGGCGTGTCCAAGTGCCGCGAGACCACGCCCAGATAGCCGACGAGTTTGTTGGTCTCCTCGCCAACGACTCCGCACCGTGCGAAGTCCTCCACGATGCGGTCGAGCAAGTGCGGATCGCGCAACAGCGCCAGCGCCTCGGCCCGCTCGTCCTCGGTCAGCTTGATTTCCGGCTCCTTTGGCGCGAGTGCTTGCTTGATCTGCTCGTCCTGCATCTCTTCGAGTTTCAGCAGCACCCGGCCCAGGTCGCGCCGGATGACTTCTTCCTTGACGCCAAGCTCCTCGGCGGCTTGCTTCATGAACACCCCGCGCTGCCGCGCCGAGTAAAGATCGAGCGTGTCCACATGGAAGGCCGATTCATTGCGCGGCGTCGTGCCCGAGACAAGGACATTGACCTTCAACAGTTCATAGCTCATGTTTTTGTGCAAGCCCCGCACACGGTAACGGCGGTTGCCCTGCTGCAAGAAGATGTCCTCGCCGCGCATCTCGACCGGAACGTCTATCGTCGGCGCGGGCGCTGCCACTGGCTCCGTCAGCGCAACCGGCTCCGCTTCGGCGGCTAAAGAAAAAACCTCTTCTGTCGGCGCGGCAACGGCGGGCGCGGCTGTCGTTGGCATTGTCGCGGCGATTGGATCTGGCTCCGGCAACTCGTCCTCGATCTTTTTTTCTTTAGCCGCTGTTTTTGCTTTTGCTGGCCCTGGCTCGATGTTTAACTCTGGAACCATCACCGGCGCCGCTGGCCGTCGTCCCTTGCCCAGCCATTCGGCCTTGTTCAGCAACACGCCCAGACTCTTCGTTGCTGGCGTCACTTTCAGCGCGTAGGCGTTCGCGTCCATGCCCTTCGGGAACTGCACACGGAAGCATTCGATGCCCATCTCGATCAGTTCCTCGGCCAGCACTGCGGCGGCTTTGTCGCCCGCTTCGTCGCGGTCGTATGCGATGTAAACCCGCTCCGTGCCGTGCTTCTCGAAGGCCGCGCGATGGTCCGCCGTGAAGCCGTTCACCCCGTAGCTGGCCGTTACCTGCCGGATGTCCGCAACCCAGAACGTCAGCGCGTCGATCAGCGCCTCGCACAGAACGATTTCTTTCGACGCGGACAACGCCTCTTCGTTCCACACGCCCCGATGCTGGCCTTTCAGATACAGATGGTCCGGCGTACCCTCGCGCAGGTTCGCCGTGATCTTCCGGCCATACATCTCGACCACCTCGCCGGAAGCATTGAACACCGGGATAACGATTGAGCCGTTGAAGTGCTCGTGCCCGCTCTTCCGGTAGATGCCCAACTCCTGCAAGCGCCCGCGCACATCCGCGCCGGCGGCGCGGTTTTTTGCCGGAAGCCGATACCCCAGCGTCCGGTTGGCGAAGCCCAGCTTGAAGCGGTCGATGATCTCGGAAGATTTGAGGCCGCGCGACTCCAGATATTTCAGCGCCTCCGGCGACTGCTTCAACGCTTCGTTGTAGTAGCCCGTGACCTGCAACAGCAGCGCCCGGTCGTCGGCCTCCCGCTCGACTGGCGGCGGCAGTTTGCGCACTGTGCTGTGCTTGGCTGGCCTGGATTCGAGTGTGCCCGGAGCGGCGGCTAAAGGAAAATGGTCCGCTTTCAGCAACTCGACCGCGTGGCGGAAGCTCACGCCGTTGGCCTTCATCACCCAGTCGATGACTGAACCGCCCGTATTGCAAGCCCCCAGGCAGTGCCAGAGATTTTTGGCCGGAGTGATGACCAGCGACGGGTTGCGGTCGTCGTGGAACGGGCACAGGCCCAGCAGATCGGCACCGTGCCGCGTCAGTTTGATCCCCTGCGCCTCCGCCAACCGCTGCACAGAGATTTCTTTCTTTAGCCGCTCGACTTCATGCTCTGGGATTCGCGCCATTTTTCAGCCCTCCGCAAAAAACCTGTCAAGCACTTTTTTCTCTTGACCTGCTGTGCATAAAAATATAGTTATTAACTATGGAAGTCAACGGAGCTTTTCAGATGCCCTTTACACTCGTCTCTGTCATGGCGCGTATCGGAGCGGAAGAAACGGACTCAACGAAGGCTTGGCACCTTGCCCTGGGCCAACGCTTGGCCCAGCTGCGCAAGCTGCGGGGACTCAGCCAGGAGGAACTGGCGCGGCGCGTCGGCGCGATTCAAGTTGTGATCTCCGACTATGAAAACGGCAAGTCGAGGCTCTTTGCGGAGACGGCGGTTCGCTTCGCCGCCGCCCTCGATGTACCCGTGCAAGAACTGCTCCAGGTTTCCAAGCCGGTGGCTGTCGAGCCTGCGCACAAGCCCAGCCGCAAGCTCCTGCGCCGCATGGAGCAGATCGAGCGTCTGCCACGCCGCAAGCAAACGGCCCTCCTCACCACCATTGACACCTTCCTGGAGAAGAGTCCGGCGTCGTGATCGGCCTCCCGACGGACAGCGCCACGGATGCCAGCCAGCGCCCGCCGCAGTCGCCCCGGTCATGTGGAACATGAAAAGAAGACATTCTTTTCATTGCTGAAAAACACCCGCAGCGGAGGCATCAGTCAAGGCCGCGAAGCGCCGCCGCAGCGGGCGGAGCGAAGCGGAGAGCCTTTACGGATGCCGGAGCGGAGGGTACGGCGCGTGAGCGCGGAAAAGGCCAGATTTACCTCGACCCTTTGTTTTCAACACGTTTACGCACGTAGACCGCGATGTTTACATAAAGCGACCCCGGCCCGATGACTTTTACCCTTAGTCGCTTGTTTTCTTATGGTTAACGCTCAGTAACCTGTAAACACCATATATTTAGATGCTTTTTCTCTTAGCAGATTGATTCCATAGTGGTTCCCGCATAGCAACCTGTAACCCCCTCACTTTTCGCGTCAGATGGTTGTAGCTGCCTGATTCCATGATGGTTCCCGCACAGTAACCGAAGGTTACTGTGCAGCATCCATTCTGGGGTGATGTGTCGGGGTAAATCCGATGCGGAGCAGCGCGGGCATCTCCGATACTTCGGAGTTCCGGGCAACCGGTACGCCCTGGCCTACTTTCGCTTCACCGTGGGCAACCTCTGGCATCGCGCACTGTGCAGGCGAAGCCAGCATGGTCGCGTGCAGTGGGAGCGAATGCAACGGCTCATCGCCGCGTATCTGCCTCCGGCCCGCATCTGCTATCCCTATCCCGCGCGCCGTCTGCGCGTCACTACCTGAGGCAAGAGCCGGATGCGGGAAATCCGCCCGTCCGGATCTGTGCGGGGGGCGGGCCGTGAGGTCCGTCCCTACCGCGACCCTATACACCCGGTGCAAAGCACCGCGCCCTTCAACCAAAGAGCAGACAATCACCGATCATGCGGGACTTTGTTTCTGATGGAGGCATCGTCGGATACGTAGAAGATAGGCTCCATCTTCCGGTGTTCGATGATCTCAGATACACCGTTCACTTTGACCAAAACGAAGCCAGGATACTCAGAAACACCATTGATAGGCTCGTCATTTCCGCTAACCTTTTCCAAAACATCTCCGCGTCTGTTCTTCAGGATGAATTTCGCATTCGCCCCAAAGGGATTCGAGTAGTAGTTGAGTGTCAGTGAGACGTCCTGCCTCTTGAGGCCTGGCGGAAGCTTTATCCAAACCGGAAGCCTTGATTCGTCCGCCAGTTGGAAGCTTGATTCGAGACAGCCAGTCAGCAAACAGCACACGCAAACGGAGACAGCAGCAAAGAGCATTCGGATTTTCAAGTTCACAACTCCATAAACACAGCTAGTTTGCCAATTCTGAGTTCATCCTGCTTTGGCCATCGCACAAAGCTACGGTATGAAGATTGGAGGAAGGGCGTTCTTAATGCAAGCAGCAGCCTTCAGATTGCAGGTGTTACATGCTCCCCATGGGAGCGGGTTTGGAATCCACGACGTAGCGTTGCACCCATGTGCTGCATAGCAGTTGTCGTGGGCTTGGCAGCAACTTAGGATGAGCGGGTCAGAATTCATCGGGCCTGAAAGTGGCCCGGTGGTACAAACATTGTCTTGCCGCTGTGGTGTAAGCGGAAGGAGATTCCCGTTGAGCGGCCATTGATCGCTTTTGTTGGTCCCGTTATTTGGGGCATCAACGGGGCCCGACACGGTTTCAGAGCAACGGAACTGCAAGCCCATGTACGTGTTGGAGATAGCGAACTCGAAGCCCCGGTAAAGGGCCTGCGTTGAAGTCGGAACCCCCAGACGCGAGTTTTCGGCTAACCGCGGACAGGCGGCTAAGGGAAGAACCTCTCGATTTTGTTTCCGTGTGGGCACGGGATTATTGTAGCGCCCGCCCCTCCCGCAGCCAGGATCGAACGAAAAGAGCGCCCTGCCTTCCCCCGCCACGGTCTCTTCCCCCCTGGACCCCCCTCTTCCGGGCACCCCCTTGTCTATCGAATCCCCAGGGGAGGAGAGACCCCTCTCCCGCGCCGTAGATTGGGCGCACGGTGTGCGCGGACGGCGCTCCTGTAGGGGGAACATCAGCGAACCACGGGCCCCGGTTCGGCTGCGCTGCGCTTTCTTTTCTGCGGAGCGATCCTGGCTTCGTGCGGGCCGGACGCGGCCTGACGGCGAGAGGTTTTCCCTTAGCCGCCCGCTTCTAAAAACAGCAGCTAAAAGAAAAACATCATTCCTTCACGTCGTCGTCTTCGGCCTCTGTTGCCATCATCCTGGAGAGTTCTTCCACGGCCTCTTTATCGTGGCGGAGGAGAGGCTTTTCGCCGTGTCCGAGCATGGCGGCCGGATGCGTCGTCGCATGGACTTGTTGCAGCGCCCGGATGGAGACGTGGGTATAGATTTGCGTCGTCTCCAGCTTCACATGACCGAGTATCTCTTGGATGAAGCGGATGTCGGCTCCGTTCTCGTGCATCAGCGTGGCCATCGTGTGGCGGAAGAGATGGCAGGCCCCGGTCTTGCCCAGCTTGGCCGCGTCGATCCGCGCCTTGACGTTCGAGGTCATGTGATCGAGATTGAACGGCTCGCCCTGGGCCGTCAGGAACACGGTCATGTCGTCCGGCTCGGCGGCAAGCTGTGGCCGCGCCTCGCGGATGTACTTTTCCAGCCACGCTATCGCCCGTTCGCCGATGGGCACATAGCGGTCTTTCTTGCCCTTGCCCTGGCGAACCAGCAACACGCCCCGGTCGAGCGACAGGTCGTAGAGTTTGAGCGCAACGATTTCGCCGCGACGGATGC
>Ga0302140_10011299_pt1 | contig 10991 bp, 7 predicted proteins | sample I_Bog_E1_1_FD_202095 | JGI IMG/M metagenome (GOLD analysis project Ga0302140, IMG submission 202095) | Peat permafrost microbial communities from Stordalen Mire near Abisko, Sweden - I_Bog_E1_1 | ecosystem: Environmental > Terrestrial > Soil > Wetlands > Peat | place: Sweden: Abisko, Stordalen...
CTTCAAAGGTGCCATCGCCCTTGTTGATGTAAAGATAATTCGGTTCGGAATCGTTGCCAACCACCAGGTCAGGTTTTCCGTTGCCCTTCAGGGAGACAAAGATCGTAGCAAAACCGTAGTAGGCATCCTTGTCTTCAACGCCCGCCTTCACCGTCGTATCGGTAAAGGTCCCATCGCCGTTGTTATGGAACAGGTGGTCCGGCTCGCCCTTCAACCCGCGCGGCCCACAGTTGACGGGAGCGCCGCGATATTGGCATTGCGCATAGCCCACAGCCTTGGTGCCTGCAATCGGCAGATTGTCCCGGTCGAAGTGAACGTATCCGGTCACATACAGGTCCAGTTTCCCATCGCCGTCGTAGTCGCCCCAGGTGGACCCTGCCGACCAGTTGCCCAGCGTCACCCCCGCCTGCTCGGCCACATCGGTAAAGGTGCCGTTGCCGTTGTTGCGATAGAGCCGGTTCTTGCCATAATTGCCCACAAAAATGTCGGGCCAGCCATCGTTGTTGTAGTCGGCAACGCTCACGCCATAGCCCCAGCGGTCGTTCGTTACGCCGGCCTTGGCCGCCACGTCGGTAAATGTACCGTCGTGATTGTTGCGAAACAGCGCCGAGTGGGGCGGCTCTTCCTTGCCGTCCAGGGCCTCAAAGGTGGAGCCATTCAGCAGATAAATGTCCAGCCAGCCGTCATTGTCGAAGTCGATCAGCGCAACACCGGAGCCATTGGTCTCGACAATGAACTTCTTCTCCAGCGAGCCCATCTTGTGGCTCCAGCCAGAGAGCCCCGCTGCCTTGGTTACGTCCTGGAAGACGATGGGGCCGGAGTCCACAAAGCCACCAGCGGTGATCGGGCGCTTCTGCGAATCGTAAACGGGAGCCGCTCCCAGGCCGCCCGCAATGCCGCTGCTCATGCCCGGCTGAGGCTTGGCAGGCATCTGCGGGGTGGCGGCCTGGGCCAGCAGAACATTCTGCCGCTGTGGCGCCGAAGCTGGCTCCTCCCGGACAGGAAGCGCCAAAATCCCGGAGGATGCAGGCAGCTGCGGTTTTTCCGTCAGGGGTGTTTGCTGGGCGGTGCCGTTCGCGGAAAACGTAAGAGCAACAATCAGAACACCTGACAACAATCGATGAGCGAGCAACAACGGCGGTCCTCCAACGATTGAAGTCTATCGCAAGGGCTTTGTTTCTGGCTTACTGTGTCGCCCTATGGTGATCCACATGCGACATACAGGCAATCATCCGGCGGGCTAAGCTCTAGGAACACGGAGGCCACTCAAGAATGGTCGTACACAAAAACCAAGCCCCCGCCCGCACGACCGACGATCATTTCGGTCGGTTTGCCGCGGTTTCCTCTTACTGGCTCGGCTCCAAGTGGGCATTTTTAGGAGGCGGCATCCTGGCCATCGCCTGGGGGGCGACGGGACCTGTTCTTCACCTTTCCGACTATTGGTCGCAGGTCATCAGCGCAGGAACTTCTCTGGCAACTTTGTTGATGGTGTTCCTGATCCAGAACACCCAGAATCGCGATTCGCGCGCCATCAACCTGAAATTGAATGAGTTGATCCGGGCCGCGGACAAGGCTCGCGACCAAATGATCGACATTGAAAGACTCACCGACCAGGAACTGGACGAGATGCAGGAAATGTACGAAAAGGTGCGCTCAACGTGGCAAGAACGGCAGTTGCGCACCAACCCCAAGTCTCTAGAGAAGTAGGAAATGCAGGACATCCCGTGCTGAAGCCCGATTACCTGCAAGGATGAAAGCCGAATGAATCCCCCGCAAATTCCGCGCAACCCTGGACGAAAAGCGATGGAAACCGCCTCGATGTCCGAGTATACTGAAGCCCAAGGCGGCGTGTATCCGGCCTTACCGCCTTGGGATGAGGTGCGTCTTCCGCAGGGACTCAGGTTCACTGACGTTCGACGTTCCACTATCGGAGACTACCCGATGGCGCGCGGTTGCCCGCGTGCTTCGAAGTCCCCTGGACATCCTGAGTTGCGCCCTTTTCCCTTCGGATTGTTCTCTCTGCGGTTCTCCTCTGCCGCAACTTTCCTCTGCACCAATCTGTGCCGCCTGCTGGATGGAGATTCCCACCCAGGCAGGCCCCCTCTGCATTCGTTGTGGCGATCGAATCGATGCACCTCGACTCGGTTCTCCCCGCCTTGACTCGAGCACTTCGGCTGCCGTATTGTGCCGGACCTGCCGCATGGCGCCTCCTGCCTTCGAGCGCGCCGTAGCCTACGGTCCCTATCGCGAGGGGATGCGCCTGGCGATTCACGCGCTGAAATATGGCAAGATGCTCCCAGCCGCACGACAACTGGGGCAGCGCCTGGCCGCGGCCATCTCCCAACTGGACGGTGAAGCACCGCTTGAAATGCTGGTGGTTCCGGTCCCTCTGCACCGCTCCAAGTTGGGTCAGCGGGGTTTTAACCAGGCGGACGCCCTGGCCCTGCATGCCCTTGAATCGCTGCGCAAGACTCACCCGCACTGGCAGCTGCCCTTGGCGCACGGGGCGCTTGTCCGCAAACGCGCCACGGGGTGCCAGGCTGGCCTGACCACACGGCAGCGGCGACAGAATGTGCGCGGAGCCTTTTCCGTAACGAACCGGGAAGCGGTTCACGAGCGGCACGTGTTGCTGATCGACGACATTTATACCACCGGCGCTACTGCCCGCGCAGCCGCACAGGCATTGCGACGCGCCGGAGCAGCATCCGTCTGGGTCGCAACACTGTCCCGAGCCTATTGCGTAACGCGAGCTCGTTCCGGCTCCACAGTTTTATTCGAAGATACGGACGATCACCTCAACACGATCGGCATCGCGCCGATCCCCACCCCTGGCCATTTTTCACAGGCAGCGCCCGGTCGGGTTTTATCGAGGAAAAGCATTCATTCATCGCACGACCAACCATCTTTTTGACGAGGGATAAGAGATGTCGCTGGGAAAAGCCATGATTCATGCACGCATCCAGAAGTCCGTCTCCAGGGCCTCGGCACAGGGCGGGGAAGTCTCTGCCGCGCAGCGCTCCATCCAGGCCAATCACATGCTCCAGATGCCGGTTCTGGTGCTTAACGCGTCCTATGAGCCGATCAACATCTGCGGTGCCCGCCGAGCGCTGGTGTTGGTTCTCAAAGGTGTCGCCCGTACCGAAGAGGAGCACGGCGCCATGCTTCATGCCCAGCGAAGCCGCATCGCCATGCCTTCCGTCATTCGCCTGCTTGAATACCGCCGCATTCCCTACCAGACGCGCGCTTTGTCGCGGAAGAATATCCTGCTGCGCGACCGCAATACCTGCCAGTACTGCGGCGTAGTGTTGCCCGCCGGGGAACTCACGCTGGACCATGTGATTCCACGCTCGCGCGGAGGCAATTCGACCTGGGAGAATCTGGTGGCTTGCTGTCACAGCTGCAATCGCCGCAAGGCCGATCGCATGCTGCACGATATTAGCGACATGACTCTGAATCGCGATCCGCGTCCGTTCTCATTGCACACCAGCCGTCAGATCATGCGCATGCTGGGCCGCGCCGATGACCGCTGGCGCAAGTATCTGTTCTATTAGGGACAAGAAGGGATGGTTCCCGGCGTCTTTGCCAGAAGACGCTGGAGGAAAGGTCTGCGCGCGATTGGCTGCTCCCCAGTAACTGCTGCCGTTAGGTCGATTGCCATCGCACTGAGCGGATCCGGCTGACCGAGATCTCAAGGGATTAGCATTTTGACCGAATCGTTCTATGCCTTCCCATGTCCCAAAATCGGGGAAATGGGACACCCATTCTGAGGGGCGACGCTTTGAAAATCTGCGGTCACAGCGCTCACTCTTCGCTCTAAGGCTTCTTCGACTTGTCCGACTTGTTGTCTGGCTTCACTTCTCCGTCGAAGATGAGTTTCGTCGTCACCCCATATTGCTTATAGTCCGAGTATTTAATCGTGTCGCGGATGTGCACGTCCTGCGCCATGTAACCGTGGCCCCCGGAGAAGTGCAGAATGCCTTCGCCCTTGGTGTAGACCGGGAACCAGAAATGCCCGTCTACCTGCTGGCGCCAGGTCATGAAGGGCGGGTGCAGATCTTCACTGTTTTTGCGCGTGTCGTCGGGCACCATGCGGCCATTGGTTACCACGATCTGCAGGTCGGTCGCGTCAACCCAGATGCGTCCCAAAAAGTATCGTTTCTTCTTTTCGATCAACTTGGGCTCTACGTCGAATACGTAGCAGTCGATCTCATCCACCTTCTGCTTGCCCACATATTTCACGTTGTAGTCTTTGATGGCTTCCGAGGTGAGCACAAAAGAATACCCATGCTGGATGTCCTGCATATCCGACGGGCTCATGCTGACCCGTTGCAGGGTACTCTCCGGGGCATACACGGTCTTTTCTGTGCGCCTCCCGGTCGAGTCAAAGATCACATCGTCCACCTGGTAGTACTCACCGTCGACCTTGTTGTCGTCATCGACAGTCTGCACGCGAGCAATGCGGCGAAAAGTGTAGTGGCTGAGCGCCTGCTGGAACTCGCTCTCCTTGGCCGCAAACTGGCGAATGATCTCCTCCGGGGGCGTTGCCGGCTCCGCCAGATCCATGCGGCCGAAGCCTGCATCGAGAGCCATGGGCGTGAAGCTGTCCTTGTCCTGCGCCATTGCGGTCAAAGCCATACTTGCTGCCAGAAAGGCCACGATCCGAATCCGATTCCGCACGTTGTCTCTCCTGTTGACGCTTTTAAGGCTTGATGCTTTCCAGACCCAATGCTTTCCCGTTTCGCGGGCTACGCAGCGGACGCCCCTAAAGCACGGAGCGCGTCTTGTCCAGATTAGACGCTGGAACCGACCCGCGGGAGCACCCGACTGCATAGGGAGTTTCACTATCAGCGCGTCAAACAGATCTTGCAGATTTTGCAGCGCTAAGTCTTTTGCTCCCTCAAGGCATTCCCGGCCCCGTTCCTGCGCCTGAAGTTTGTCCTAACTTTATGGTTCTAAAGCTTCCTGTTCGGCCCTTTCGGTTTCGACCTTTACGAACCATACATCTTGGCATATATTTCCGGGTAAAGCCGTTTTGCGATTCGACGAGGTGCCCTTCCCCAAGGCAGCAGCGCCATCGGGTTCGCATGAAAACGAGTCGGCGCAGTCCGATAACCCTCCGGGTTTTGACGGAGATAACATTTCCCCCAGGAAGATCGCAAGCTTCTCTTCCCACTGCGCAAAATCAACGGAGGTCAAGAATGGCTTCGAATCGCCTTCTAGTCATTGACGATATCCCTGCGAGTTCTGCCACCATCGGGCGGGTGGCACGAGGGTGCGGCTATGACACCATCATCACCACAGACGCAGACGACTGCCGGTCCAGAATTTTGTCGTGGAACCCCACCGTGATTGTGCTGGATTTAACCATGCCTGAGATGGATGGTTTGCAACTGATGGACTGGCTGGCTCAGCGTCATAGCAAGGCTCGTTTGCTCATTGTCAGCGGCAGAGAACTGGAATTGCTGCACCAGGCCGAGGACGTGGGCCGCGCTCTTGGGCTCAATATTGCCGGCAGTCTGCAGAAGCCAATGCGTCTGGAGGACTTGCGAACCATCCTGCGGGAGATTTATGTTGCCGCGCGCATCCTTTCCGTTCAGGATCTTTCCACCGCTCTCAGCAACCGGGAAATCCGCCTGGAATATCAACCGCAAGTGGATATAAAAAGCGGCGCCGTGCTTGGATTCGAGGCGCTGGCGCGGTGGGATCATCCGACCTATGGCCGGATTCCGCCCGACGCCTTCATTCCCGACCTGGAGGCCATTGAGATCATGGACGACTTCACCTTCCATGTGGTGGAGTTGGCAATTGAAGATTTGCGCCACTGGGATGGAGGGGATCATACGCGACTTTCCATCAACGTCTCTGCCTCCAATTTCAAGTCCATGGCGATCGACGAGATCATTCGGGCCAAATGCGCCGACAACAATACCAACATTCAACGACTCACCATCGAAGTGACGGAGTCCGCTGCGCTGGGTAATGTCGGCCAAATAGGAGTTTGCCTGGAACGGCTACAGAAACTTGGCGTTCAGGTATCCATCGACGATTTTGGAACAGGATATTCGTCTCTGACCAAACTCAACGCCATCCCCTGCAGCGAGCTCAAGATCGACAAATCATTTGTGGAGAAATGTGTGTCGAGTCATCAGAACGGCGTTCTGGTGCGATCCATGATTGAACTCGGCCACAACCTGAAAAAGAGAATCGTAGCCGAAGGCGTAGAGGATGAAAAGACGAGGCGTCAGCTTTGCGCATGGGATTGCGACGTGGTGCAAGGGTTTTTGATCAGCAAGTCCATCCCTCCAACCGATGTGCGGCCCTGGCTCGATCAATACGCAAGTCAAATGCGCAGTAGTTGGAATTGATTCGTTTGAGTAATTCCTGCGCCCGGCTGGCTGGATGGCCGCTCGCCGTGGCACGGAGCAATCTGTTTTTTTGGTTTCTCGCAGGATCTGTTTTGGGGACCGCGCACCTCGGGTCCGCTCAATCTGGCGAAAAGTGAGGTACTTTGGTGCCAAATCTTGAAGCACTTGCGAAGGTCATCCCCATCCTGCCAGACCCTCTGGCGCTGGTGAATGAGCATGGAGTGATTGTGCTTGCCAATCCGCGCCTCTACCAGCTGTTTGGATACCCTGCAGACTCTCTCATCGGACAGCCGGTGTCTATGCTGTTGCCGGAAGAGCTTCGCGCGTCGCACGGCGCTCACCTCGCGGAGTACTTCCGCGCTCCGACCTTCCGCTCCATGGGGATTGGTCTGGAACTTTCGGCAAGGCGAGCCGATGGATCGCAGTTTCCCGTTGAGATCAGCCTGAGCCCGCACCGTATTTCGGAAGTCGTTTACGCCCTTGCCGACATACGCGACATCTCCGAACGAAAGCGTATGGAGGCCGAACGGCAGGAGAATCTCAGGCAAAAGGAACTGGCGGAGGCGAGGGCGCACGCAGCTCAGGTTCTCGCCAGTCAAAACGAAGCCTTGCGCGCGATCTTCGAGGCGTCACCGCTGGGAATCGTCACCGCAACCCAGGACGGCATCATCGATCGCTGGAATCGTGCCGCGGAGAGAATCTACGGCATCTCCGTGCGCGATGCCGTAGGGACCAGCATCTGGAACCTTCATCGTGCGCTGGAAGACGGGAAAGATTCGAATACCGCTGAGGTTTGGGCGGCGGTCAATGAGGGGCGCGAACTGCGCAACTTCCAGTTTCACCAGCATCGAGAAAATGGGAAGATTGTCGACATCAGCCTTAGTTCCGCTCCCTTCCATGATGTGAATGGCGGAAACTCGGGTTTTGTCTTTCTGGTGGAGGACATTTCCGCAAAGAACGCCATTGAACAACAGTTACGGCAGTCGCAAAAAATGGAAGCCGTCGGCCAACTGACCGGAGGCATCGCTCACGATTTCAACAATCTGCTAAGCATCATCATTTGCAATCTCGAACTGCTCTTGGAGAACCTTCCCGCGGGGTCGGAAGACCGCGAAATGGGCGACTTGGCATTGGCTGCCGGACTGCACGGCGCGGAGTTGGTGAAGCAGATTCTGGCGTTCTCAAGAAAGCAGAATCTCGATCCGCGCAGGATCGAAGTGAACGAACTCGTGGAAGGCATGCGGAATCTGCTGGCCCGTTCGCTGGGCGAACAGATCGAGATTCATGTGGACCTGGAAGCTGGCCTTTCAGCAGCCGTAGCGGATCGCGTGCAACTGCAAACTGCCTTGGTCAACCTGGCCACCAACTCCCGCGACGCCATGCCCCGCGGGGGACGTCTGGTCATTCAAACCCAAAGCGCCATGCTCGATGAAGCCTATGCCAAGCAGTTCACTGACCTGAGCGCGGGAGAGTACATCATGGTTTCCGTGAGCGACACCGGATCCGGGATGTCCGCGTCGACCATGGAGCGCGCATTCGATCCCTTCTTCACCACCAAGCCGCCCGGCGAAGGGACGGGATTGGGGCTCAGCATGGTCTTCGGATTTGTGAAGCAGTCCGGCGGCCATGTGCGGATCTATAGCGAAGTGGATCAAGGCACCACCATCCGCCTCTATCTGCCGCGGGCAACCGCGGCGCATCCTTCTGCCGTGGCTCCCGTGGAAGCGCAGAAGATACCCAAGGCCCAAGGCGCTCACATCTTGATTGTGGAAGACAACCTTGACCTGGCCAAGTCCGCCACTCGCGTGCTCACCGACGCAGGATACAAAACCACTGAGGCAAACAGCGCCGAAGACGCGCTCACATTATTCAAGAACCTCCCGTCCATCGACTTGCTGTTTACCGACATCATTTTGACGCGCGGCAAAAATGGGATCGAACTCGCTCAGGAAATCCTTCTGCTCAAGCCGGAGATGAAAGTGCTGTTCTCGTCGGGATTTTCGGAAGCGGCTCTGCGCGTTTCAGGTAGGGCGCTGGTGACCGGAAATTTCATCGCAAAGCCGTATCGCAAAGACGAACTGCTTGCCAGAATCAACGGAATTCTAGCGGGTGTTCCGGCCCGGCAATGAGCTTTGTGCCCGACTCCTGAGCTCGGCATGGTAGGTCAGCGCTGAAACTCTGGCCTATCTGGAATGCCCCGAAGGGGATTGCTCATACCGCTTGGAGTCTTTTCTTGACAAATTATTAGATTAGACTTTATATAAATAAAACATGAATGCTGAAGCGATTAGACAGTCCCTGGAGGACAGCGGACTGCGATGTACGCCGCAACGCTTTGGCGTAATGGCGTTCCTGATGGATCATTCCGGTCATCCCACGGCTGCGGAGATCTTCGAAGCCGTCAATCGACTGGATCCGCGTTCGACGAGGGCAACGACCTACAACAATCTGCGCGACCTGGTGCAGGCGGGTCTGGTTCGAGAAGTGGCTGTTGAGGGCCGCGCCGCGCGATTCGACGCAAAAGATGCAAAACACCACCACTTTGTGTGCGACCGCTGCGGCGGCGTCGAAGACTTGGATTGGTACGAAGTGCCCACCCCCCCTTCGGATTCGCTGGGGAAGCGGGTTCTTCGCGATTTTGAACTGATTGCCAGAGGACTGTGCGCCAAATGCGCAACGCGACCTGCTTCCGGGTCCGTTTCTTAGCCGGGTCGCGAAGCCGGGCTGCGGGGCCGTGTCGCAGAAACGCATTTTTCTTTGCACAACTGGGGAAACAGGAAGGGCGTAGTATTTCGTCGTAGTTTTTGCGGGGACGAACCAGAAGGCGAACAAGTCCTCGAAAAAGAAACTCACCACAATAGCCGGGGCCAATGTCCCCGTCTGGAAGGAGCAAATCGTGTCGACCGAAAGCAAATGCCCGGTAACGGGCGCCCCCGCCGCCAGCAAATATCCCGCGGCCCCTAAGAATGCAGACTGGTGGCCGAATCAGCTAAATCTGAAAATCCTTCACCAGCATTCATCCCTGTCCAATCCGATGGAGAAGGACTTCAATTATGCCGAAGAATTCAAAAGCCTTGATCTTGAAGCCGTGCGCAAGGACCTGAACAATTTAATGACGTCTTCTCAGAGTTGGTGGCCGGCAGATTATGGACACTACGGACCGTTCTTCATTCGCATGGCGTGGCACAGCGCGGGGACTTACCGGATCAGCGATGGCCGCGGTGGGGCCGGGGCTGGCCAGCAGCGCTTTGCTCCTTTGAACAGCTGGCCAGACAATGTGAGCCTGGACAAGGCGCGCCGCCTGCTTTGGCCGATCAAGCAAAAGTATGGTGAGAAGATCTCATGGGCTGACCTCATAGTGCTGGCCGGCAATGTTGCGCTCGACTCCATGGGGTTGAAAACTTTTGGCTTCGGCGGTGGACGCGCGGACGTCTGGGAGCCTCAAGAGGATATCTATTGGGGGCCTGAAGGCCAGTGGCTGGCGGATGAGCGCTACAGCGGAGATCGTCAGCTGGAGAATCCTCTGGCTGCTGTGCAGATGGGATTGATTTATGTGAATCCCGAGGGACCGAATGGGAAGCCGGATCCGCTCGCCTCTGCCGTTGACATTCGCGAGACGTTCGCCCGCATGGCCATGAACGATGAAGAGACGGTGGCGCTGATCGTCGGCGGACACACCTTTGGCAAGGCCCACGGTGCCGCCGATCCCGGCAAGTACGTGAGCCATGTACCGGAAGGCGCTCCGCTGGAGGAGCAGGGCCTGGGGTGGAAGAACTCCTTCGGCACCGGGAACGGAGCCGATACCATCAGCAGCGGGCTGGAAGGCGCATGGACCACCAACCCGATCAAGTGGGATAACAACTACCTGGAGAACCTTTTCGGCTATGAATGGGAGTTGGGAAAGGGGCCGGGTGGTGCTTACCAGTGGGTTCCCAAGGATGGAGCCGCCGCCGGTACCGTTCCGGATGCTCACGATGCCTCCAGGCGGCACGCTCCCATCATGTTCACCACAGACCTCGCGCTGAAATTGGACCCGATTTACGCGCCAATCTCCAAGCACTACTACGAGCATCCGCAAGAGCTGACCGACGCGTTTTCCAGAGCCTGGTTCAAGCTGACCCACCGCGACATGGGACCCATTGCGCGCTACCTTGGCCCGCTGGTTCCTGCTGAGACCCTGCTGTGGCAAGACCCGGTTCCTGCCGTCGATCATGAACTGATCGGGGAACAGGACATTGCTGCACTCAAAGCCAGGATTCTCGCTTCTGGATTGTCGACCTCCGAACTGGTGTCTACCGCCTGGGCTTCCGCAGCCACCTTCCGCGGTTCCGACAAGCGCGGCGGGGCCAACGGAGCTCGCATTCGACTGGAGCCGCAGAAAGGCTGGGAAGTAAACCAGCCGGAGATGCTGGCCAAGGTTCTCGCAATTTTGGAGGGCATCCAGAAGGACTTCAACAGTGCGCCTTCCAACGGCAAACCGGGCAAGAAGGTTTCCCTCGCGGACCTCATCGTGTTGGGTGGTTGCGCGGCGGTGGAGGACGCGGCAAAGAAGGCTGGTTTCGACGTGAAGGTTCCTTTCACGCCGGGACGGACGGACGCCACGCAGGAGCAGACGGACGCCCAGTC
>Ga0302140_10011300_pt1 | contig 10990 bp, 9 predicted proteins | sample I_Bog_E1_1_FD_202095 | JGI IMG/M metagenome (GOLD analysis project Ga0302140, IMG submission 202095) | Peat permafrost microbial communities from Stordalen Mire near Abisko, Sweden - I_Bog_E1_1 | ecosystem: Environmental > Terrestrial > Soil > Wetlands > Peat | place: Sweden: Abisko, Stordalen...
CCGGGCGCGCCGGGGCGGGCGGTGCCGCCCTGGCCGGACGCGCGGTGGCCGGCGCGGGCCGCACCGCCGGGGCATGCGCCGGGGCATGCGCGGGCGTGGCGGCACCGCCGCCGGTGCCGACCTTGAAGGCGGCGACGATGTTGGACAGCTCGTCGGTCTGCTCCTCCATCGACTTCGCCGCCGCCGCCGCCTCTTCCACCAGGGCCGCGTTCTGCTGGGTGATCTTGTCCATCTGCGAAACTGCGGTGTTGACCTGGTCGATGCCGTTGCTCTGCTCGCGCGACGCGGCCGAGATCTCGGCCATGATGTCGGTGACCCGCTTCACCGACACGACGATCTCCTCCATCGTCTGGCCGGCGCTGGCGACCAGCTTCGACCCCGTCTCCACCTTGGTGCCCGAATCCGAAATCAGCGCCTTGATCTCCTTCGCCGCATTGGCGCTGCGCTGGGCCAGATTGCGCACCTCGGCGGCGACCACCGCGAAGCCGCGCCCCTGCTCGCCGGCGCGGGCGGCTTCCACCGCGGCATTCAGCGCCAGGATGTTGGTCTGGAACGCGATCTCGTCGATGACCCCGATAATGTCGGAAATCTTGCGGCTGGCACTGGTGATTTCGTCCATCGTGCGGACCACCTGCGACACCACCCCGCCGCCCTTGACCGCCACTTCCGACGCGGTGCTCGCCAGCTTGTTGGCCTGTTGCGCGTTGTCGGCATTCTGCCGCACGGTGGAGGTCAGCTCTTCCAGGCTGGCCGCGGTTTCCTCCAGGCTGGAGGCCTGTTCTTCCGTGCGCTGCGACAAATCGGTGTTGCCCATCGCGATTTCGCGCGCGCCGGTGGAGATCGTGCTGGTGGCCTCGATCACCGCGCCGACCATCGCCACCATGGTATCCAGCAGCCCGTTCACGCCGCCGCACAGCGCCTCGATATCGCCGGTCATGCCCTCCAGCGGCACGCGCCAGGTCAGATCGCTGTTCTTCGCGGCCGTGACGACCTGCTGGACCTGTTGCACCGCGGAACGCAAAGCGTCCGCGGCATGCACCTGGGCGGTCACGTCGGTGGCGTATTTCACCACTTTGAAGGGCTTTCCGTTCAGGTCCATGATCGGATTGTAACTTGCCTGAATCCAGACCGCCCGTCCGCCCTTGCCGATCCGCTTGTACTGGCCCGCGTCGTATTCGCCGCGCCCCAGCTTTTCCCAGAACGAGCGGTATTCGGGCGAGCCGGAAAAAGACGGTTCGACGAAGATGCTGTGATGGCGGCCCTGAATCTCGGGCAGGGTGTAGCCCAGCGTGTTCAGGAAGTTTTCGTTCGCGGTCAGCACCTTGCCGTCCAGGCCGAATTCGATCACCGCCTGCGCCTTGCCGATGGCGGCGAGCTGGCCTTCGAAATTGGCGGTGGCGAGTTTCTGTTCGGTGATGTCGGTGGCGTATTTCACCACCTTGAAGGGCTTGCCCGACAGATCCAGGATCGGATTGTAGCTGGCCTGGATCCAGACCTCGCGCCCGCCCTTGCCGATCCGCTTGTAGATGCCGGCATCGTATTCGCCGCGTCCGAGCTTTTCCCAGAAGGAACGGTATTCGGGGGATCCGGCAAAAGCGGGATCGACGAACTGGCTGTGATGGCGCCCCTGGATCTCGGACAAGGTGTAGCCCAGCGTGTGCAGGAAGTTCTCATTCGCCAACAGCACCTTGCCGTCCAGGCCGAATTCGATCACCGCCTGCGCCTTGCTGATGGCGGCGAGCTGGCCTTCGAAATTGGCGGTGGTGAGTTTCTGTTCGGTGATGTCGGTTGCGTATTTCACCACCTTGAAGGGCTTGCCGCTTTGATCCAGGATCGGATTGTAGCTGGCCTGGATCCAGACCTCGCGCCCGCCCTTGCCGATCCGCTTGTACTGGCCGGCATCGTATTCGCCGCGGCCCAGCCGGTCCCAGAACATGCGGTACTCCGGGCTGGCCCGATAGACCGGGTCCACGAACAGGCTGTGATGCTGGCCGCGGATTTCGTCGAGCGTGTAGCCCAGCAGCGTGAGGAAATTCTGGTTCGCGTGCAGAACCTTGCCGTCCAGGCCGAACTCGATCACCGCCTGCACCCGGTCGATCGCGGCGAGCTGGCCCTGATGCGTGCGCAGTTCGGTGACGTCGCGCCATTCCATGATATTGCCGTCATGCGCGCCATCGGCGTCGAAGCGGGCACTGACGTTCAGCGCGAACTTCAGATCGCCGATGTTGATGTCGGTGCGGTGCGGCAGCTTCGACAGATCCGACAGCATGCGCCGCTGATGGCCGGGATCGCGGTGGAAGCTGTCGATGCACATGCCGACGATCTTCGCCGGATCGAAATTCGGCCAGACCTTGCGGAACGCCGCTGCGTGCCGCGCCAGCAGGTCTTTCGTCGCCTGGTTGGCCTCGGTGATGACGCAGTCGCGGTCCACCATCATCACCGCAACCGACATGTTTTCCAGCGCCCGTCGGGCGTGTCCGTCGATCACCTCATGCCGTTCGGCTTCGGTGTCGTCAGCGGCGAGGCCGAACAGCCGTACAACCTTGCCGTCTTCATTCAGCACCGGCGTGAAGGCGATCCGCAGACTGGCGGTGCGTTTGTCGCGCGCCGCATGGTGCAGCCGGACGGTGGCGGCCTCACCGCGCTGCAGCCGGTCCATGAGCTGGCGGAAGCCCGGGCCAGATCGTTCCGCGTCCGTCAGAAGCGCGGTGTAGGGCTGGTCTTCCACCGCCGGCGCCGTCAGGTCCAGCAGGGCCAGGAACTTCGCATTGGCCCGCAGCACCTTGCCGGCGGTGTCCAGCTCGATCAGCGCCTGGCCGCGTTCCAGCCCGGCCATGCGCTCTTCAAGCTCGCGCATCTCCGTCCGGCGGTCGCGGCCGGTTCGGCGGTTCGACAATCCGAGACCGGATAGAGCGGAGTCGGCGAACGAGGAAGCCGTGAGACCGAAGAACATGTTTTTCACCATGGGGATTGGGTTGGGTTTGCCGCCTGACGCTTCAATGGGTGCGCGCGCTGGCGCCGGCCGATCCGATCAGGCCGTCGAGCGAGACCAGGGTGACCATCCGCTCGCCGAGGGCGACCAGGCCATCGAGGAAGCTGTCCTCGGCGGGCCGGTCGTCCATCCGCGGCACCGGCCGGATCGTGTCAGGCTCGACGGAAATGATGTCCGATACCGCATCCACCAGCAGTCCGGTGGTGCGGGTATCGGTGATCACGATGATGACCACGTGCATCCGCGTCGGTTCAGTGGTGCCCATGCCGAAACGGGCGCGCAGGTCGAGGATCGGTACGATGATGCCGCGCAGGTTGATCACCCCGCGCACGTACGACGGCGCCTGCGGCAGCGCGGTCGTTTCGGTCCAGCCCTTGATTTCCCGCACCCGCATGATGTCCACGCCATATTCCTGGGCATCCAGGGTGAAAGTGATGAACTGCCGCGGGTCCGCCGCCGCCGCCGCCTTGGCCTGGTGCATGCCGGGAACACTCGGTTCGGTCCCTGGGGTGATCGCATTCATGACAAAATTCCTGGCGGATCAGTGAAGTTCCATGGGTGGCGCGGCGCGGCGTTCGACCGGGGCGGAAAACGTGGAAGCGGTCTTCAGGCGGCTGACATCGAGGATCAGAGCGACACGCCCATCGCCCAGCACGGTGGCGCCGCCGACCCCCTCGACCGGCCCGTAATTCGCCTCCAGGCTCTTCACCACCACCTGCTGCTGGCCCAGCAGGTCATCGACCACGAGGCCGATCCGGTTGGCGCCCTCGCTCTCGACGATGACGACGATGCCCTTGCAGGGGTCGGTGACCGCGTCCGGCACCTTGAAGCGCTGGTGCAGATAGACCAGCGGCACATACTCGCCGCGGATCGCCAGCACGTCGCCGTGGCCGGTGACCGGATGGATGTTGTCCGGCCGGGGGCGCAGGCTTTCCATGATGTTGGTCAGCGGCACGATGTAGGATTCGGCCCCGACCGCCACCGCCATGCCGTCGAGGATCGCCAGGGTCAGCGGCAGCGACAACTGGAACCGCGACCCGGTGCCGTCGCGCGACTGCACGGCGATGCGTCCGCCCAGCGCCTGGATGTTGCGCTTGACCACATCCATCCCGACGCCGCGGCCGGAAATGTCCGACAAGGCTTCGGACGTGGACAGGCCAGGCAGGAAGATCAGGTGGTCGATCTCCTCGTCATTCAGCACAGCATCCTGCGCCACCAGGCCACGGTCGCGTGCCTTGGCCAGCACCTTCGGCCGCGGGATGCCGCGCCCGTCATCGGCGACCTCGATCACGATCCGCCCGCCGCGATGCTCCGCGCTGAGGAAGATCGTGCCCTGCCGCGGCTTGCCGGCGGCCAGCCGTTCCTCCGGCGTTTCGATGCCGTGATCGAGCGCATTGCGCAGCAAATGGGTCAGCGGATCGGCGAGCTGCTCGATCACGGTCTTGTCGATTTCGGTACCCTCGCCGCTGACCGCCAGGCGCACGTCCTTGCCGAGATGCGCCGACACCTCCCGCACCAGCCGGGGCATGCGCGAGAACACCGATTTCACCGGCTGGGCCCGGATCGCCATCACGCCTTCCTGCATCTCCCGCAGATGCTGCGACATGGTGTCGAGGCCGTTCAGCAGGCCGGCACACATCTCGGGTGGCAACTGGCTGCCAAGCTGGGCGAGCATCGCCTGGTTGATCACCAGTTCGCCCACCAGGTTCACCAGGCGGTCCACCTTTTCGACATCCACCCGGATCGAGGGGCTGGGCGCCAGCGCGGCCGGCGTCTCGTTTGCCGGCGCCGCGGCGGGATGGTCCGCCGGTCCGGCCGCGGTCGCCGCCGTGATCGTCAGGTCGCAGTCGTCGCCGACGAACTCGAACACCGCCTCGATCGCACCGCGGGGCTGCGCCGTCTCGACGAACAAGGTCCAGGCCAGATACGCCTCTTCCGGGTCCAGTTCGGCGAGGTGCGGCAGGCGCGACAGGTCGGCCTCGACCCGGACGTCGCCAAGCCGCTTGAGCTGGCGGATGATCAGCAGCGGTTCGTTGGCGCTGCGGAACAGGCCGGCGTGCGGCACGAAGCGCACGCGCCACCGCGACACGACCGCGGCGGCGACGGCCGGTTCGACGGCGCGCAGCGGCGCAGCCGGATGGACGGCCAGGTCGCGCAACGCCTCGACCAGTTCGTCTTCGAAACCCGGCGGCTTGTCCTGGCCGGCGCGGGTGGCAGCAACGAGATCGCTCAGGGTATCGGTGCTGCGCAGCAGGAGGGCCGCGACCGGCGCGGCCATCGCGAGCCGTCCGTCGCGCAGCAGGTCGAGCACGGTTTCCAGTTCATGCGCGAAACCGACCAGCCGTTCGAAGCCGAAGGCGCCGCCGCCGCCCTTGATCGAATGGAAGGCTCTGAAAACCGCATTGACGGTGTCATCGTCGGCCCGCCCCTCCGCGATCGCCGCGAGATGGGTATAGGCCGCGTCGAGCAGTTCGGCGCATTCCTCGAAATAGGTGGTCCGGAGGTGATCGAAGGCGGCCATCGCACTCAACCGCACACACGGTGGACGAGTTCCACCAGCTTGTCGGGATTGAACGGCTTGACCAGCCAGCCGGTCGCCCCCGCGCTGCGTCCTTCGGCTTTCTTTGCCGGGTCGCCTTCCGTGGTCAGCATCAGGATCGGCACGGCGCGGTGCTGGGGATCGGCCCGCAGGGCCCGGATCAGCCCGACCCCGTCCATTTTCGGCATGTTGAGGTCGGTGATCACGAGATCGACTTTGGTGGTGCGCAGCATTTGCAGCGCCTTCTGGCCGTCCTCGGCCTCGCTGACCTGAAACCCGGCCCCGCGCAGGGTATAGGTGACCATGTCGCGCATGGTCTTCGAATCATCGACAGTCATCACGTGCCTGGCCATGGCGTCTTCCTAAGATCCGAACGCCGCGCTGACCCCGAGATCGGCGAGGGCGCCGGCCAGTTCGGGGGACGGATCGCGGAGCTGAAAGGCCGCCCCGCGCGAGCGGACCTCGGCCGCGGCGGCGAGCAGCACCTGCACGACGGCGGTCGAAACCCGCTCGACCGCCGCGGCGCTGACGACCAGCGGATCGCCGGACCGTGCCCGGTCGAGCAGTCTCTGATGCAACGGTTCGGCCGCCGTCAGATCGAGCTGCGCGGGCAGCACGATCATGCTATCGTCTTCGTCTTCAGCGGACTTCACCATTTCTTAAGGTATTCCTGAAAGATCCGTTATTCGCTTGGGCATCATGGCCTGGAATTCTTGATGAATTCTTAACAGGGCCGAAAATTTTGCTTTTGTCGTGAACCTTGCTGATTGCCCCATAGCCGGGAATTTATCGTGGCGGCATGGGAGGGACCGCATTGACACAAAGGCCACGAAGCCCACCAGGCTCACGAAGATGTCGTTCCGATGAGAGAACCGGTGGGGGAGGCGGATCGATGGGGCGGCAGCGGCGCGGTTGGCACGCAAGCATTTTTCAGCACGGCGGACAAAGCGAGCACACGGTGATCACGGAGGGTGCTCAACGGTGGGTCGCCTCCGTGATCACCGTGTGCTCGCTTTGTCCGCCGTGTTGCAATACGCGGACTTGCCATCCGGCATGCCGCCGCCAGTGATGCGTTCGAAACGCCGGAAGCGTCCCCCCTTCATGAGAATGACACCGCCGGTCCTCACCGCCACACCAGCGCATGTTACGACCATTTGCAGCCATGGCGGCACGGGCCGGCCAAGGCAGAGTACAGGCCATTCCCGCGACTATTCAGGATGCCAATATATGGCCCTGCTTCGCATCGCCAGGCATGCCGAAGCTCACAGGGATCGCGATAGAAGCCCGATCTTGCCGCCTCACGCGGCTCGGCTCTCGTCCGTCCGTTCGATCCGGAACAAAGTGTCCATCGCCGACAGTTCGAACAGCCGGGTGATCGGGCCGGAGGGATTGCGCAGGATCAGCGATCCCAGAGCCCGCGTGGTCTCGTCCTCGGCGATCAGCAGCATGCCAAGCGCCGCGGAATCCAGGAAATCCACCTGGGCCAGGTCCAGCACCCGCCGCCCGCCGCCCGCCGCCGTCAGGGCATCGAGCACCGCCCTGAAGCCGTGATGGTCCTTGAAGGTAAAACTGCCGCGCAGCACGATGACGATGCCGTTCGGCGTCTGGTCTTGCGTGAACTCCATGGCAACGGCGTCCTTGTGTCAAAACAGATCGATATCGCCGCCGCCGGTGTCGTGCGTCTCGGCGGGGATGGCGGCTTCGTCCGGTGGCGGATCGTTAATCAGGTGTTCCAGGAAGCGCTTGCGGACGTCGCCCAGCGTCTGCTTTTCGACCAGCCGCGCCAGCCAGGCCTGATCGACCGCGCCCGGCGCAAAGGTGCCGGGCATCGCGTCGTGGGTGGCCTGCCGCAGTGCCTCCCCGGCCTCGCCCAGGGTGCCCAGGGCTTCGATGACATGGGCCACGAGTTGGGCGGTCCGGTCCTGGAACTGCAACCCCATGATCAGCGGGGCGATGGTGGTTGACAAATCAGCCGAGGCGCCGGCCGCTGCCGACAGGATGGTGGTGAAATCGGCGTTCTGCGCCACCATGCCGGCCAGCAGGGCATCCAGCCGTTCCTTGGCGATGATATGGCTGGACATATCGACCGTCGCAATCTCCCGCAATGTCGCGTGACTGCGGCTCACGCTGTCGCGGATCGCCGCGATGCGGCCGCTGACGGTCTTGACGGTGTCGTCGGTTTCCGCCGCCAGCGCGCGGATTTCGCGCGCGATCACGTTGAAGGTGCTGCCATTGCGGTCGGCGCGGGCGGCCTCGATCGCGGTGTTGATCGCGAGGAAGCGGATCTGCTGGTTGATCGTCTGCAACTGCGCGACGCACTGGCTGGCGGCTTCGACCTCGACGGTCACGTCATCGAGCGAATACACCATGCGCATCGCATTCTTCGAAACGTTCAGCACGGTGTCGATGACCTTGACCAGCACCTCCTCGATGAAGCCGGTGGCTTCGTTCAGCGTGAGGTCTTCATTACCGACATGGATGGACTGAGCGGAGGCGATGACCGCCTCGACCCGGGTCACCTGCGCCTTGGCGCTTTCGGCCAGGGTCTGGAACCGCTGGCTCAGGTCGATCGCACTGCGTTCGACGATGGCCGACGAGGCGGTCAGTTCGCGGGCCATGGCGATGAAGGCGCGGCGTTCGAGTTCCGACAGTTCCAGCCAGCGGATCAGCAGCCCTTCCGCGGCGCCGGATGGGTTCGGATCTGCCGTGGGCGTGCTGTACGGAGCCGGTTCAGGGATGACGACCCGGGTGGCGGCACGATTCCACATCATTGTCGGGTCGAAAATCGCATGTCGGGAGATCCCTTGTCCGGCCCGGCCACGTCCGTTTCGCCAGGCCGTTCCCGGGGTAGCGGAAATTGTCTAACGAAGGGTTAAGACGGTGGGCCGGAATGGCCGCCGCCGGCATTTTCCGGTTCGGCTGCGGGGCCAAACGCGACGCAGATCGCCATGATGTCATCGGAATAGCCCGGACACGGATGCAGGTCGCGCAGCGCTTCCAGGCGGTTCACGCCGTCCTGGGCTGCGGCCATGAGCGAGCCCCCGGCCGCCAGGCGCGCCGGTTTGGCCAGCGCCTCCGCGATGTCGGTCCGCGGCACCTCCGGATCATGCGACCCACTTTCGAACAGGCCGTCGCTGAATACCGCCAGAATGCCGGGGCCGGGAAACCGCATCCATTGCCGCCGGTAAACCGTCCCGGCCCTGACGCCCAGCGGCAGACCGCGCGCCACCAGGTCGTGGCTGGCCGCCACCGACACGAACATCGGCGCCGGCCCGCCCGCACTGCACCAGACGGCGCTGCGGGTCCCGGGGTCGATATGCAGATAGATCATGGTCGCGTACTGGCCGCGCGGCAGCAGCCCATGCAGCCGCTGGTTCAGCAGCGCCGTCATGCGGGTCGGCTGGCCGCGCGGCAGGGTTTGCTCACTCAGCAGGGCATGCAGGCGGAACGTGTTCAGCGCCGCGCTCAACCCATGCCCGGCGAAATCGGCGATCGCCAGGGCGAAACGGCCCCGACCGGTGGGCCAGAGGCCCCAGAAATCGCCGCCAACCGCCTCGCCGGACCGGTACAGCGCGGCCACGCCGACGCCCAGGTCCGCGCGCAATATCTGCAACTGGTCCGGTGTCGGCAACAAGCCGATTTGCATCTGCCGGGCGGCTTCCAGGTGTTGGGCGGTCTCGTCGCGTGCGTTGTCGAGCCGGCCGATCAGGTCCGGCCGCTGCATCGCGGTGCCGACCCGCAAGACCACGTCATGCGCGGTCAGCGGCTTGTGGATGATATCCGCCGCCATCGGCCGGCCCAAAGCGAGGCGATCGGGCACGTTTTCGCCGACCAGCCGGACCAGGGCAGGGTCGTCCCCGGTGCCGGACCATCGGATATGCCGCAGCAGCCGCTGTTCGGCGCGTTCGGGAACGCCTTCATCGATGATCAGCAGGCTGGGGCGACCGCGGCCGAGCATGAAAATCGCTTCGTCGCAGGTGCGCACGCTGGAGATCGCGCCCAGGCCGGCCGCGCGCAGCCAGCCGGCGATCTGGCGTGCCTCCGCCAGGTCGGGGTTCAGCACGATAATCGGTGCGCCCATGAGGCTTGGAGTCATGGGGGACCGGCTTCCAGCCCCGGCAGGCGTGCCAGGGTGATCGTGGTCTGGCGTCCGCCGCACCCGACATCGACGTGTCCGACCCGCCGGGCAAGCGACAGGCCACGGCCGGAACTGCGGGTGGCGGCGGGCGAGGCCGCCGTGTCGTAACCCTCGCCCTCATCGGCGATCACGGCGGTGATGCCGGCGGCATGCCAGCCGATGGCGATGGTGACTGCGCGTGCGGCGCAAACCGGGTTGGCCAGCGCCCCGGCAATCGCGGACTGGCGCTCCGCCAGGTCCCGCCACTGTGCCGAACGGCCCGATCCGACGCTCAGGTTGCCGTGAATGGCTGCGTTGATGATCAGCTCGTGCAGCGCCAGTCCCGCCAGCGGGCCGGGCGAGACGCCCAGTCCCGCCAGGTGTTCGGCCAGCGCCGGCCCGAGGTCCAGGTTGAGCACGGCGGCGCTGCCCAGGCTCAGCGCGATGGCATCCAGCACGCCGCGGCCGGACAACAGCCGTGCCGGATCATGCCAGGGCGGTGGTTCGTAGCCGGCTTCGATCGCCCAACGTCCCGGCAACAGTCGCTTGCAGAGCGCTGCCGGATCCCTGCCGGGTGTGTCCCGGGCCAATGTCTCGCGGATGAAATTCATGGGCGATCTGCATTTTGCCGCCGTCGCGTTAACAAGCCCTTAAAGTTTCCAGCCTATTGCCGGGCCGGGCACTCATGTCGGAAATGATGAACGTTGGATAATGGTGCGGACAGATCCGGGGTGGATGATGCCACGCCAGCCGAACCGCTGCCCGACGGCACGGCCGAATTGCTCGACCTGCTGCAGACCGCTCGGACCGGCAACCAGGAGCTCGATGCGCGGATCGACTGCTTGCTGGCGGACCGCCATTTCGTGGGGATGGAGATTTGCCCCCGCTATCAGTGGCGTGCGCCGGACCGCGGCGCGGTGCAGGTTGCGCAGCCGCCGGTGCGCTGGTCCGACGATCTGATGGCGTTGCTCGAGCTGATTCCGGCCGATCACAATTTTTCCCTCGGCGCCCGTGACGGTGTCATCTGGGCCTGGATCCAGCCCAACGACGGTTGGGAGCCGGCGGCTCATGAGGTTCGGCACGATCATCCCCGGGGCAGTGGGCTGATGGTGGCGCATACGGTCCCTCTGGTGTTGGCGGCCGCCATGGTGACGTTGCGCGGCCTGCGCGGCCGGTTATGACCGGTCGGCCGTCCGGTGTTGCAAACCGGCATGCACACCCTGCGGCGTGCTTCGGCCGACAATGGCAACCATCGCGCGAAATGGGCACCGCTTCACGCCCTGACCGCGTCCGCCATCAGCAAAATCCCGCTTTGCCGGCCTGCATCAGTCGGGTATTATAA
>Ga0302140_10011301_pt1 | contig 10989 bp, 12 predicted proteins | sample I_Bog_E1_1_FD_202095 | JGI IMG/M metagenome (GOLD analysis project Ga0302140, IMG submission 202095) | Peat permafrost microbial communities from Stordalen Mire near Abisko, Sweden - I_Bog_E1_1 | ecosystem: Environmental > Terrestrial > Soil > Wetlands > Peat | place: Sweden: Abisko, Stordalen...
CTTTACATGTAAGATAATTTTACCTATATTTGTATCATGACAATTGCACAAGCCCAACTTTTAAAAAGTATCCCATCAAAGGTTGATACCAACGTAACCCTTGGAATGATTAAATCAGACAAAGTGGGCCCTCAACATTTACAGGCAATAAAAGATCTGACCCTTTTTAACGACGAAAAAATATCTGATTGGCTCGACATAAGCGTAAAAACTTTCAGGTCATATAAAAAACCAAATACCATTATAAAGGCCCGCATAAAAGAACATGCTGTGATGGCTTTGTCTCTAATCAAACATGGCATTGAAGTTTTTGGAACAAAAGAAAAGTTTGCAAACTGGCTTGAAAAAGAAAATTTTTTTTTCGACAAAAAAGCGCCTATAGAATTTATGGATACCCATAGCGGAATAAAATTTATTGACGATAGATTAACCGGCATAGAGTATGGTGACAATGCTTAGTAAAAATGGAAGTATTTAAAATTACTAAAGCATCCTTTTCACATAAACTCGTAGCTTCCGGCAGGGCACACAGGTGGAACCTTGACGATCAATTTACGATATATACCGGAAGTTCACGTTCACTTTCCTCATTAGAACTTATCGTTAATGAAAATTCTATACCTCCCGCTTTCAAATATAAAGTGATGATTATATCAATCGCTGATGAAGAAAACCTTTTCTCTCATCTTTTACAAACTGAATTACCAAGTCACTGGCGAAGCATGGCTGCTTACCCTGAACTTCAGCAGATAGGAAGCGCCTGGTATCAAAGTAAAAGGTCGCTCGTTTTAAAAGTAGCTTCGGCGGTAATCCCGAAAGAGTATAATTATATCATTAATACGAATCATCGCGATTTTATGGATAAAGTTTCGCTGGTAAGAACTGAAGATTACTTTTGGGATGAACGGTTAATATAACCTGGATTTCCGTTTAAACTGCTTTATATAACGTTTCCGACAAATGCTTTATCCCTTCCTCATAGCTGGTCGGCTTAAAATTAAATGCCTTTTCAAATTTTGAGGGATCAAAAATATAATCATGGTTATACTGGTCATGCGGATATAGCGCCATGCAAAATCTTCTTCCAAAGCAGCTTCCAGTTCGCTGCGGTCATGCAGCCAGTGTTCTAATTCTTCAACTGAATTTATGGGGCGGTCGCAAAGGTCTTTGTAAAGCGGTTCCAGGTTTTCCCATTTAATTTCGAGATCGGCAGGTATATATGTTCTTGGTTTTTTATGGGTCATGATTTTTTGATTTGCATTCCGATAGCTATCGGAATGCAAATGTGCGGATGTGCGGATGAATAAGCAATGGAAATATTGAAAATTTTAAAAGGGTGTGGAAGACCGAAAGCCGGAAAGTCCAGAAGTTTTTTATGATTACATTTTCGGGACGTTCCGGCTTACAGATTTACGAAGCCTTATACAACGTTTCTGACATCACTTTTATCCCTTCCTCATAGCTGGTCGGCTTAAAATTAAACGCCTTTTCAAATTTTGAGGAATCAAAAATGTAATCATGGTCATACTGGTAATACATTTCCACTAATTCGGCTACTGGTTTATTAAACAGGCCAAACAATTGCATCATAAATTTTTTGATGGCGAAATATTTGGGTTCCGTACCGTAAACGATTGCCGTCATTTCAATAAACTGCAGGCCGGTCAACGCAGACGCCGTGGGCATATGCCATATTTGGTTATCGCTTTCGGGGGTTTGACCAAGCAAATACATACCTTTCCCCATATCAGGGATATAACTGAAGTTATGCAGCTTTTTAACATCGCCTATCCATTGCGCTTTTTGTTTCTTAGCATATTTATCAAGCGCCATAATATCCAGAAAGCCCATTAAATTATCGGTACCGTAAAAATCGGCTGCACGGGCTATGGTCGCTTTAATGTTACCTGCTTTTGTCTCATCCATCAGTTTAGTCGCAATACCTGCGCGCACCTCCCCTTTTACACTGCATGGATTATAGGCCGTGCTTTCGGTCATGGGGCCGTCAACAAGGCCATAGGAATAAACATTATCAAAAAATATTAGCCTTGCCTGTGTTTCTTTGGCCACGTTTATGGCATTTTGCATAATTACCGGCCATTGTTGTTTCCAGATATCTTTATCATATACCAGCCCTGCGCATAAGTAAATAACAGATGAACCTTTAGCTGCTTCCAGCAGTTCAGCATAATTTAGCAGGTCTGCTTTCTTCCAGCTAACGTTATCAGCTGTTGTCTGAATTGGTTTGCGGCTAATCAGCCGTATTGTTTCGTTATGATCTGAAAGTTCACTGGTTAGCGCGTTTGCTACCGCGCCACCTGCCCCTAATATGGTGTGCATATTTTTTCCGGTTTTATTTAATCAAAAGTATAAAGTATTTGCGGTTTTATAACAGTTCGGGTGTTCCACGTGTTCCAGCTTTCGGCTCTATCAAATTGGAACACGCGATAATAAATTAAAATAGTTTTCCAGGCGAACTGTGAAAAGGTTTATATCTATGGCCCAACCACGTTTTGGGTGGTTTCAGGTTTATCCAACTGTCCCCTTATCTAATTATAAAGGCAGACATCCCCATTAAAAAATACTTAATTGTTCAGCAAAAAAGGAAACTTTTTGTGTTAACCCACCTTTTTATAACTTATTTATAATCAATAAATTAAGTCATAAATATTCGAAATTGTGTTAACTATGTTAACCCTGTGGGACCCTGGATTGTGAAGGGTGCGGTATCCCGGATTGCGACGGCCGCCTTATTTTTTAACCTATACAAAGCGTCGTAAAAACCAAATCTATTAATCCATTCAATCATGGTTCAGACAAAAAATTCTAATTCAAATTTAATGCATTGAACGTCAAAGTCGTAAAAATCGCTCTTAACTTTACATAAACAAATCCTATATCATGAAAAAACATATTTTACTTTTAGCGGCCACACTTTTTCTATCTGCTCCAATTGCATTCGGACAAACTAAAATTGACAAGTTCTGTGAGGTGACCGTAAGCCCTAACCGGTTTACAAGGATTTCATTTGGAAATAACAAATGGTTATTTAATCCGAAGGATACTTCTATTTTCGAAAAATTAAGATATGTTAATAACTTAACTAATGCAACAGATGTATTAAACTATATGAGCAAAATAGGATGGTCTTTGGTTAGTATCCACTTTGGGCCTTTTGCGAGATATATTGACGATGAAAAACTCTATTTCAGCAAGACATTTGACGTATCTGACTTTGTGGAAGATGTAAAGACAAACAATTGAGTTTTTAATGATCAAAAACCTATGCCAAAAGCCAATCCATGAGTTGTAACGAATCTGTCCAGCAAAAAGAAAACTGCGAAAACAACACTGGCAATTCCATTAGTGGTCATGAATGCAAAGTTTACACGGCTTAAGTCGTTAGGTTTTACAAGCAGGTGCTGATAGATCAGCATCGCGCAGAAAAAAACGATCCCGGCATAGTACAACACACCTACATGGGTAAAAAATACAGGCATAATAACAAATGCTGCCGAAAGTAAATGCAGAAACGTTGATAACCTTAAAGCGGTTACTTTGCCGAGATAAGCCGGTATGGAGTGCAGGTTTTCAGTTCGGTCAAAATCTTCATCCTGTAGTGCATAAATAATATCAAAGCCACTTACCCAACATAAAACAGCGAAGGAGAAAAACAACGGTGTTAAGGCATATTGCCCTGTGACTACGAGGTAAGCCCCTATTGGCGCTAATGACAGGCCCAAACCTAAAACCAGGTGACAAAGCGCTGTAAAGCGTTTTGTGGCACTATATCCCAACACAACCAATAAAGCTACAGGCGAAAGATAAAAGCATAGCCTGTTGATAAACCACGTAGTTATAATAAATGAAAGACAGTTAACTATGGTGAAAGTCAATGCAGACAAAGGGCTGATGCGGCCCGAAGGGATATCCCTTTTGAGCGTGCGGGGGTTTTTTGCATCAATTTCCCTGTCCAGGTAACGATTAAATGCCATAGCCGAGTTACGCGCGAAAACCATGCACAAAACCATAAGTACCAATTTCAGCCACTGAAACGGATGATCCGTCGTAGTTACGGCTAAAAAAAAACCGATAAAGGCAAATGGCATTGCGAAAATGGTATGGGAGAATGTAACTAACGAAAGGTATTTTTTCATTGAAAATAATTGACGGGATAAAATCGTAGAGACGCGATGCATCGCGTCTCTACCAAAGGACATTCAAAAATATGCATTATTCTTATATTTTAGCCCGTTCATACTGAACGGGCCACTTAACATCATGCCCTAATTCATGGGCTGCGCGTAACGGAAAATATGGGTCACGTAATGATTCGCGAGCCATCAGTACCAAATCAGCTTGTCCATTTTGTATTATCGTATCGGCCTGAACCGCATCTGTTATTAAACCTACGGCGCCTGTTAGTATCCCGCTTTCTTTCCGGACTTTTTCAGCAAACTCAACCTGGTATCCTGGCTTTAGCGGTATTTTGACGTTAGGAATATTCCCGCCCGACGAGCAATCAATCAAATCAACGCCTTTGTTCACTAATATTTTAGCCAATTTCACCGAATCATAAGCTGTCCAGGCGCCTTCAGTCCATTCACTTGCCGAAATCCGTACAAACAGCGGATAATCTTCCGGCCAAACTTCCTTCACTGCCTCAATAATTTGAAGCAACAAGCGGATACGGTTCTCAAATGTTCCTCCGTATTCATCCGAACGATGATTGCTATAAGGCGATAAAAACTCATTTATTAAATAGCCATGGGCTGCATGCAGTTCAATTACTTTGAAACCGGCAGCTAAAGCCCTTGTAGCAGCCTTTCTAAAATCGCTTATTACTTTCTCTATGCCTGCTTTATCAAGTTCAACAGGGGGTATTTCATTTTCTGAAAATGGTACGGCGCTTGGGGCCACGGTTCTCCAGCCGTTTGGTTTGTCAGTTGGTATTTGTGCGCCGCCTTTCCAGGGTAATTCATGACTGGCTTTTCTGCCTGCATGGGCTAATTGGGTACCGGCCACCGAGCCATGCTGATGGATAAAATCAGTTATCTGTTTTAACTTAACGATGTGTTCGTCTTTGTAAATACCAAGGTCGCCATAAGAAATCCTTCCTTCGGCAGATACAGCGGTTGCCTCGGTAATAATCAATCCTGCGCCGCCAACAGCCCTGCTGCCTAAATGTACCAGGTGCCAGTCATTAACAAAACCATCTTCACTTGAGTATTCACACATTGGCGAAACAGCTATCCGATTTTTAAATTCTATACTTTTTATTTTTAGGGGAGAAAATAGATAGGGCATAACTTTTTTTTGCAAAGATGTAAAGTAAGGAGTTAGCTTTCGCCCGTTGCCTTTATTTTGACGAAATAATGATAGGGGGGGTTGGAAACAAAAAAGATGGTATTCCATTATAAGGATAAAAATTGTTTAAGTTTGACCAAGGTTAAAAGCTTGACCTTTATACTTAATATATTATACCTATCATTACAAAGGTGAATTCCAATCCAAAAGACAATTTTTTAAAACCGACTAATATTTTTGTAATTGTCGGAATTTTTATTCCTGGATTTACTGCCTGTGGTATTTTAGGGTTACAAATGCTGATCGCTTTGTTTGGTGTTGAGTGTACGCAATCTTGGAATATTTTATAGATTTTTACTACTGCTGCGAGTTTACTTTTACCTATTGTTTTTTTCAGATATATCGTAAAAACTAATGCGACCATTGAAAATATAAAAAAACGACTAACATTATTTAATATTTTCGAATACACTTTTATTCAGGCAACTTTAGGAATGTTTTTTTCGGAAAGAAAAACATTATGCTATGTTGCAGATGGCCAAAACGGGATACAATTTGTATTTACGGCATGGCTGGCAATTCCAATTTTAATCTGTTTAAGCCTTTGTTTTCAGGCAGTTTTAAAAAAAAGGAATAAATTTTCTGCACAGCCTAAAAAGTAAAAACTAAATCCCTAACACCTGCTTCAACTTAACATACCCTGTTTTGCTTACCGGTATTTTAGCCCCTGATTTTAATATGGCGAGGTGGGCGTCTTTTTCGTAAGGGTCTATTCTGGTAATTTGCTGTATGGCTATGATATAAGAACGGTGAACACGAACAAAGTACCTGGGGTCCAGCATTTTTTCAAAAAAGTTCATGGTCTTGTTTTTCAGGAACGAACCTTCAGCGGTATACACGCTTACATAGTCATCGTCTGCAGCTAAATATAAAACATCCTGCACGGGTATTATTTTCACCTTGGTACCCGTTTTTACAACGATGCGTTCATGTTGCGCGGGTGAATGCGCAGCTGTTTCGAGCAATTCTTCAGTTTGTTTTGATGATGGGGTGCTGGGCGCCAAGGCCAGGTATTTTTCAATCGCTTTGTTAAAACGTTCTTTACTAAAGGGCTTCAACAAATAATCAACGGCATGGGTTTCAAAAGCCTTTATTGCATATTCATCAAATGCAGTAGTGAATATTACAGCAGGTGGCTGCTCTACCAATTCCAGCATTTCGAAGCCATTAATTTTGGGCATTTGAACATCCAAAAATACAAGGTCAGGCTGGTATTGCTGAATAGCCTTAAGTCCTTCAAAGCCATCGTTGCACTCCTGCACAACTTCAATCTGTTTAAAGTTTTGCAAATATTCTTTTACAACCATGCGGGCCAATGGCTCGTCGTCAATAATTAAGGCACGTTTCATATTTATAACTGCGGTACTTTAATAATAGTTGTAAATATATTATCATTTGCATGAGTTTCCATTAAATCATTACGTGCAAAAATTAAATAAAGCCTGCGTTGTACGCCTCTTAACCCAAATCCCGTTCCTTTCTTGGGCCTGGAGGTTTGAGGGTCATAGGGGTTTTGCACCATTATCACCAAATAATTTCCTTCCATTTCGGCCCTTATACTTACCACTACATCACCGGTAGTATCATAAAGGCCAAATTTGATTGCATTTTCAACAATAGGCTGTAAAAGCATGGAAGGCAATAAAGCCGAGCCGCATTTTTCGTCACAACTTATTTCAGTTTGCAGGCGATGTCCGAATCGAACCTTTTCAATTTCGAGATACAAATTTAAATGCTGTAATTCCTCGTTAAGCGGTACCTGCAACTGATCGTCTTTTTTCAATGTACCCCGTAAAAAATCAGAAAGCTGATGGATCATTTTACGTGCCTCGTCGGGCTTAAAGCCAATTAATGCATTGATAGAGTTGAGGCTGTTGAATAAAAAATGTGGCTGCAACTGCTGTCTTAAATTATAGAGTTCTGCATCGCGGGCTAACTTTTCGGCCTCATTTTTTCTTTTTTCATTTTCTTTCTGATCAATTTGGGAATACCATATCATGCTGATCATCGCCATCCAGCCAACGGCCAGGAAATAGATAAAAAAACGAATGGCTAACGACTGCGACAGGAAATCATAATACGCTTGTCCGCTACATAGGAGTGGAAGTATCCAACGGCATCCAAAGGTACAAATTCCCGCCAATGCCCCGCACCATATAAGGATATTAATATAGCTCCCTTTGCCCGGCTGGTAATACCGCAGGTTATTATTTATAAGCCAGCAGGCACATGCCAGCAAAATCGCGCAAACGAATCCATCCATTAAAGCGATATACCAAATAAACCCAAAACTATGTACGATATAAGTCTGCAAGTTTGCCCACAACAAACCGCAAAAAATAAATGCGCCATATAATTTTGAAGATGTTAGTGTTGATGCCATTGTTTGGTTAGATTAGTTGATTGAGTGAGTGGTTGATTGGGTGACTAGTTGATTTTGAAACGTGTAGATTGATTCAATTCTTATGATTAAACCACCGCCAAATCATCCACTCACCCAATCAACTTAATCAACTATTCACTAATTTAATAACTGCGAATATCTACTCCGGCAAAAATCGATACCCCTTTGAGGACTAAAATTTTATCCGTATTTGGGGTAGCGGTGTTCTTTATTCGTTTATCATCCACACCGGCAAAAACAGCCGCCAAATCTGAAACCACCTGCCAGTGCGGGGGCACTATTATTTTTGTACCTCCAAATATTTGTGTGATATCGATAATCACGCGGCCGGTTATATCAGCCTGCGTAAAATCAATCTCGGCCCCGCCGAATATGTTAACTATTTCACCACCCTTAAAATCCTTAGAAAGAATTATTTTCTTGACACCACCGAAAACCGATACCGCGTCGAGATAGTCATCACCCATATAAGAATTTTTCGAAGCGCCAATCGGCGGGATTGCTGATGAAGTTGAACCGCTCACCGGCTCATCAGGGTTTTGCCTTACATTGTTGCGCCAATCCCACTTATAGGCATAGCGCTTTTCCCAATAGGCATTATCAAAACGACTATGCCGCCTTAAAATCATCCATAATCCAAAGGCAATAATAGCCAAAGGCCAAATAATCTCACTGGCGCCGCTAAAGTTTTCATTAACAAGGAAAACAACACCTAAAAGGATCAGTATAAAAGATGATGATTTATGAAAATTGCTTCTCGCGCCTATAAAGAGGCCCCAGCCAATTAACCACATAGGCCATGTAAAAAGCCAGTGAGGTATAAAAAAGAAATCGAACTGCCGGACAAGCAGTATGGCGCCAACCGCCAATAAGATTACCCCTGCCAAAGCCTTACCGTTGCGGGGATTGTTTGTATATCCTATATCGTCGCTCATTATTTTTCTATTTTAATATTATCCAAAACTAAGGTAACATAATATGTATGCCAAACAAAAACTGGCAGTTTATTTAAAGAAGTCGGTAAGATGTAACAATATGTCGGTGAAAATGACCAGGCCAAATCAATTTATCCTTAATTGGTTATTTTTATTTTACGGAAACTTCAACACTCCAGTCGCTGCCGCTTGCTATATGATTAATTTTAGCAAAATCTCCCTGGTTTAAAGCAAAGGAAAATTGCAGCAGGCTGTTGATGTACGCAAGTGGTTTGCCTTCAGGCACCTCACCAAATGTTTGGCTATAGGGCATATCCCCATTGTAAACGGGTTTGTGCTTATAGAAAACGGAAACATGCACCGTTTTACCAAAATGCGGGTTTAAGCGATTAAATAAAGTATCAGGAATGTTTGTCCAAACGTTTCCATATTGTATATCTAAAACCGGGATATTGCCTTTTATGGTTTTACCTTTTAACACAGCTTCCTGATAAGGAAGTCTCACAACCTGTTGAGGTAAAAGCGGGCCAACCTGTTCAAAACTAATTACCCCCGAAGCAAGACGGGCAGCTGTGTAGGCGTAAACGTCACGACCATGAAAAGTGTACGATTTCTGTGAATCCTTGCGCCGGTTTACAGCCTCATCAATCTCCCTTACCTCCGCAATCCCTAATGATTGTGCGACCAACGTAAGCGTCCCGTTATCGGGCGTCACAATAAAATGGCCCGATTTCGTTTTTAAAACTACTGATTTTCTGGTGGTACCCACACCCGGATCAACTACCGAAACAAATACGGTTCCGGCAGGCCAGTAACGCGCTGATTGTTCAAGGCGGTAGGCTGCTTCCCAAATGTTATAGGCCGGGATCTCATGGGTAAGATCAAACAATTTTAAATCTGTTGAAACGCCCATGGCCACGCCCTTCATTTCAGATACGGCGCCATCCTTTAAGCCAAAGTCTGTTTGAAAAACTACTATTTTGTTTTGGGCAAAGGAAATGTTTGCAACTAATAAAAGTATAACCACACAGGTAATTGATCTTAATGTTTTCTTCATGATGTTTTAAAGTTGCAAAATAAGAGATTTAATATATATTTTTATAGGGTCACAATTATTTATGATGGAAGTAGAATATACCATATCCACCGGAAAACAAATAGCTTACGGCATTTTCTCCGCTTTTTTAGTCGTAATCGCTGTTATTTTTTTATCATTAAGCTTCCGCAACCCGGGCGACTTACCAATAGTTTCACCAATAATCGTCGGCTTTATATTGCTCGCTGTTCTGGTAGGTGGCCAGGTCAGGAAAAAAGTAATTATATCTGCCGAAAGGGTTGTTGCGACGAACGTATTGCAAACCAAGGAGTTGGCTACCGCTGATATAAAAGGTTGCCGGTTAGGACCCAAAACCATTGTCATTGAATCCCTGTCGCCATCAGGGCCAAAAATAATCATCAATAATTATTCGGATTTTATTGACGGCGAAGATTTAAAAAAGTGGCTGCAAGATAACTTTAAAGACATTGATGCTACCGACCTTGCGGAGGAACAGGATCAGCTTCTAAGTGATGGTAAGCTTGGCGCAACAAAAGAAGAACGCGAAGCTAAGATCACCCAGTCCAAATGGATAGGCTGGAGTTACATGGCGATAGGCATGTTTTTAGGATTTGCATGCATCCCGTTTGATAAAAAACCGGCGGTTGTTATCATTTTAATATTGTACCCTTTAACAGGCATATTGATTATGGCGCTTAGCAATGGATTGATAAAATTCATTTCCAACACCCGGAGGAGCGTTTACTCGTTTACCTTGCTGGGCATCTTTATGCCAGGGTTTGTATTGTGCCTTACAGGTGCGCTGGGCTATAATGTGTACGGGTACCACAATGCTTTTTTACCATCAATTGTGGTATGTTTTGTAACGTTCGCCCTAATTTACATTACAGGTTTTAATAAAGATATGCCTTCTGTTGCCGGGCAGGTAACCGGCATGCTTGTTGTTTCGGCTGTTTACGCTTTTGGCTGCACTATTCAAATCAATTGCCAGTTTGACCATTCGGTGCCGCAGACAGTACATACATCCATTTACAATAAATATAAGAACTATAATAAAAGGGAACACTACTACCTCAACTTGAACCCATTTTCTCCGGGCCAGGATCAAAAAGAAATTGAAGTATCGCCAAGCACATATGCTAAGTACAATTTGGGAGATAATATTGAAGTTGAACTAAAAAAAGGTCTTATTGGCATCCCCTGGTATTACCTGCCCGTTGAATATT
>Ga0302140_10011304_pt1 | contig 10987 bp, 8 predicted proteins | sample I_Bog_E1_1_FD_202095 | JGI IMG/M metagenome (GOLD analysis project Ga0302140, IMG submission 202095) | Peat permafrost microbial communities from Stordalen Mire near Abisko, Sweden - I_Bog_E1_1 | ecosystem: Environmental > Terrestrial > Soil > Wetlands > Peat | place: Sweden: Abisko, Stordalen...
GGGATTACGCCGGCATCTCTTGATAGCGCTCTCTACGGCGCTTTCGGGCAGTCGGAAGTCTCCATCATTTATACACAGCTGAACCAGTATTACGTTGTGCTGGAAGTAGCACCACCTTACTGGCAGGGGCCGGAAGGACTGAAGAATATCTACCTCAATACGACGGGGAAGGGCGTGATTCCGCTGTCTGCTGTGACGAAGTCGCAGGCCAGCACGACTCCGCTGGTCATCAACCATACCAGCTCATTTCCGTCGGTGACCGTGTCATTCAATCTTGCCACCGGCGTCGCGATGAGCGACGCCACCCGAGAGGTGAGCGAGATGCAACAAAAGCTGGGTATGCCGGAAACCGTGCGTGGATTTTTTGCCGGCACCGCGGCAGCTTACCAGACTTCGCTGGCCAGCGAACCCGTTCTTGTGGCAACGGCCATACTGGCGGTTTACATCGTGCTCGGCATTCTTTATGAGAGCCTGGTGCATCCGCTCACCATTATTTCCACTCTGCCGTCGGCCAGCGTCGGAGCGATGCTGGCGCTGATGGCATTCAAGATCGATCTCAATGTAATTTCGATCATCGGCATCATTTTGCTTATTGGCATTGTGAAAAAGAATGCCATCATGATGATCGACTTTGCCCTGGTGGCGGAGCGTGACGAAGGCAAAACCACGACCGAAGCCATTTACCAGGCCTGCCAGCTTCGCTTCCGCCCGATTCTGATGACGACGATGGCCGCGCTCTTCGGCGCATTGCCGCTGGCTTTTGGGACAGGCACCGGCTCCGAGCTCAGGCGTCCGCTGGGAATCACCATCGTGGGCGGGCTGATCGTCAGCCAGATTCTGACCCTCTATACCACGCCGGTTGTCTATATTCTCTTTGATTGGGCGCGCCTTAAAATCCGCGGAGAAGAGCCAGCGGAACTGCGCCACGGAACCGCGGAGGCATCCTAAAGATGGATGCAAATGGAGTTTTGCTTATGAATAGGTCCAGGTCTCAATCCCGCATAGCATCGGCAGCATTCTGCGCAGTATTGGCCACGATGCTGGCAGGCTGCAATGTCGGCCCCAAGTATGTGCCGCCCACGGCGACGGCGCCCGCGGTCTTCAAGGAATCTCCCACGCAGTTCAAGGAAACCGATGGCTGGAAAGTTGCCGAGCCTCAGGATGCAACCCTGCGCGGCAAGTGGTGGGAGATCTACAACGAGCCGGACCTGAACGCGCTGGAAGAACAGCTCAATGTCGACAATCAGAATATTCGGCAATCGTTCGAGAATTTTATGGAAGCGCGCGCCCTGGTGCGTCAGGCACGGTCGCAATTATTTCCCACGGTGAGCGTCGGGCCTTCTTATTCGCGATCGCAGGGTTCCTCAAACACGGGGGCACAGGCGAGTGGAACGTCTAACCCGCAATCCCAGATATTTTCACTTCCCGGCGAAGTTTCCTGGGAGCCCGATTTATGGGGAAAGGTTCGCAACACGATTCATTCAGCTCAGTACAACGCACAGGTTTCTGCCGCCGATCTCGAAAATGAACGGCTGACAGAGCAGGCGAGCCTGGCTGAATACTTCTTCCAGATTCGCGGCCAGGACGCGTTGCAGAAAATCCTCGACGAACAGGTGGACAGCGCCAAGAGATCTCTCGATGCTGAGCAAGGCCGTTATGACACCGGCGTCGACGATCAGATTTCTCTGGTGCAAGCGCAAACTGCCTTGGCCAGTGCTCAATCCTCTGCCATCAACAACAAAATCGCGCGGGCGCAGTTCGAGCATGCTATTGCGATGCTGATTGGCAAGCAGGCATCGGAGTTCTCCGTGCCAGTGCTCGCGAAGACCAGCGCACCTCCGACTATTCCGGTTGGATTGCCGTCACAACTGCTTGAGCGGCGTCCGGACGTGGCTGCCGCTGAACGCACGATGGCCTCGGCGAATGCCCAGATTGGCATTGCTTATGCGGCCTACTATCCTTCTCTCACCATCTCTGCCAGCGGCGGATTGGAGAGCTCGGCCATCGGCAAACTTCTGGATGCTGCGAGCCGTTTTTGGTCTGTGGGACCATCACTCTCTGAAACTCTGTATGACGGAGGACTGCGCCGCGCGACTGTGAACCAATACATCGCCACCTACAATGGAGATCTTGCTGCTTATCGCCAATCTGTGTTGATTGCGTTTCAGCAGGTGGAAGATTACCTGGCTGCGGTGCGCATCCTTTCGGACCAGCTAGTCCGCCAGCAGGAAGCTGTAGACCACTCCCAGACCTACCTGAAAATGGAGCAAGCTCGCTACGACACTGGTATCGACCCATACATCGATTTGGCGATCGCGGAATCGACGTTATACGGGAACGAGCAGGGGCTTGCCAATTTGCAAATACAGCAGATGACTGCTTCGGTGGAGCTGATTCAGGCGCTGGGCGGGGGTTGGGACAAGACGCAGTTGCCGACCGCTGCGCAGGTCACCGCCAAGCCATCGGTGGCGGAAACCAAGATTCAGCATTAATTCGCACCGGCCGCGGCTGTTTAGCCGGAGCACGGTGCCAACCCGCTTTCATTCATGGGAAGCGTAATCCGCTTCGGCCGTTTGTCTCGGTTAAATCCGTACTAAAAATGCTATCCGGTTCTCCATTAATCGGGATATACTTCTTTTCCGCGATGAGAGAAGCCGCGCGGGATTGCGAATACACATCCTGATTCGGCTGCCAGGCGCCAGGAGGTCCTATGAAGATTGCCGACCCGGTTGGATTGGTGCTCAAGAGCAAAGGCCATACGAAAGTCATGTCGATTGCGCCCGAGCAACTGGTTTACGAAGCGCTCGAGATGATGGCCGAACACGATATTGGCGCGTTGCTGGTGCTGTCTGGCAACAGGCTCGAAGGCATACTCTCAGAGCGCGATTACGCCCGCAAGGGCGTGCTTATGGGTCACCTTTCCAAGGAAACCCAGGTGCAGCAGATCATGAGCACGCCGGTTGTTTCCGTCAGCACGAAACACACCGTGGATGAATGCCTGTCCATGATGACCCAACAGCGCATCCGCCATCTTCCGGTATTGAAAGACGAGGCCGTCGTCGGCATTATCTCGATCGGCGACCTGGTGAAATGGGTCATCTCCGGACAGGAGAAGACCATCAACGACCTGCATGGGTACATTGCTGGAGCGTATCCGGGTTAGGCGCAGCTACGACAGAGCGCGCAGATTCTTGCGGAGTTCGTTGGGATGTCCACCCGGAATCTGCTGCTCAATCTCGTGGTGCGTTTGCTCCCATGTGGGAACTGCGCGCGCTAACAGATCCTGACCTTCGTCGGTAAGCTTCAGAATGCGGCTGCGGCGATCGGAAGGATCATGCAGAACTTTTACCAGGCCACGACGCTCCAGTGGCTTTAACGCGGCGGTCAACGTCGTTCGATCCATCCCCAGAAGGGAAGCAACCGGTCCCATGGGCGCGGGCTCCGGGCGATTCAAAGACATCAATAAGGAGAACTGCCCGTTTGTAAGCCCGAATGGGCGCAGTTCCTCATCGAAGCGCCGGCCCAGTGCGCGAGCCGCACGCTGCACATGCAGGCAGAGACAGCAGTCCCGGACCAGAAGAGTTGTTTCGTACGGAACTGTTTTTTTACTTGACACGCTGCAAGGTTAGTTGATATCAACGTATTCGTCAATTGATTTTTCCCGCGGACACTTCCCCAATTCAGGTAAGGGTGGAAAATCCACCCGCATGGAGGCCGGCATGCCATTCCTTCGCGATTTGAAAATTGCGCTGCGATCCTTGTCCCGAGTTCGTATGCTCTGGATCACCGTCGCCCTGACTCTCGCATTGGGCATCGGCGCTAATGCCGCGATTTTCAGCGTGGTGCGCGCGGTGCTGCTGCGGCCGCTGGCAAATCGCGACGAAGACCGCTTGCTTTACATACGTCAGAGTGCGCCGGGCATCAGCGATCCGAACACGACTTTTTCCGTTCCTGAGATCAAGGACATTGGCGAAAACCTGAAGACAATCCAGGAACTCGGCACGTTTTCAGAGATCGATTTCACCATCGTGGGGCTAGGTACGCCGCGCGAGATTCCCGCAGGCGTGGTCGACGGAAATTACTTTCATGTGATGGGTCTGCGGCCCGTGCTGGGGCGGCTGTTGACGCCTGGTGACGATGGTCCCAACGCGCCGGGCGCAGCTGTCCTGACCTATAAATTCTGGCGCGAGCAGCTTCACTCCGATCCCAGCGTCATCGGAAAAACGGTGCGGCTTGAGAGCATCACGGGAGCGCGGTCGGCGGTCATTGTCGGAGTGCTGGAACCGTCTGTGCCTTATCCAGTGGCAACCGAAATTATTTCGAACGTCGTCACCAGCCCGCATCATCTTTCCGCAACCATGGTCACCGGTCGCGAACACCGCATGACCGAAGTGTTTGCGCGCCTCGCACCCGGCGCTACCCTTGATGCAGCGCGAGCGGAGTTGCGCACAGCCTACGGTGGTATGGTCTCGGCGCATCCTGAGACCTACAAGCCCGAAGACCATTTCACAATCAGCGTGACACGGATGCACGACCAGATCAATTCAAGCGCCAACACGATTCTGTGGGTGTTGTTTGCGGCATCGGGTCTGCTTTTCGTCATCGCGAGCTCGAACGTCGCCAACCTTGTGCTGGCACGGTCTGTTCGTCGCGAGTCGGAACTCGCCGTGCGCTCAGCTTTGGGAGCCAGCAGGGCAGCGCTGCGCCGGTCACTACTGGCTGAGAGTCTGGTGCTCTGCGGAAGTGGCGCGATCCTGGCTGTGGTCATCGCGATTCCGATGGTACAAATTTTGGGCCATTATGCTGCGCGCTTCTCCGTGCGAGCTAAAGACATGTCGCTCGATTTCAGCCTGGTGTGGTTTGGGGTTGGGCTGGCTTTGGTCGCCGCTGTTTTTCTGGCGTTCATTCCGCGGCTGCCTTCTTTGGAGTCGCTGCGAACCAATGGCCTGGCCATTGGCGGAACGCGCGTCACGGGCGGAAGCAGCCGCCGCCTGCGCGCTTTTGCAATCATGCAAATCACTGCGTCGTTCCTGCTGCTTGCCGGTTCCGCCGTGTTGATGAAGACGCTGTACGAACTGGAGAAAACGCGCCCGCCCTTCGACACCTCCAACGTCCTGGCCGTGAATTTGCCGGCGATGTCTTATGGCAAGTCGCCCGAGCAGGTGCAGGAATTCTATCGTGAAGTGCTGCGCCGCGTTGGCACGCTGCCGGGCGTCGAGCATGTATCGACGGGATTCAGCGTGCCGTGGCGCGATGGCCAGGCCCTCAATATCGCCCTTTCATTCGCGGTGCAGGGCTCGAAACGCGAGAATGGCATGGCCGATCTGCGAGCGCGGTTCCGCTCAGTTTCCCCAGATTATTTCGGCACGCTGGGAGTGCCGATTCTGGAAGGTCGCGATTTCCGCGAAAGCGATAAGGGCGGTTCCGAGCGCGTAGTGATTGTCAGCCAGAGTGTGGCCAAAGCGCTGTTCCCCGGTCAGGATCCGTTGAATCGCAACTTCCTGTGGACCGACCCGGTGCTGAAGTTTATCGGCATCAGTTATGAGCCGCGGCGCATCATCGGCGTGGTGCCCGATTTCGACGACGAGAACATCATTCCATCGCCCGCTATGACGGTGTTTCAGCCGGTGGATCAGGAAGGATGGCAAGACCGCCTCTTCGTGCGCGCCAAGCAGGACCCATACGCGCTTGTCCCTGCGATCAGCCGCACCATTCATGACATGTCGGCAGACCAGCCGGTTGAGCGCGCCAGCACGCTTGAAGACATTCGCGCCGAGGTTCTTACGCCGGACCGCCTGAATGCGATTGTGTTTGGCGGGTTCGCGGCAGTGGCGTTGCTGATTTCAGTTGTGGGCGTGGCCGGTGTTCTTGCGTTCTCAGTTAGTGGACGCACCCGTGAGTTCGGAATTCGCATGGCACTGGGCGCGCATCCACGCAACATCCTTACCGGCGTTCTACTCGAAGGCCTGGTGATTGCCAGCATTGGAGTCGGTACGGGGCTTGTGGTTGGCTTTGCCTTCGCACGCGCGATCGGCAAGTATGTAGCCGAAATACAACAGCCCGGTGCGCTGACTGTTGTCGCTTCCGCGATTGTAATTCTTGTGGCGGCGGTAACTGCGTCGGCCGTGCCTGCGATGCGCGCTGCAAGGGTGAATGCGGTGGAAGCGCTGCGCTCGGAGTAACTCACTGACCATCGAATTGAAAGGTCGGCCGCAGGCATTGACACCGCTCGCGGCCTTTCCTTTTTGGGATCTCAAATTCTCCCATCACTCGCTAAGAAAGACTCCGGTGTTGTGTCCCAGAAGTTCGCAGCAAGAGTCCCGAAGTGCAGCCGCGCCCAGAGGGCACCCGCCTTCGACTCACGACCTCCAAACTGAAAAGCATTTGGGGGTCCCTTTCGCTTAGGATGACAGGTCAAGTTATGTCATGGACTTTAGGGACAGGACTCCAGCTATCATTTCCTGATTGCACAGACCTACAATCAATGAGGGCAGCGTCTGGCGAATGATCGCAAATGGAGATGCAATGAAGGTCCTGTTCATTGGAGGCACTGGAATTATAAGTAAGGCCTCGACGAAGTTAGCAGTGGAGCGGAATATCGAGTTAACTCTGCTGCGGCGGGGACAACGTACGGCCGATGTCCCTGAAAATGTTTCCACAATTGTCGCGGATATTAGTGACGAAGCGGCGGTGACCAGGGCGCTCGGCGATCAGTCTTTTGACACGGTTGTGGATTGGATTGCCTTCACCCCTGAAGACATCGAGCGCGACATTCGCTTGTTTCGCGGACGCTCGCGGCAGTTTATCTTCATCAGTTCGGCGAGTGCATATCAACGACCGGTTGGGCATTATCTGATTACGGAATCGACTCCGCTGGCCAATCCTTTTTGGCAGTATTCGCGCGACAAGATTGCTTGCGAAGACCGGTTGATGGAGGCGTATCGCGATGAGGGTTTTCCGGTCACGATTGTACGTCCATCGTTGACTTACGGGGACACGCAGATTGTGTTGGCGGTGAATAGCTGGCGGATGTCTTATAGTGCAGTCGACAGGATGCGGCGAGGCAAGAAGGTCATTGTGCCGGGAGACGGTTCTTCGCTGTGGGTGATTACGCACAACAGCGATTTTGCGGAGGGACTAGTAGGCCTGCTTGGGAATCAACAAGCCATCGGCCACGCATTCCACATCACCAGCGACGAGGTGATGACGTGGGATCAGTTTTACAAAATTACAGCGCAGGCTGCAGGCGTTGAGGCGCGGATCGTTCACCTTGCTTCAGATTTTTTGAGCGAATGCGTCCCCGACGAATTGGGTAGCTTGACCGGTGATAAAGCATCGAGCGTTGTCTTCGATAACAGCAAGATCAAGCGGTTTGTGCCCGGTTATTGCGCCAAAGTTCCGTTTTCCCAGGGGATTCAGAGGACGATTGATTGGTTCGACGCAGACCCGCCGCGAAAGGAAATCGATGAGGCTGCCAACGCATCATGGGACAAGCTCATCGACGCATACGAAAGCGGACTCGGCGAAGCAGTGCGCAGGTTTCAGTCATAGAATGGCTCGAACCTTCGCGCCGTGAGCGAAGATAGGGAGAACGCGATTTGCGCTGTTTGAGAAAGGTGGCTGGCGCTGGCGCTGGTACCTGTGATTGAATCGAAGATGTGAATGGTGAGCTCGGCGGCTACGAAAATTGGCGCGGCTCGTCACCCGAACGGAGAGATTATGACGGCAAATTCCCTGCTTCCCCCCGAAGAGCGTAACCTTACCCCAGACCAGGTGGAGGCGCTGGATAAACGGCGCGACCTCGGTCACACATTTCTGGTGATCGCGGGACAATTTACCGTGATTGCGACGATTCTGCTGTTGTGGATTGGGCAGGATCTGTCCTACTCGCCGGGATGGGCGCACCCGATGGCATATTATTTCGCCATCGCGCTGGGGATTATCGCTGTTTTCGGAATTACCGGGCTGGCGCTGCGCAAGGGTACGCCGCGGATCGATTGAGCGCCGACAATATTTGCGGTCTTCCAGGATCTGACAAGCATTCTATGGGCTCTGTATAACCGGGCTGAATGAGGTTTGAGGTCTCCCACCCTTCGCCACAAAAACGCGAAGGATGGGGCACGCAACCAAGTCGCGCACACATACCTTCCCCTCCATTTGGAATCCTTTCCAGATGCGCGGTCGTCTAAGACGGAGTAGCCTAATAGGTACCGATGGCCGCTGCTACCCTACATCCTTCTACCATACCGACGGCCGACAGGCTCACGGACAGCTACGGCCGCGTGATCCATGATCTGCGCGTTTCCATCACGGACAGCTGTAATTACAAGTGTGTCTACTGCCGGACTGGAGAAGTCGGGGCGCAGTATCCGGAGCTGGCGATTGACGAATACCTGCGGCTGATCCGGCTGTTTGTGGACCTGGGCGTGACAAAGGTTCGGCTGACGGGCGGCGAACCGCTGCTGCGGCGTGGTCTGCTGGAACTGGTGCAGGAATTGGCAGGGATGCGGACCTTTACCGGCGAACGTATGGACCTGGCGCTCACTACGAACGGACATCTGCTGGACAAGCTGGCCGCGCCGTTGAAGGCTGCCGGGCTGAATCGCGTTACGGTGAGCATGGATGCGGTGGATGCGCCGACATTCGAGCGGATCACGCGCGTGCCTGGAAGCTTTGAGAAGGTACTAGCCGGGGTCCGTGCTGCGCGTGAAGCTGGGCTGACGCCGCTGAAAATCAATTGCGTGTTAATGCGTGGATTTAACGACGACCAGATTGAGGCCTTTGCTCGATTTGCGCGCGAAGAAGACGTGGCGGTCCGGTTTATTGAATTCATGCCGCTGGAAGAGGGGCGGTTGTGGACGCCCGAAATCGTAGTCACGCTCAAGGAGATTGTGGACCGCATCGGGCGCGTGATGCCGCTGGTGCCGAAAGCAGCGCGCGAGGCAAGCGAGACGGCGCGGCGCTACACGTTTGCAGACGGGGCGCGGGGAGAGATCGGGATCATTGCGCCGGTGAGCGAAGCGTTCTGCGGGGCGTGCAGTCGGGTACGCCTTACTTCTGACGGCAAGATCCGCACATGCCTTTTTTCCCAGGTGGAGCACGACCTGTATGGACGGTTGAGGGCGGGCGAGTCGGACGAGGAACTGCGTGCCTACATTTTCCGTACGGTACAGGGAAAGGAAGCGCGCCATCACATCGGCGAGCCGGGATTCCTGAAGCCTTCGCGGTCGATGGTGCATATCGGCGGTTAAGGGGAAGGGCTCGCTCTCGGCGAATATTCGGCTGCGTACGCGAAAAGCGAGAGTACCAAAAGCACCTATCGCTTTTCGGCCTGATGTGACAAAATGCTCTCAAGTCTCCCCCCTTTCCAATTGGGTCAATCCATGACGAACGAGACGGCAACCCGGATCCCGCTCGCAGATCTGCTTGTCTTTCACCAGTTGACGCGCTCGCTCACTTCGAGCTTCGATCTGGATACGATTCTGCGCACAATTCTCGAACACATGGAGCGCACCATCGCGGCGGAACTGTGGACGCTGCTGATGCTGGACGAGCCGAAGCAGGAGCTCTACTACGCCCTTGCCGCAGGCGGCGAGCAGGAGACGCTGAGCGGCCTACGCGTGAAGGTTGGCGAGGGCGTGGCCGGCTGGGTAGCTGAGCATGGCGAAACGCTGATTGTTCCTGAGACTGTGGACGATCCGCGACTAAGCAGCGAACAGCCGGGCAATCCGCGGCGTGTTCGCTCGGTGATCGCGCTGCCCCTCCGGGGACGCAAGGGAACGCACGGCGTGATCCAGATTTTCAACCCGCGTGCAGACCGAATGACCGACTACACGATCGCTTTCCTGCATATTCTTGCGGATCACGCGGCTATCGCAATCGAGAACGCACGCGACGTGGCGCGCATTCAGCAGTTGAGCATTACCGACGACTGCACGGGGCTCTACAATTCGCGCCATCTCTACGACGTGCTGGGCCGGGAACTGGAGCGCTGCACGCGGTTTGGGCTGCCGGTAAGCCTGGCATTCCTAGATCTTGACCGCTTCAAGCTGGTGAACGACGCGCATGGACACCTGGTGGGCAGCGAGCTACTTGCGCGCACAGGACAGCGGCTCCAGGAACTGAGCCGCAAACAAGACATGTGCTTTCGCTATGGCGGCGATGAGTTTGTGATTCTGATGCCGGAAACGAGCTTTGAGGATGCGCAGGCTAGATGCACACAACTGCTGGAGGCATTGATGGAAACACGCTTTCCCATACGGCCAGGGCTAAAGCTGAGAGTAAGCGCAAGCGTGGGTTTGGCAGGGGCTCCGAATGATGGGCTCACGGTACATTCCATTATCGGTACAGCGGATGCGCGGATGTATGCGGTGAAGACGGATGGGCGGGGACAGGTGCACGGGGCTTGAGCATTTTCGATCCGCATTTTCATCAAATCTGACGCATATCGCCAGAGCCTCGAAATGCAAAAGAAGGTCCATTCGACTTCCTTCGCTGCGCACCGGTCGCTCAGGATGACAGGTCTGGGGTGGCGGATGCGTTCGGCTCAAACGCGCAAGGGCTCTTTGCGGGTTGCCGGCTGGGTGGTGCGGGCGGCGAAGTACATGGAGACTACGGTAATGTCGTCGGTCTGGCCGAAGCGCTTGGCGGTTTGTGCAATGTAGCGGGCGGACTCGTTGCTGACCTGCTGGGTTCGCTCGAAGCCGAAGAGTTCCCCTTGCGCATTGGCGGCTTCCACTACTCCATCGGATAGGAAGATGAGCCTGTCGCCGACGTTGAGTTGGAAGGTGGCTTGCTCGTAGTGCATGTCGGGGATGACACCGAGGGGCAGGTCCGCTGCAAGTTCCATTTCGCGGCCGTCGCGATAGGGGCTCAGGTGGCCGGCGTTGGCAATGGTCATGGTGCCGTCAGGATAAACACGGGCACAGACGCAGGTGGCAAAGCTGATCACGGTTTTTTCGGCCGTGCCCGGCAATGTGCCTGCGCC
>Ga0302140_10011305_pt1 | contig 10985 bp, 9 predicted proteins | sample I_Bog_E1_1_FD_202095 | JGI IMG/M metagenome (GOLD analysis project Ga0302140, IMG submission 202095) | Peat permafrost microbial communities from Stordalen Mire near Abisko, Sweden - I_Bog_E1_1 | ecosystem: Environmental > Terrestrial > Soil > Wetlands > Peat | place: Sweden: Abisko, Stordalen...
ATGTAGCGCGGTGATAGCCATTATTGCATGACTGCGAGAAGTTAGAGAAGATAGTGAAGGGAAGGGGTAGTACCAACAGGAGGCAACTATGATCTATCGCAAGTCGAGGTAGCACATCTCGCATTGCTAGCTGTAAGTTCTTGTTACCTGCTAGTGACTCGGCTGTCGACACCTTCCAATGGTGCAGAAGTTTGAAGTCCCATAAAGAAAATTCGGAGCTGCCGGATGAAGGTGGAGATGGTGTGGGCTTCGGCAAAATAGGAGCAGCTGCAAGATGCGTTTTCAATGACTCCTCCGATGAATTCTTGTAGCTACAGTCTGATGGATAGCGAACACAGTTGAGGCATCTTGGCTTTGTTTCATCGCACTGCTCGAATGTCAGCATATGATGATGGAATACGCCCTGGAGAGGATTGCCACCTAACACCGACCTTGACATGGCGTCTTTTACACTGCAAGCAGCCTGTTCTGACCTTCCGGTGGGATGCTTTCTGATGCAGCATTTGCAAGGGCCGCAACAAGTTTTGGACGAGTCGTCAAGCTGGTTAGCACAATGACGGCTTAGAGTGGCGAGTAAGGTCAGAGTTGAAGGTCGGAGTTTTAGCTATGCTTTCGGCTTACTCAGCGCTTCATTTACCAATGCATGCTACTCCACTCCACTCCATTCTGGAAAATTCTCTCCTGGAGACTCAAAAGAGGGAACGGGAATGATTTGGAATCTTGAACTCCTGCAATTCCTCGACAATTGGCCACATTCTACTAAAAAGCTAGAATTTTGCTTTCAATGCGACCAGGCCACCCAAATTACACCATAATCATGTCTTGTCCCACCTCGTCGACCCCTTTCGTTTCGTTTTCCTCCTCTAACAGCCCCAATCCATCCATTTCGCTCAAAGTGTACTCGACCAAGTAACTCTCATCAATCAACTCCTCTAGTCTCTTGTAGTTCTTATCGGTATACACCTTCAATGCATCCAACACCTCTTTCAGGCTCTTTTGATCTCTCGCGCCTCGAACCTTGAGGCTCGTTAACCTTGAAGCGGGGTAACTTCTTACCAGAGTCCACAAAAGTCTTTGCGCGACGCCTGAAGTCCGATTATTTGTATTCCAATCTCTGATTCGCAGCAGGAGAAGGAATATCTGGTCATCAGACAGTGAGGACAGAACTTCATCAACGGCTTTGACGCCGCATAGGCTCCCTTCTTCTGGGGGGCTGAGGTTTACTACAGTGGTGAAGAGTGAGAGCAAACGAGCTGGATGACTCAATTGGAGCGCTAAAGTGATAGCCTTTCGGTATGATTTGGCGTGTATGTAATTCTGCAACTCTTGCTCTTGCTCCACAAATTCGGTGGCAGCAGCGTTTGTCGCAGCTTGTGTAGCAACCGTCGTGTCTTTCCAGAATGTTACTGTCGAGTCGCCAGACCCCGAAACAATCATGTTGGTAACGGGATGGACTGTCAAGGCCCAAACCCGGTCCTCGTGGTTGTCCAATGTACAAGCTTCATCGCCTGTATTTGCGTCCCAAACTTTGACCAAGCCATCACCCCCTGCACTTGCAACCTGGGTGTGTTTCTTACCGCTGTCAGATCTGGGAATGTTGAGCCAAGCCACCTTCAGCACACTGTTAGTGTGGCCTTCAAAGGTTCGTAGACACGTATAATCGGACAAGCTCCAAATCTTGATCGTTTTGTCGCCACTGCCGGTCAGAATGAGGCCTTTGCCAGCCGCAGGTCCATTCTCCCCTATGATGCTAGGTGTTTCTTTTGGGGCAAATTTCACAGACCAAACTCCTCGCTTGTGGCCTTTGAGAACGCCTTGGACCTCTCCTTCTTCGACAGCCCAAATCTTGACCGTTTTATCCTGAGAAGCCGACGCAAACAGTTGTCCGCTGTAGTTCACGTCGATGGAATTGATATCTTTCTCGTGGGCCTTCCGGGTGTAAGCAGCCCGTGGAGCTTTATGGGAGGAATTAAGAGTCTCAATTTTGGGAATATCCCATCGCTTGACAGTCTGGTCTTGAGAACCTGTCAGAAGAAACGAAGGTGGATGCTGAAGTGGATCTTTAAAGGCGGGTGATGATTCGGGAGGCTGGGTACGCTGAAGAGAAATGGCTCCAACCGATTCCGCATGGCCTGCAAAAATTGCATAACATATGAAAGATGAATTTGCTGGGTCGACTCTCCACAGTCGAGCAGTATTATCTTTAGCTCCAGTTGCAATCCAGTGTCCAGACCAGTCGATATCCAAGCAAATGATGATATCTTCGTGGCCTTTGAGTTGGGCAACATCGGCACCGAAGTAATTTGTTTCCTCGGCAAGATCATCGGCCTGTGAAAGGGAGATGATGCGGATTTCCTCCGAATTGGTTGCCAAGGCCAATAGAGACCTGTCAGGCATCAAATATCCAAGGTCAATGATTTCGTCATGGGTGCCAGATATTCGTCGGACCTGGTCCAATGCCTTAACTGTCTTCATTGAGCCGAGATCACTTAACGATGCGGTCGAGTGAAGTGTCATCGTGTGGTCGGCCTGTACAGAGAGAATGAATGGGAGCCCAGTATTGGAAATTGCAGCGACAATTGCATCCGCCTCGCCGCCAGCAGCCTGTGGCAATGTCACTTCTCGCCCATTCTCAGTTTCCCAGATTCGAATATTCCCATTCACGCCTCCTGAGTACGTCAAGCTTCCTGACTCGAGGAACCCTGCAGCCTCAACCTCTTCCAGAACGGGAACGACCTTCCTGACCTTCCAGGTCCTTGCGTCCCACCACATGATAGTCTTATCCCGGCTTGCTGTCAGAAGAGCGTTCCCGTCTGAGGAATAGTCAAGGGCTGTAACATCGGAGACGTGAGAATCTAAGGTCGATGTGCATGTCCGCTTGTACAGATCCCAGATTCTCACTTTTCCATCTTGACTGCCAGAAGCCAGCCTGAAGCCTCTCGCCGCCTCGTTTGGTTCCTCTTCCGAAGATACATTACTTTTCCGTCGTTCCTTTTTTCGATTTCGGGCAGATATTCCAGACTCTTCTTCCCTATTGTATGCAACAAGCTCGAAGAAATGCAATGCGGAGACCAAAACATTTGGTCCCCGAAATGTGTGTGTCACATATCCTCCTCGAACATCCCAGACTTTAACAACACCGTCTGCAGCGCCCGTTGCCAGTAATGTGCTGGTTTGGTCGACGGCCAAAATGATCACGGGAGTTGAGTGGGGCTTGAGAGTCCGGAGGAGTTCGAAATTGATTGTGTACGCGGAGACTGGAGAAGGTCGTAGGGCATATATTCGCATTGAGAGTGATCTCGAGCATATTATGAGGTGGGAGGCGGAGGGCGTTACTGCGAAGAAAGTCAGCAATCACATCGAGTACTTGCAACGAGTGTTCCGAACATGTCAGAGTTGATATCAGTTCGCCATCCTACGAGAAATGTCAGCAACGTCACTACCATAGATTAAAAAAGTTAATCACATACGCCTTCGATCTTTGCCAGCTGCTTCCCCGTGTTCAGGTCCGTCAGGAGGGCGTCCTCTCCAAGAGTCGTCGCAAGGATGCGCCCACTTTGGTCGAGCGCAACGCTGCCGCCAGTGTAGATTGGCTGGATGGTATGCTCCGGCTCAAACGTCGTCTTGTATGGTGCTTTGTTTGCCATTGTGCCAGAATGACACGGGCAGCTGGAGCTGTTGATAGTTGGTGATGTTGTGATGTTGTTCGAGGCGCTGGAGAAAAAAAAGATTTTGGAGGTGACAGGGGTTTCCGATAAGCTTAAGGTACTCGCAATCTTAGCGCCATATAGGCTAGCCCTTCCTCCTTCGACTGTACCCGTCAACTTCAAACATCAACATCTCCTGTTTACAGTTTCTTGCATCCCTTCAACATGCTCCAGTACATCCCCAGCTACACGAGCCCTGATTTTTAGCCTCTGGTAAAGGGGCCTGCGCTATTTGGCTCCATCCGAGGCTGTTTCGTAAGCTCAGCCGATGCCAGGAAGAGTGTGACTTGACGCAGGGAAACAACAGCAAACCGGCTTCCAAGATGGGACGGTTGGAATCCCTAACGGCCTTGGCGTTGGTGAGTGTTTCTTTTACCTTCAAGTTGCCTGCTTGGGATGAAATGGTGGTCGAAAATACAATTTCCACTACAGCTTCACTTCCCCAGTCCAACCTTGTCAACATACAGCAGATTGACACAACCCAGGGCCGAGGGCATTACGAAGAGGAGGTCATTATCAACCCAGAACCAGAACCTCTAGTTGGCCCGAATCCGCAACAGTACAATGATCGAGGCTATCCAAGGAACCCGGAGACCAAACGCCAAGAACGAGAGCACGTGAGAGCAGCAAACGAAGTCATGCAGGTCACTGGCGTCGTCGAAGACTCCCAAGCTGCGACACAGAAGCAACATCAATTGAAAATCGACAAGAACCAAGAGACCTTCACTGGATTGAGGTTACTGGAGTTTGGCCGTGCTGTCTTTATTGGAGGTATATGGGGCGTCTTGGGTCTCCGTAAACGAATCTTGGTACGTCTCCCCACTCATCTCCAGACAACCACTGACACTATGGAGCTCTACAAACCGTACTCCGACATAGGAGTCCTGCAGATTATGCAGCACGAAGCGTCAAAATATTCAATCCATCGCCTCCTCGTTGCAGGCTTACCAGCTGTCCTTACATATCACGTTTGCGACTGGGTGCTTCCCGTTGCAGGGACCATCATTCTCCGAGTCTTTGAGACAGATGAGGATGGTGATGCTTTAGCAATTTCCGAGCCACACGCTCGAATTGTGGATGGCATCCAGAGTTTGTAAGTTCTCCCTTCCATGGACTTGGTAACTGCTAAGTCTCGAGATTTTATTTCGGTATCTGGTTTGCTTGTACACATCTCCGAATGTTTGCAATGCTCCAACAGTTGAACCTCGTTCCAGTCTCCTGGTTTCTACCAAGCTTACAGTCCTTTATCCCATTTTCACGCGCATCGACTCTCCTATTTCCTCCCCTCCCCTCGCTCAGCATCTCGTCTCTCAGCAGCTTCACCGTATCTCTCGCCTCCACTGCTGCGCCAATGATCCTTGTATGGGCTCACGGCGAATTCAAATACATGGTCAATCGAATCATGTACCGCCCCATCTACAAATCCCTTCCTCGGCCATCAGGCGAGAGCATATTTTCCGGACTGGAGATGAGAACCCCGATCATGGAGTACGACACCCCAGATCAAGCCACGAGTGATAGAAGCAGATATCGCACGGAGGACGAGCCCACTCTCCGCGCTCTGGAAGGACGTCCTGCACTTGAGAGGGCGGATCCTCGAATGCACCAAACGGAACGAAATCACGACTCAAGTGATGACGAGGAAGAGGAGTTGACACAAGCAACACTTATCAGCTTTGATGTCGAGGCTACAGATGTTATAGAGTCCTCAATCGGCACGTGGTCCGCGGAACTACGCAGTGCCAACGAACCGAAGACCTCACAAGCTCTCAGATACCACGTTACTGGGTTGACCATGCTGCCTCCCATCATGGCGACAGAGGGCATTCGGCAAATTGTAGCAGGGATAATTGCCCTGCCGCTGGAGACTTTGATGGTTCGAGTCGTCGGCAGGGCATATCGAGCAAGCGCTGGTATGGGGATGGACGATATGTTCCTGAGGGAGATCCCGTCAATCGGCAATATACTCACAACTTTTGCTATCCAATTTGTCCTTACTGGCGTTATATGGACTGGATACACGACCTGCACGCAGTGGTTAGCTGCCAGGTGGCGTGCAGACAGAGCTGGAAAATGAAAATGGCAAAGATTTCCTCTCCCCCTGTATCTTTAGGGGGGTTGCTCTCATGGCATTCGGCTGCTGGAATGTCCAAGAATGGGGTCAGATGAGAAGATTGCTTGTGATAATCCTGCAGAAAGGAGATCCTGGGATTCCTTGGGACTGCACGGCATGTGGCGACCAGTAGCGCTAGGAGAGAATGAGAGCTGTCACGTCCGAATATTACTCAAGTAGTCTGAACTATCAGGCTAACGACAGATAGATGCCAGCTGCCGGAACCATATCATACGCCATGACTCGGTGGAAGACACGAAGAAAAGTCTTAGTGAAGTTTGATCTGCGCCACGCCCAAGCCATCCCATCCCGTCCGACGGCAAAAGCTTGCCCATTCTCAATCTTTGATTGGTTCTATGCCTGGCACTAACCACCGGAAGTGGCGGGCGATACCTAGCGGACTGCGGGCTGTCAATTTTATTGTGAGCGGAATCAACACCAGATATTCGGTCTCATTGTGGATCGTCTTTGGCCCCGATGTTAAGACCGGCGACTGGATCCTTGCGGCTCGTGATGGAAAATGGGGCTCAAGCTGGGATGTTGGCACGAAATTTTGAGCGTCAACGAATCACAGCACTTTAGCCTGGTTACCCTTCAGTCGCCGTTGTCCCCGAATCTGGTGAACCAGTGACGTAGCGTCAAAGCACCATCCACTCCCCACATCTTGCCGGAGTTTACCCAATCCTTCAAGATTCAACCTCATCCCCACTAAGTCTAACATCTCCAGCAGCAAAGTCGCATTGGGGATGCGGAATGCTGGAGTGAAGGGGGGGCCCTGGGGTTTGATGATACCTGCTGTATGGAGAAAGACTTGACCTCCATTGTGAGCCCAATTAAAATGACGGCCAGGGGATCCATATAAATTCCATGTGGCCCACCCCACAACTAAAGTATCGCAGATTCCTGATCTAACGCTAGTAAGCATAGTTCAGTTGCCGATCATGAGATTTCGAAAGATTTCCCCTTGAGATAAATATGCCCATGGGCCCAGGTCCGGTCCTTCCTACTTCAGATTTCTTGTACTCGAGTGCCTCAATCGCGGTTCCCGAATTGTTTACTTTGAATTACAAATCAATTCCCTACCCTGTCAGAATGGCAGACCTCAAGGGCTCGGATAGCGATATCATCAGCTCCGCTGATCAGAGCGATGCTGGAGTGCCGACGAAACCCATCAACGAGAAGGATATCGCTCTCGCAGAAGGCCATCAACAAGCTCGGCCGAAGCCACTCAGACGTCAAGTCTCAGAATGGGAAGCTCTTCAAATTGTTGCTGCTGGTGACCTGGAAACCATTGATAAGGAAGTCGACGAAATCGAAGCAGACCTACAAGCCATGAACATTCGGTCGACATGGCTCAAGCCACAGCTAAGATTGAAAGATCCAAGACACTTTACATGGCTTCTTGTTGGTATGACTTCTGCTCACTGGAGATTGAAAGTTTGATTCTGAGATAACATAGGATTTGCTTCGATGGGTGGGCTGCTTTCTGGTGTTGATCAATCCTTGATCAGTGGTGCAAATCTGTATATGCCTAGCTGTAAGTTTGCATCCCCCGCATTCTGCATCGTCAACTAATCCATCTCACAGCTTTGCATCTTAACACCAAGCAAGTCAGTCTGGTCAGCTCTGGTGTGCCATTGGGTGCTGTCGGTGGCGCTTTGATGCTAGGGCCTTTGAACGAAGCTGTCGGTCGGCGCATGGCAATCATTGTGTCCCTGGTCCTATATACTGTTGGTGCAGCTCTAGAAGCGGGTGCAATCAACTTCGGCATGATGGTTGCAGGTCGAATTATACTAGGTCTAGGTGTCGGTTTGGAAGGCGGAACTGTCCCAGTCTACGTCGCTGAATCCGTATCTCGAAAGTACCGTGGCAACCTCGTCTCCCTCTACCAGTTCATGATTGCTCTTGGAGAAGTCCTTGGCTATGTCATCGCAGCTATCTTCGTCAACGTAAAGTCGGGAAGTTGGAGATACATGTTAGGCTCTTCATTAGTCTTCTCTACTGTCATGTTTGTCGGAATCGTCTTTATGCCCGAATCCCCACGATTCCTTATGCATAAGGGAAGAACAACTGAAGCATGGCATGTTTGGAAGCAGATCCGTGGAGAAGATCCAGAAGCGAGGAAGGAATTCTTCGTGATGAAGCACTCCGTCGCCGAGGACCTGGCTGTGCAGCAGCAGGGCAAAGCTTCGAAGCGCTTCGTGTGGATGGACTTCTTCACTGTCCCCAGGGCACGAAGAGCAATCATTTATGCCAACGTGATGGTTTTCCTTGGTCAATTCACTGGTATCAATGCCATCCAATACTACATGGCCACACTCATGCAACAAGTCGGCTTCGATGATAAACAATCTGTCTTCATGTCTCTCGTTGGCGGCGGATCGTTGCTGCTTGGTACAATCCCAGCCATCCTCTACATGGAGAAATTCGGACGTCGATTCTGGGCCTGCGCCATGCTTCCAGGATTCTTTATTGGCCTTCTCATTATCGGATGTAGTTATCTGATTCCGCTTTCCAACAAAGCTGGCTCGCAAGGAACCTACATCGCTGGATTGATGGTCTATGAGGGTTTCTTTGGCAGCTACTCTTGTCTGACATGGGTCATTCCTTCAGAAGTCTACCCCACCTACCTGCGATCATACGGAATGGAGACTTCAGACACCACGCTGTTCCTCTGCTCTTTCCTCGTAACTTACTTCTTTGCCCAGATGCAAGAAGCAATGTCCCAAATTGGTCTAACTCTCGGGTTCTACGGCGGAATCGCAGTTGTTGGCTGGTTTTACCAGATCTTGTTTATGCCGGAGACAAAGAATAAGACGTTAGAAGAGATTGATATCATCTTCAGCCAGCCTACGAGTCAACTTGTCAAGGAGAATATGCGCAGTGCAATGGTCACCGCAAATGATTTTGTTTGCTTCAGGTGGGGCAAGGTGTTCTCTCCGGTGTCTGAGAGCGATATCTTCAGGAAGGAGAATGGTCATAAGAGTGAGGGTGGTCCTCAGGCGAATCATGAGGAATTGTTAAAGCCGGAGCTGTAGTGAGTGGGGAGTCTCGTTGTGGAAGCGTGCCTGCTGGGTGACTGATATTTGGTCTTATAAAGATTTCCATGTTGGCAGTAGAACAAATATTGCTAGAACGGTTTAGATTCCAATTTATTCTCGACGGATTCATTCTTGTTCAAGATTCAATTCTTGAAACCTGACTCGATATCTGAATACGGGTCCAGTAGTACCAAAAACCCCGCCAGAAGGCATCCCTACCCCGAAAATGCCAAGTTCGAAGTCTGGAGCACCTGCCGACTGTGCGGAGGCCAAGCTTTGCAAGCGGCTGGGGCGGGAGAGTCGAATCCGTGAGGACCTCAAGCCCGGTCCGCCCACCGGATACGTGGTAAAAAGCGGGGAGGGGCGGGCCGTTCACAGGTGTTCGTGCATATTGACTCCGCGCTAGAAGAGTTGGTGTGCGGGAAGGGGTGCGAGGGACTGTGAACCTCCTTCGAAGCGTGGAGCGTGGAGACGAGACTAAAGTGCGTTGCACAAAGCCGGGGCGCCACGTGCCACAGGATCTCATATCTTGATCAAATCGTAAATGCAATCGAGAAGGATGAGATGTTCTGCTTGATATCTCCTCCTACATCGGCGTGGACCCTGTCAGCCAGCCATGAACCTGGCTGCATTTCCCGGCATGCACTGACTCAGTCGAACTGAGGAAACAATCATCAGCGAAGAGACCTACCAATCAAGTTCTATGATAGAATTTCCCCTCCTTATCTCCCATTCCCACTATCCCATGGTTGGGTGGCATCGCGTCGATTGTCTGCGCCCGCCTAGACTAGGATGCAAGTGGCATCCCCAGCTGTTGGTAGACTTTCGTGTCCATGGTGTTGCTCTCCTGCTACTTGCTTACCAATTGATGCTCTAATTGCCTTTGTTGACGAAGCCCCCCATTTTTCGCCAATTGAGCACATCTTTTCATCTTCCCCCTTACTAAAGTGGTTGAAAACAACATTCGAAATGGACGATAAGACTCTGGGTTTCGTCGGAGACCTGGAGCTTGCCGATCAGGCTGGAGGTACAGGTCCCATTTCAGATATGTCCAATATGACTAGAGATGAAAGAGAGATGGCGTTTTATGGCAAGAAAGAACAGCTGAAGGTACGTGTTCTAGATGATCTAGCAGCAGGAATGTTTCGAGACTAATGAGGAGCAGCGGAGATTCGGCTTTCTATCCATTACCGGATTTATTTGCAGCCTCCTAGCAACCTGGGAAATACTACTTGCGTAAGTTCTGAGACTGTTCCACTTTGCACTTGTGTTATTCCTCAAAGCTAACTTGTCGTCTGTAGTGTCTTTCTCTACGGATTTCAGAATGGGGGTCCTGCGGGACTGATCTATGGTTACATTTTCTGCTGGGTGTATGAAGCCCTCTCAAACCTTTGTCTTTGTCTTCGACCTTCTCTGATCTCAGGATGAATTCATCCCGAGACTTATTTGCTCAGCACTAACTCGGGCTCACCAGTGGCACGCTCGCGGCGATGGCTTCATTGGCAGAGCTGGCTTCGATGTAAGTGGAAGATGATATGTCCTATTTGAAAAAGCTGATGAGAACTTAGGATGCCTTTAGCAGGTGGGGTATGTTTTTCAGTGACCGAAGTGGTTTCTTGGAAGATTTGGCTCATACTGACATGCTCGCCAGCAATATCACTGGGTTTCCATTTTAGCGCCGCCTAGCATAGCAAAATTCCTCAGCTTTATTACAGGTAAGACCATGGAATTACGAATTTATACACCCTACTAACCTTTTGTTGAAAGGTTGGCTTACAGTAATCGCCTGGGAGTTCGGCCAAGCTTCCGCAGCTTTCCTCGGCGCCACCATCATCCAAGGACTAATCATCCTTAACCAGCCCACCTATACACCTGCTCGATGGCAAGGTACACTTCTATACTATGCCGTCTTAAGTTTTATGTTTATCATAAACACTTTCCTGGCGAAATGGCTTCCCAAAATTGAGTTGGTATTTCTCTGCGTTCATATAATTGGGTTTTTCGCAATCCTTATTCCATTGGTATATTTGGGCCCTCACGGCTCTGCGAAAGATGTCTTTGCAACTTTTATTAATGGAGGGGGCTGGAGCACCGACGGATTGTCATTTTTTGTTGGTATCATTG
>Ga0302140_10011310_pt1 | contig 10983 bp, 7 predicted proteins | sample I_Bog_E1_1_FD_202095 | JGI IMG/M metagenome (GOLD analysis project Ga0302140, IMG submission 202095) | Peat permafrost microbial communities from Stordalen Mire near Abisko, Sweden - I_Bog_E1_1 | ecosystem: Environmental > Terrestrial > Soil > Wetlands > Peat | place: Sweden: Abisko, Stordalen...
AGAAGGGCCTTCAAACATGCCCTGCCCCGAACCAGCCGTGACTTCACCGTGCCAATATTCACGCCTTGAATCTCAGCCACTTCCTCGTAAACAAATCCTTCCAGATCACGCAGAATCAGGGTGGTGCGGAAGGGCTCAGGAACCTGCTTGAGCGCTGCTTCAACCCGGGCCCGATTCTCAGCATGAACCACAGCATCAAAAGGCGACTCGGTGGGATCCACCAGGCGCTCGCTCAACCGCATGCTCGTTCCCTGGTCCGATTCCGCCCGCTCCTCGTCGATGGCAACTTCCTGAAACTTGTGGCGCATCCACCAGCGCCGCTGGTTTGAGGCTTCGCGCAGCGCTATTCGGTAAATCCAGGTGCGCAGCGACGACTCCCCGTGAAAGCTGTGCACGCCTTTGAAGACCTTGACGAACACTTCCTGGGTTAGGTCAGCCGCGTCGGCGCGGTCGTACACCGTGCGAGCCAGCAGCGAATAAATGGGTTGATGGAAGTGCGCGATCAACCACGCGAACGCTTCCTCTGAGCCGGCCTGCAGTTCTGCAACGAGGGCGGCTTCTTGTGATTGGAGCGTCAACGCGCTGGCTAGGTTGCCCATGGTGAGGTCCGCCTGCAATTCAGTGTCCTCCCACCTATACCGCAAGTCCAGCACTTTTGGCACCTGCCATTTTGGGTCGAGCCGGCAGATTGCCCAGTTCCTCGCTTGCGGCCACTCCCACCGGCGGCAAAAAAGCGCTGCCGGAAAACCTGCTCCTGCCAGGAGTCCGCGGGGGGTCAGAGGCATCGGCAAAACGCCGTATGTCCTGAGCCCCCTATTGTCTTAGACACCGGAACACCCCCAAAGTGTTCCCGGTCACGCTTGTATATATCTTTGGGGCGCCGGGCGGCCGAGTAGTGTCCAAATTTGAACGATGCCTTGCGAAGGGTGAAAGGTGGGAGTGAGTCAGTGCCTTTTCATTCGGTCAAAGGCTATACGCCAGCGGATGCTTGGGCTCGTAAAGCATGATGTCGTCCGCGCCAGGTACGCCCATCATGACCACGAGTCCGAACCCGTGATCCTGAACCTCGCCGTGGAACTCAGCTCCTTTGCCCTTCAGTTCAGCGACCGTGTGTGAGATGTCGTCGCACATCAGGGAGATCTGATGGTGCCGCGGCGATTCATACGTCTTGCCATCGTAGACGCTGTGGGTCGGGTGCACGCCCATCTCACTCCGCCCGGTCTTGAAGATCAGCCAACCCGCGCCTCCGCCCGCCGCATCCTCGACGTAGGGCCAGCCGAGGACGTCACGAAGGAATGCGCGCGTTGCGGCGGCATCGTCGGAATAAATCAGGGTGTGAATGCTGGTGATCATCAGATAAAAATTGTACAGTTTCGGTCCATTGCGAATCAAGAAGCCGTTCATCGCACTGGAGATCGTAATTAGGACACTACCGGCGGCCGACGCCCCGATCGAAGCGTCTACGGCGCGAAGACGATTCTGCGGCCCTTTTCCACCCGATTCCATGCGGATTCGACTTCGGCGAGCGGGATGGGCTCGGCGTCGATGGTGAGCGTGCCTGCAGCGGCGAGGGAGAAAATGATGGGAATAGATGCGAAGATGCTGTCGAGCGGGGATGCGCCGAATCCACTGCCGAGCAGGGTGAGATCGATTTTGCGCAGGAGCGCGCCGGGGAGGGTGATGGTGTTGCCGGCGCTTTCGCCTACCTCGACCAGCCGGGTTTTGTGCGTGGCTTTGGGATTGAAGCCTTTGCCAAGCGCTTCAAGCAGAAGTTCCGTGGGCCGGCCCCAGAGGTAGTCGACGATGAGATCGATTCCATTCGACGTTTCGGCCAGGTATGCCTCACGGATGGCGTCTTCCGGTTCGGTGAGGCAGATGACGGCATCCACATCGGCCAAAGCGAGGGTGTCGACGTTTCGGCCTGAGGCGATGACACGCTTGGCGCCAAGATGGCGCGCCACCTGAATCGCGAGCTGACCGGCAACACCGGTTGCGCCCTGGATGAGCACCGTTTCGCCTTTCACCAGCGCGCCGCGCTCACTCAAGGTCATCCATGCGGACATACCCGGGTTGGCGATGGCGGCAGCGTGCACATCGTCAAGGCCGTCAGGCACGGGAACAGTCATGGCGAGGGGAGCGGCGGCAAGCTCTGCCATGGGGCCCCAGGGTTCGCGGGCAAAAACAAAGTAAACCCGGCGGCCATCGTCGAGAACGCCCACGCCATCCACGCCGGCGACGAAGGGAAGTTTGTCAGTACTGGAGTAGTGCGTTCCGCTGGCGCGGCCTTTCACGATAGGGTGCAGGCCGGCCGCACGCACGTGGACAAGGACCTCGCCCTCAATAGGCACGGGATCGGAAAACTCCTGATACTTGGGCGGCTGGCCCAGAACATTCACGACGGCTGCGTGCATCGAACAAACCTCCGGGGAAAAAGAGTGGATGACGTTGCGCTGTGAAATTGCAGATCGGCAAAAGCGCCCTTGATTTTCGATGCTACATGCATCCAGCAGGGCGCATAAAATCGAGATGCGGAGAGAATGAGCCATGTTCAGCCCTGTTCCTATTGGATTTGTGCAGAGCCCTTACAAAGAAACGTCGAAGATTCCACGCGGCCTGGGTGCGAAACATGAGGCCGAGGGCGTGCTCGAGATTCTGCGCGAGTTTGCGCCGGGCCTGATGGATATTGAGGGTTTCTCGCATTTGTATGTGCTGTGGGAATTCGACCGCGCGGATGGTTACGATCTGATCGCTCATCCGCCAACAGACGAAAAACGGGAGCATGGCGTATTCTCCACGCGTTCGCCGCGCCGGCCGAATCCGATTGCCCTGACGGTGGTCGAACTGCTCCGCCGCGACGGGACCTCGCTCTACGTGCGCGGAGTAGACATGCTGGACGGAACGCCGATTCTCGACATCAAGCCCTATCTGTCGAGTGTTCCCGAGGGAAAGCTGCGACGTGGGTGGCTGGCCGAGGCAGAAGAGCGTAAGAAACAGACCTAAGGAATGCCGAGGATCTTGTGCGTCTGCAGGCTCAGGCGCCATTGCGGATGAGCCTTGCAGTAGCGGACAGCTAGTTCTGTGTTCGCGATACGGGCTGGGCCATCCATGGGCTGCAAGAAGAAATTGCGGAACGGGAGAGCTGTGAATTTTTCCGGCTCTACGCCCTGCTGCGGAAATACCAGCTTCAACTCGTCGCCTGTGCGCTGGATAAATTCCGCATTGGCCTTCGGGCTCACGCAGACCCAATCCAGTGCCGCAGGCGCGGCGATGGTGCCGTTGGTTTCGACGGCAATTTCAAAATTGACGGCGTGCAACGCATCGATCAGAGGCGCATCGAGTTGCAGGAGCGGTTCGCCGCCGGTGCAGACGACGAAGCGTTTTCCGTTTGGAGTCTCAGGCCACTTTTCCGCCACCGCTGCGGCCAGCGTCTTTGCAGTCGCAAACTTTCCTCCGCCCTCACCGTTCGTGTCTGCAAAGTCCGTATCGCAGAATTGGCAGATGGCTGTCGCACGGTCCTGCTCGCGACCCGACCAGAGATTGCAGCCGGCAAAGCGGCAGAAGACGGCCGCGCGGCCTGCCTGCGCGCCTTCGCCCTGCAACGTATAGAAAATTTCTTTGACCGCGTAAGGCATAAGCGCAGCTTTCAGCTTTCCGCTCTCAGCTAACAGCTAGTTCGTTCGATATCGCAGCGGGTCGTTGATTCCGTTTTCCTTGAAGCCCTTCTGGCGCAGCAGGCACGAATCGCATTGGCCGCATGGCTCGCCTGTTGCCGATGGATCGTAGCAACTGCTCGTCAGCCCGTAATCCACGCCCAGTTCAAGGCCCTTGGCAATAATCTCGGCCTTGGACATCGCGATGAGCGGCGTGTGAATCTTCAGCAATTGACGGCCTTCGACGCCGGCCTTGGTGGCAAGGTTCGCCATCGTCTCATACGCCTGAATGAACTCGGGACGGCAGTCGGGATAGCCGGAATAATCGAGAGCGTTGACGCCGATGAAGATGTCGCTTGAACCCAGCACCTCAGCCCACGCCAGGGCGAAAGAAAGAAAGATAGTGTTGCGCGCGGGCACGTACGTGACGGGAATGCCGTGGCTCATTTCATCCACGGCTCGGCCCTTGGGAACTGCGATGTCATCCGTCAGTGCCGACCCGCCGAAAACGCGCAGATCGATTTTCGCGGTTCGATGATCGGCGACACCGATCGACGCGGCCACGCGAGCCGCGGCCTCAAGCTCCCAGATGTGGCGCTGGCCATAGGAGAACGAGAGCGCGTAGAGCTCATAGCCCTGCGCGCGGGCGATGGCCAGCACCGTGGCGGAATCGAGCCCGCCCGAGAGCAGGACTGCCGCTTTCTTCTTGTCTGAGGACGCGCTCACTTCAGGTCGCCGCCTTTGCCGATATCCATCGATGGCGAAATCGGATTGTCTTCGTCGATATACGCCTCGGTACACTTGTCGAGCTGCCCCTGCGCTTCCAGAATGAATTCGACCGCATCGCGCGCTGCGCCGTGGCCGCCGCGATTCGGCGTGACGTAGTGCGCTTCTGCCTTGACGCGCTCGCGCGCATCGGCAACGGCAATGGCCAAACCGCATTTGCGCATCACCGGCAGGTCGATGACGTCGTCGCCCACGTAGGCAATTTCTTCGAGCGTGACGCCGGCCTTGTCCATGATTTCGCGAATGGGCTTCATCTTGAAGGCCTGGCCCTGGTATACGAATTCGAGCTTGAGGTCGCGCGCGCGCAGAGCCACCGTGTCAGAGATGCGCTTGGTGATGATGCCGCACTTGATGCCTCCCAGCCGCGCCAGCGAAATCGCCGTGCCGTCGTGCGCGTTGTATCCCTTGGCCTCAACCATTTTTGTTTCCAGCTTGCCGTCGACGGTCACCGGGACCGGAATCAGCCAGATGCCGCCGTCGGTCATCACGCCATCCACGTCGAAAATGATGACTTTGATTTTGCGGGCGCGGTCCCGCGCCGTAACTTCCGCTGTTGCGTTCATACTTCAATTCTACCTATTGCATTTCGGGGCTCGTTTCGCACGGCGGAGTGGTTCAGGAGAAAATAGAAGAATGGATCAGAATTCTCCCGCAACTGCGCGGCAGCTTGAGCCCGAAGACTTTTACTTCGAAGGGCCGAACATGGTGTTCACGGCTGCGTATCATTTGAAGCGCGGCTCCTGCTGCGGGTCGGGATGCAGGCATTGCCCGTACGGCGAGGCCGCTCAAAAAGCAGCTGGCTATTGCGCTCCGCCGCCTGCCGACGATTGAGGCTGCGCCGGAGTTGCGGCGGGCGCAGCGTCGCGCACCAGCACGGCAAAACGCGGAAAGGCAAAGCTGCCGCCTGCGTCGTCAATCACATTCAACTGGCAGAGATAGGCGCCGGGTTTCAATCCGGCCAGCGGCACGTCCATCTCCACCGCGACAGCGTCGCGATTTTCAACGTTGATGGCTTTGGCCTGCACCAGCGGCGTTTCGTAGACCTTGGTTGAGCCCTGAATGAGTTCAAGACTCGAGAGCAGGTTGATGCCGGGCTTGGCTCCCTTGGCCTGCGCGTCGGCCTTCTGGTGCGTCGGATCGTAGACCTCGTAGAGCAGATACATGTGCTGATCCTGGCGGAAGACATGCGCAATGTCAGGAACGTATTCCTGGCCGTTGCGCACCAGCGGGTCGATCTCCTTGCCAGTCTTCTTGCTGGGTTCGCGCATGGCCGACAGCACGATCGAACTCATCTTGAGCGGCGCCTTCTTCATGTCGGGCAGCGTGACATCTGCTTCGAACGAGCCCATGCGGCCGGTCTGGTTCTCGCGCACCACGAACTTCAACTCGTATTTGCCCGGAGGCAGGTTGAAGCTGGTGGTGTACTGGATATTTTTCTGGCGCGCATTCAGCGTGGGATCGAGATTGAGCTTGACAGTCTCGCGCACGCGGCCGATGGGGCGCTTCACTTCGTCGATGACTTCGCCAATGATGTCGAGCGTGGCCTTGTCCTTGTCGCCACCCTTCACAAAAGGAATCTGCGAGCCCGGCACGAGCAGCGAAACCGGCATGAAGTAGCGATTCTCGTCGAGGCGGAAATGCATGGCATCAAGGTAGACCGCGATGTCGGTGGCGGGCAGATCGCTTTCCAATTCGTCGTCGAGTTCCTGCTCGCGATCGTCCTTGCCGGAGTGTTGAAAGTCCGCAGGCGCGTAATAGCCGGGGCGGAATTCGAGCTTGATGCCGGGCTTGTTGATCTTGAAGGTGAGCTTGCGATATTTTCCGTCGCGCGCCGGGTTGGTGGAGTGGTAGCCGACGGCGTAGTAAGCAGAGGTGTCGCGCTGCACTTGCGCAAAGGCCGGCGCAAAATCGTTGGAGTCAAAGAACGCCTTGCCGCCGGTGTCACTCGAAAGCGTGGCCATCACTTCCTGGCTGGCGAAGTTGGCGTTCATGTTGTTGCCCAGCGCGCTGCCGTTGTAGGCGCCGCTGCCGCGCAGGCTTCCGGTGGAGGCGTCACCCAGCGGGCCGATGGCCTGCAGGCCGCGCGTATCCACGCTGTAGATGGACAGGTTGGCGCGGACGGCAGCGTTGGTGGCGGCGCGCAACGAGGCCTGGTTCTCAATGCCATCGCGCGAGATGCCACCGGAAAAATAGAGCAGCGACTTTTTCTCGCCGATCCTTGAAAGCGCTTGTGAAACAGCACGGAGCGCAAACAGTTCGCGGTCGGTGTTGACGTCGTTGTACTCGCTCTCGTCGGGCGTGTAGCCGGTGGTGTCTTCCACCTGGTTGGTGGTGGAGGTGGCGCCCGCTTGAAAGCCCTGGCCCTCAGTCCCGTTGTAGGCGCCCACTTCGTTGATCAGCGCGTTCTTGTCGGCAGTAAAATCCTGATCTACATTGAGCGTGTCGCCTAGAGAAACCAGCGCCACCAGGTCGGCCGCCTGCATTTTAGTCTTGAGAAAAGCCTGTGCCGCGTCAACGCTGCGATTCAGATCTTCTGGCTGCATGGATGTGAGGTCGAAGAACATCACGATAAGGCGATGATTGCGCAGGTCCGCGGGTTTGGCGACGACCACAGCCTTTGACCCCGCGTTGACGGTGGGCCCGGCAGCAAGACCGCTCACCGTCGCTTCGTTCAGAGGCGTGGCCATGTCGACACTCTCAAAATCAAACGTGTCGATGCTTTGCTGTTTGCCGTTTTCGAAGACAGTAAAGTCGCTCTTGGTGAGGCCTTTGACGATTTCGCCGGTTTTGGCGTCGCGCGCAACCACATTGGTGAGCACCAGGTCGTTGTTGACCTTGAGCGTGTAGCCGCCCTGCGGCGTGCTCGTCACTTGCCGGGCGTCCTGTGCTGGAAGGTGCGGCGCGGCAGGCATGGCGAGCACCATCACTGCAAGCAAGGCTCCGATCTTCCGCACCCAATCCGTCATAACTTCCCTTCCGCCAAAACTACGCGCATCCCGCTAGAACCTGAATCTCGTTGTGAACTGGAACGCGCGCATCTGGCCGGCCGAAGTGACCTGGCCGAAGTTCGGCGTGCCATCGCTCGTGTTCACGCCCGCATACTGCACTGTATTGAAGACGTTGCTTGCCGTTGCGCGAAACTCCCAACTGCGCGTGTCGCCCATTTGCAGCGTCTTGGAGAGTGACATGCCGTTGGAGATGGTGCCCGGACCGGTAATGGAGTTGCGCGGCGCCGTTCCATAAAGCCCGGCCGGGGCTGCATAGGCCGAGGTGTTGAACCATTGTCTCAGCGATCCGCCACCAGCAGTGATAGAGGTACCGGGCACGCGATCGGGGCGCAGCGTCCCTGCCGTTCCACGGGCCACGTCGGCCACCGCCGCCTGGTAGCTGGGCGTCAGCGGAGTGCCCGTTGTAAATTTGAAGGTTCCCGAGATCGAAAATCCCTCCAGGAAGTGCGAAGCCGCGCCGGTGGTCACCCAGCGTTTGTCTTTGCCGAAGGGCAATTCGTAGACGTAGGTTCCGCTCACCTGGTGGCGAATGTCGAAGCTCGAGTTCCCTTCCTCTGCGCCCAGATCCTGCCAGTTCTGCGATACCACCGACCCACCGCCGCCAACCGAACCTGCGTCGTCAATTGAATGACCGTATTGGTAATTTGCTCCCAACGAAACGCCGTCCGACATGCGCTTGTTCACGCGCACCGTGGCAGCGTTGAAGCGCGAATACGCTCCGGATTCTTCGTACGTAAAGATCAGGTTGCCGGGATCTGTATTCGGGCTCGTTGGCGTGGCGCGCGGCGCAGTGCGGATGTCGAGATCGCTGCCCTTGGAGCCGTTGTAGCCAAGGTTCATCACGATTCCCCAGCGCAGTGTTTTCTGCACGTCGAGATTCCACACCTGCACATAGGGCAGTTGGTAGTGGGGATCGACGGCGTAGTTGCCCACCTTATCGGGCGCGGGAAATCCATCGGCAAGCGTGAAGCAGGTGGGCGTGGCCGACTGCGCGCAGATTGAGCTGCCCTTGCCGCTTGCGTTCGACTCTTCGTTGGTCTGCTCGTTGGCAAACGGCGGCTGGTGCGCCATTTGCGTGGCAAAGCCGGAGTACTGCCCCACGGTAAAGTTCATGCCGTAGCCGCCGCGCACGGTCATCTCCTTGAATTTGGGCACGCGCCAGGCAAAGGCAAGTCGCGGGGCAAAGGCGCGATGGTAAGGGAAGACAAGCGCACCGGGCAACCCCGCGCCACCGGCCGCGACTTCAGTCTCGCTGGTGAAACCCTGGTCGGGATTGGTGTTGACGAAAGCGAGATGGTCGTACTTCTCCGTGTAGGGAGCGAAGAACTCCCAGCGCAATCCGAGGTTGAGCGTGAGGCTTGAACGCGCGCGCCAGTCGTCCTGGGCGTAGCCGTCGAAGACGTTGTCGCGGAGATAGCTCTTGGCGATCGAGGAATCAATGGATGAAGACTGCGGAAGGCCCAGCAGAAAATCGGCGATCGGCGAGCCGGTGGTCTGGTCCCCAGCCGCATCTTCAGTGAACAAGCCGGTGAACGTGAAGCTGCCGGTCGCGTTTGAGCCTCCGAGAAAGTCGCGATGGACGCGGCGGTAGTCACCACCGAAGCGCAGGTTGTGCTTGCCCTTGACCCAGCTCAACACCTCTGAAGCTGAGAGCGTTTGCGACACTGAAAAACTTGGTTGTGCCTGGCTGAGGCCCGCGATGGTGCTCATCGAGATCCCGGGCAGTCCATAGTTGAGGGGGCTGGAATTGAGCGCCACACCGCCGGGGCCGAGAATTCCCAACTGCGTGGCAATATCGGTTCCACTGGTGAAGAAGTTGGTTGCCTGGCTCTGGGCGCGATTCCAATTCACGTTGAAGATGCTGGTAATGCGGTGGTAGCCGATGGTGTAGCCCACCTGCGCGGAGTTTGAATCCGACTCGCTTTTGCCGCCCAGCTGCGGAAAGATATTCACGCTATCAGAAGCCGAGCGGCTCCAGTTGTAATTAACGTTGAAGCTCTGGCGCAGTCCCTGATTCGTGTTCTGCGATCTGCGGCCACCACCACCACCGCCGCCACGTCCGCCAGTCGGCAGCGTTGCGTTAGCACCCAGGCTGCGGTTGTAGCGCACACCAATCTGCGTCTGGTTTTGCTGCGCAGTCGTGAGCAGATGGTAGTTGTATTGGTTCAGGTTGCCAGACAGATTTGGTTCAGGATAAAACTTCATCACCGCGGAGGCCGCTGCGGCAATTTGCGCGGGCGGAATCACGTTGGGCGTTCCGTTGTAGTTGAACTGCTGAAAGTTGGCCGGGTTGTAAATGAGCGGCAGTCCGGCGGCTGAAAAATTTCCCGCACGCTCCAGATCGGTGGGCACAATGGCATACAAGTCCGAGGGGCTTGACTGTCGCGTGCCGCTCAAGGTGAGGAAGACCGTATCTTTGCCGCTGGGCTTGGTGAGATGCGGAATGTAGGGCGCGCTCATGAAGGTCAGGCCGAATTGGTTCGATCCCGAGGCCGGCTGTGTTTGCGGCTGGCCCTGTAGGGCAAACGGTTCCGCATCGAGTGCGGAGTTTGAACCGCGCCAGTAGACAGCGCCGTGCGGTTGACCGGGATTGAAGCCGCGAAAGTTTCCGCGTCCTCCTCCGCCACCGCCGCCACGGCCGCCGAAACCACCTCCACCCCCACCGAATCCTCCGCCGCCGCCAAATCCTCCACCGCCAAAACCACCACCTCCGAATCCGCCGCCACCACCCGGTCCGCCAAAGAGACCGCCGGTGCCGGGAAGGCTCTGGCCGGGATTCGCCGCCTGGTAGGCGTTGATGGCGTCGCGAATCTGGTCGAGGTTGACGCCGACCATCGCGCTCACCTGGCCCGACTGGCCACTGATGGCGACCGAGTCACTGCTGAAGTCGGAATTTGCAGCCACCGACGGCAGCTCCGCACCGCTGACGCCCGCTGAACCACTGCCGGTCTCTGTATCGCTCGACAGCGATGTAACTAGGCTCAGGCTCTCCGCGCCGTTGCCTGCGAGTTGACGGATTGCGTCAGCCGGCGAAGCCTGCGCGGCCTCCGCCCTCGCCTGCTGCTGTTCCTGCTCGGCGGCGCGCGAGGCCAGCAACAACTGGAAGTTCACCAGGCTGTCGTGGCTGGCCGCATTCAGGAGCGCCTCCTGCGAGCCGGGCGCGAACGCCGCGAACTGCGTACGAATAACGTAGCGTCCATTCTGCGGCAACGTCATGGACCAGGAGCCGGTAACGTCAGAGGTTGTGGAGTATTTCTTTCCGGTGAGCGTATTTTGCGCGGTCACGGTGACGCCCGGCAGAGGGATGTTGCCGCTCTTGACTGTGCCGTGCAGCCGGCCGCCGGTGACAATCGGCGCTGAAGCCTGATCGGGAGTTGCTGCGGGCGCGCTTTTATCCGAGGCTGGCGCAGGAGCCTGCGTGCTCCTGTTGGAAGCAGGCACGCTCGTTGCATCGGGAGTCTGCGCCGGGGTTTGCGCGCGGGCCGCAAGTCCGCACGCCGCGAGAACGCCGATCGTCACAGCCCTTGCCCAACCTGCTC
>Ga0302140_10011311_pt1 | contig 10983 bp, 7 predicted proteins | sample I_Bog_E1_1_FD_202095 | JGI IMG/M metagenome (GOLD analysis project Ga0302140, IMG submission 202095) | Peat permafrost microbial communities from Stordalen Mire near Abisko, Sweden - I_Bog_E1_1 | ecosystem: Environmental > Terrestrial > Soil > Wetlands > Peat | place: Sweden: Abisko, Stordalen...
TCTCCTACCACACCGAGACACGCATCGCCGACGCCGGCGTCTTTTATCCCATCACGCCTTCCACCGAGGGCGGCGAGCTCTTCCAGCAGGCCTATGCCGAAGGACATCTGAACGTCTTCGGGCACAACACCATCGCCATTGAGGCCGAAGGCGAGCACGCGGCCCAGGGCGGGGCGATCGCGCATTCTGTTTGCGGCAAGCGCGTCGTCAACTTCACCTCCGGACAAGGCGTCGTCTACGGCGTCGAGCAGTATTACCACGCCCCCGGCAAGGGATCGACCATGGTGCTTGAGGTTGGAGCCCGCGCCCTCACAAAGCACGCACTCAACGTTCATTGCGGCCACGACGACATCTATGGCGCGCTCGACACCGGCTGGATCATGATCATGGGCAAAGACGCCCAGCAGGCCGCCGACCAGGCCCTCATCCTGCGCCGCGTTACCGAGCTCTCGCTCACCCCCGGCATGAACATCATGGACGGGTTCCTCACCACCCACCTCGAGCGCACCTTCTACAAGCACGAGTCGGAGCTGATCCGCGAATACCTCGGCTCTCCTGAAGACATCATCGACTGCCCCACCCCCGCCCAACGCACGCTCTTTGGACCCACCCGCCGCCGCGTTCCCAAGATGATGGACCTCACCAATCCCATCCTGCTCGGCCCCGTGCAAAACCAGGAACACTACATGCAGGGCATCGTTGCCCGCCGCAACAACTTCGCCGAGCCCATTCTGCAGTTCCTCGAAGATGCCTACAAGGACTTCGGCGATCTCACCGGTCGCTATTACGGCCTCGTCACCAAGTACAAGACCGACGACACCGACACCGTCTTCGTCTCTCTAGGATCGGCAGCGGAAAACATCGAAGCCGCCGTCGACTACCTGCGTGAAACCCGCGGCATCGCCGTCGGCTCGCTTCATATCAACGTCATTCGTCCCTTCCCTGAAGCCGCCGTCGTCGCCGCGCTCAAGGGCAAGAAAAATGTCATCATTCTCGAGCGTACCGACGAAGCCCTCTCGCCCGACAACCCGCTCGGTAAAGACATCCGCACCGCGATTTCGAAGGCTATCCAGACTGAGGGCCGCCCCGCGCAAGAGGGCCTTCCCACCCTCCCGCTGGACGAGGTGCCCCGCATCTTCGCCGGCACCTACGGCCTCGGGTCGCGAGATTTCCGCCCCGAGCACATCATCGGCGCATACGAATTCGCCACTGCCAACCGCCCCCGTAAGGACGGCAAGCGCGCCTCCGACGGCGTCTCGTTCATCGTCCTCGGCATCGACCACCCCTACTCGGTTTGCGGCGATGAAACCCCGTCGCTGCTGCCCGAAGGCGCAGTAGCCGTCCGCTTCCACTCCATCGGCGGCTGGGGCGCCATCACCACCGGCAAAAACCTCGGCGCAATCATTGGCGACCTCAACGACCTGCTCTACGAGCGCGACGGCCTCAAGGATGAATACGGCAATCCCAAGGAAGTCATTCACGTTAGCGCCAATCCCAAATACGGTTCTGAGAAAAAGGGCTCGCCTACCAGTTACTTCATGGTCGCCGCCAAAGACCGCATCCGAGTGAACTGCGATCTGCGCCATGTCACCGTAGTTTTGTGCTGCGATCCCAAAGCCTTTACCCACTGCAACCCGCTCGACGGCATGGCCCCCGGCGGCTCGCTGCTCTGGGAGTCCGACGAAGAAGGCGAGCAGGCCTGGGAGCGGTTACCCCTCTGGGCGCGCAAGCAAATCATCGATAACAACATCCGCGTCTTCACCCTCCCCGGCTTCGCCATCGCCAAAAAGGCCACCGACCGCGGCGACCTCCAACTCCGCATGCAGGGCAACGCTTTCCTCGGCGGGTTCTTCGCAGTCAGCAGCCTGCTCAACGAGTTCGGCATTACCCAGGAGCAATATCGCGAAGTCGTCCACAAGCAGTACGTCAAAAAGTTCGGCAAGCTCGGCGAAGCCGTCGTGGCGTCGAACATGGAAGTCATGATTCAGGGCTTCGACCAGGTGAAGGAAATCAAGATTGGCGAGCTCAGCGCGGCCGATCGCTCCACTCTCCGCGGCCAGGCTCTGCTGCCCATCCTTGAGCTGGCTGCTGTAGGCGGATGCAGCACCGGCTGCCGCACCACGGCCACTCCTGCCGGCCAGGGTCCGCGCACGCCAATTTCGAGCATCGCCGCCTTCGACACCGAGTTCCGCTCGTCGTATGGTTATGATCAGCCGGCCACGCCGCTCAGTGCCATGGGTGTCATCGCAGCCGCCACAGGTGACACCGCTTCAAAATACGTGGCCCGCCGCGAAACACCGCTCTACATCCCCGAGAACTGCACCCAGTGCATGGAGTGCATCTCCGTCTGCCCCGACACCGCGCTCCCCAACACCTCGCAGGATCTCAGCACCCTGCTCACGACGGCAGTTTCCTACTACATAGCCGACCCCGTCGAGCGCACCAAGATGCTCCGCACCCTCCCCGAGATCGAAAAACTCGCCCGCCAGCGCATGGTCGCCGAACTGAAGACCGGTACTCCGCTGCAAACTATCCTCCGCGAAGTCACGGACTCCATCGACGGCTTCTCCGCGCAATCGAAGCAGCAGTTCTTCGACATCATCGCCAAGGTCCCCATGGCCTACCAGAAGGTAAACGCCATCTTCAGCTCGCCCGAGCGCAAGTCGCCCGGTTCCGGCGGCATCTTCTCCATTTTCGTCAGCGATCTGTGCAAAGGCTGCGCTGCCTGCGTCACTGCCTGCGGCGATCACAACGCCCTCCGCATGGTCGCGGAAACCGAAGAAGTCAACGCCGAGCACGAGACCGGCACCGGCTTCCTCAACCTGCTCCCCGATACCTCGCAAAAGTATCTCGGCCTTTATAGCGCTGCCAACCCCGCGGACTCCAAAACCGCCACGCTGCGCAACATGCTCATGGTCCGCACCAACTACGACGCCCTGGTCTCCGGCGACGGCGCCTGCGCCGGCTGCGGTGAAAAGTCCGTCCTGCGGTCCATCGCCGCCGTAACCGAGGCGTACATGCGCCCCGTCTACCATGCCAAGAGCGACCGCTTCGTTGCCATAGCTGGCGAGCTTGAGAAAAACGGCGCAGCACGTCTGGCAGCCCTGGCCGAGCGCAATCCCGCCGAATACGCTCTCCTCCGTCAGGCCATCGCCCATCTGGTCATGGGCCTCGGCGGCGAAGACGTCGCCGACACCAAATCCCGCATCGCCGCTTACGAAGCAGAGCACGGCCCCCTCACCGACGCCGAGCTGGTCGAGGCCATCGCCGCCGTCCTGCTCACAGAGGCCTTCAACCACAAGAGCCTGCAACCGGTCGATGGCCGCCTCGCCAATGGTATGAGTGTGATGGCCATGGCCGCCCACACCGGCTGCAACACCGTCTATGGTTCCACCTCGCCCAACAACCCCCACCCCTATCCGTGGATGAACTCGCTCTTCCAGGACGGCATCACCGTGGGCTGGCTCATGGGTGAAAGCTTCATCGTCGACCACGCCCGCCGCTCCGTCATCCCCGAGCGCCTCGCCGACATCCTCCTCACCAAAGACGAGAACGTCATCAACGACGAGACATACTACCACTACACCCACTTCACCGATGCGCTCATGACCGACCAGGAGATCGTCGAGCTGCCCAAGGTATGGGTAGTCGGCGGCGACGGCGGCATGGGCGACATCGGCTACCAGAACATGTCCAAGGTCATCCTGCAGAACCGGCCCAATATCAAGGCCCTCATGCTCGATACCCAGGTCTACTCCAACACCGGCGGCCAGAACTCTGACTCCACCCCCATGCTCGGCGGCAACGACATGAACGTCTTCGGCGCGGCCACGCAGGGCAAAAACACTGAAAAGAAGACGGTCGCCGAAACCTTCCTTGCAGGGCACGGTTCGCCGTTCGTGGCGCAAGTTTCAATGGCCAACGCCCCCAAGCTTTACCGCGCCATTCTCGACGGCCTGGAGTATCGCGGCACCTCGTTCCTGCAGTGCTTCACCACCTGCCAGCCCGAGCACGGAGTCCCCGACGACATGGCGCTCTTCCAGGCCCAGCGCGTCCGCGACTCCCGCGGCGCGCCTGAGTTTGTCTTCAACCCCCGCCTCGGCGAAACCTATCAGGAAGCCCTCGACCTCAAGGGCAACCCCTCCATCGATTTGGATTGGTACGAGACCAAGTCCAAGACCACCGGCGAAACCCAGCGCTACACGGTTGCCCACTGGTGCACCACTGAAGCCCGCTTCCGCAACCACCTCAAGAAGGTCAAGCCCGAAGCGGCCGCCAAGCTGATTCACCTGGACAACATGCTGGTCCGCATCACTCAGCAGGACGTGGTCTATCGCCGCTACCTGCAAGCCGGCCACCGCGCCTTCATCCCCGACTTCGGCGTCTACATCACGTTCGAGGAAAAGGGCAAAATCGAGTACCGCGCGCTCTCGCGGCAACTCGTCATGTTCTGCGTAGAACGCCGCAAAGCATGGCGCATGTTGCAATCCAAGGGTGGAATAGTCAACAAGGAATACGCCGCGCAGAGAGCAATCCTGGCAGACGTAGACGCCGGCAAAATCCCATTGGAAGAGTTCCTGAAGAACGCCAACGAAATCCTAAAAGAGCGCCTGAGCGGCGGTGTGTTTTCCAAGGCGTAACATCGTGCGCCATGGTAGGGCCGGTGTTCACCCAGGACACAAACCAACAAATCCAAATCAAACAACGAACGCGGACCGCAAGGTCCGCGTTCTGCGCAGGCAATACGTGAGACTGAGGAAAAACCGTCGGATGTGTGAAGAAGCAGGGATGAATAGACCGATCTGCTGCTCTGAGCAGTGCTAATGATCACTCTGGACGCGGATTTCTGACAACTACCGTCAAGGTTTTGTGCAATATTTCTTAAGGGAGGGGCGAAACTTCCTTCCGCGCGTTGAAAAGGAGTGGAGATTTGTCCAGCGTCGCAAACGCTTTGCCGATTCTGAACGCTCCAACCCCTGAGCGCGAGTCCAGAAACATTCTGCTTGAAGCTGCATCAAACGAGCTGGTATTCGCCGTCGTTGGACACGCCGGAGCGGGAACGAGCTTTATCGCGGGCCAACTTGAAAATCTGCTTAAGCAAACGATCTTGGGAGATTCGCGCTTCGACGTATCAATACTGAAAGCGAGAGAAGTGATACTCCACTGGGCAAGAGCACATGGTAAACCTCCGCTCGCCGTCACGACACAGCCAACTCTCCGGCAAGTGGAAATTCTTCAGGACTATGGAGATCTAATGCGCGCGGAGAAGACCGCATCTGGCAAGCAGGACCTCGCCGCTATCGCCCGCGCGCTGGCACTCAGGATCAGATTGCTTCGAGCCGTAAAGACAAACCAAGCTGTGATCGAAGGAAAGGCGGTCCTGCCTGACGGCAAACCGAGAGCATACATTTTGGATTCTCTTCGCCACCCAGAAGAGGCGCAATTCCTGAGGCAACTTTACGGGAAAGCGTTCGTACTGATTGGAGTTGTGTGCGAGGAAGAACGAAGAATTACGCGGATAACAGGAAAGTACTCAGACGGCGGTCGCAATGATGCGATGAAGTTCATGAAGCGCGACGCAAATGCAAAGGAAAGACATGGCCAGCATGTTGCGGACACTTTTTACCTAGCCGACTACTTCGTAGACAACACTATGGATCGGACGAAAAACGGAAACGCCAACCCAGATTGGGACGTCGTCGAGAATCTTTCTCGACTTGTGAAGATCGTTTCGCACTCGGAGCTTGTGAGGCCTACAGTTGCTGAGACAGCGATGCACCATGCATACAGTGCCCAAATGCAAAGCGCATGCCTCTCACGCCAAGTTGGAGCGGCCGTTGTTGACGTCAATGGAAACGTAGTCGCGACGGGCACGAACGAAGTGCCCAAGGCTGGTGGTGGTGTATACGGTGAATCTTTCGACCGCAACCCGTATGACGCCCGATGTGCCTTTTTTTCAGAATCTGACGAGCGATACTGTCGGAATACTAGAGAGCAGAACAAGATCATTGATGAACTCTTGGATAGTGTCCAAAGTATGTTAAAGGATATCGACGCCGTACGAGACCTTTCAGCAGAGCGGAAAGCTGCTCTGGCTTTGGAACTGCGAAACACCAGAGTAGGTGGACTCCTAGAATTTAGTCGAGCCGTCCACGCAGAGATGGATGCTCTTCTGTCGGCCGCTCGGAAGGGCGTTTCCCTTGTTGGTACACGCCTATTTGTGACGACGTTTCCATGCCATTATTGTGCACGACACATAATCGCAGCCGGGGTTGACGAAGTGCAGTACATCGAGCCCTATCCGAAGAGTCAAGCATTGAACCTCCATAAGGATGCGATCGCTGTGGAGCGCTCAGGCTGGGAACCACCAAGTCAAATTCAGACAGAGCAGTCTCCCCAGAAGAAAAATGAGGCACGAGTCCTTTTCAGACCCTTCTCAGGAGTGGCTCCCCAACTGTACAAGAGCGCGTTCATGAAGGATCGAGAACTCAAGAAGAAAGACACTGGCGAAATGTTTATTCAAGAACCGCTGTGGGGAACGCCATGGCACCTTCCAAAGAAGAGCCCCGCAGAAATCGAAGCAGAACTGTCGAAGGAGGCACCGAGCAATGCCTGACGACAGAGTGAAAAATCGAATCCACGTGGTCCCGCAGACAAGAAGAGCCCCTTTTTCGCCTGAGGAATTCATTGAGCCTGGCGCGCAAAGGCTGCTTTTCCCGGGACGGGGAACCGTGATTTTCGTCCTCTTTCCGGATGTAACAGAGTCGGAATTCAGAGAGATCCTTGAGTACGCAATGCCCTCCTATGTCGTCGAATTGCGAACCTCCCCGCGATTCGACATTGGGAACCTGAACCGGCACATAGCCTTCCAAACATTCCAACATCAGAACTCAATCTATTTAGATTTGGCCTATTCGGTAGCGGGACAGGCTGGCTCGGAACCTCTGATCTACAGGTTAAGGGAGTTCCTCCAAAAAAGCAGGCCCAAATTCGACCGGCCCTTCATCTTCCTAGTCAATCGGATTGAGTCCGATGAATGCTTGGTCCCGCGTGTATTAGAAACGCTTGTCACGTTTGGTGCCGAGCCGAAGTACATAATGGAGGTACCTCGCATAGAAAGACCAACCCTTCCCGACTACCGAATAGCGTCGCTCTGACTCTTGCTCCGGCTCTCCCCCAAGCCCGAGGAAGTTCTTGACGTCAGGCAAGCAGATCATCGAAATCGAAGTCCCTCAAGTCTAAAACGCCCGGCTCCTTGGAGGGAACCAAAGGAAGACTCACCCGTTTCCGCACAACGGGGAGGGCCTCCGCGGCAAGCAACTCCCGCTCCAACGCGCGAATCGCCAGTTCCGCCACAGTAACGCCTCGCAGCCGCGCCAATTGCTCCCCCTGGCGGTAAATCGGTTCCGGCAACTCAATTGTTGTCTGCATGGCAGTTTCCTGTACACAGGATAGCGCGAATCCGAATTCAGCGTTTGGAAATCGCCTCGTCTTTAGGCCGGGAGGCGGGCAGCCCAGGTCCTGGAAAGCTCAATTCATCGCAAATGGTGGGTTCCCCAGGTCCCGCCTCTGGGACCTGGGACGGCAAAGAAGCCTCACAACACTAAAGCCAGCCCCGAAAGGCTCGCCTTCGCCCCCTAACCGCCAAGGGGAACGGGAGATTCTCCAGTAATTCTATAGCTGCACGGCCTCGGCATCCTCCCTGCCCTACCGCGGCAAATTGGCGAGCATCTTCTCCCGCAGGATTTGGTTGGCGCGGGTCTGGTAGCCGGGGCCGGATTGTTTCAGCCAGGCGACCACGTCGGCATCTAGGCGCATCGAGACCGACTGCTTGACCGGCCGGTAGAGATTGCCCGAGCGCACGGTCTCAAGCCATGCATCCATGCCGCGTATCGCGTTCTTCCACCCGGCGGCAGGCAGTTCGGAGGCATCGGTGAGGTCAATGGTCCGATCCGCCTTGGCCAGAGCGGCCAGCTCACGATCCACCCGCGCTTTGACCCGCGGGTCCTTCTCCAACTCGCCGCCGTCAACGACCCGCATAGAACTGCGCATGGTAGGCTTCCGACTCGCCTGGGGTCGCCTTGCGGGCCGAGATAATCCGAATTCTCTCTTCATCGTCACCCTGTTCATAAGTGTGCGCCACGAGCAGCAGAACCTCACTCGGATATGGACTCGCCTTTCCAATCGCCTGCCACTGCGGTTCTCCCTCGACCTCACGGTCCTGCTCGAACATCACGAAGCGGTCGCGGAAGACGCGCGTCGCGGCCTCGAAACTCACACCATGCTTGCGCCGGTTGGCGCGATTCTTTCGTTCATCCCAGCTAAACCGCGCCATAGCTTCCGTACAGACGATTCAGTCTAGACGTTACGCCTGTTTCAATCTTCATTCAAGAGTCGACGCATCGCGCAGTGTGCCCCATCCTTTGTTTTCCTCCAGCGGAAGGGCGGGAGTTCACGAAACAAACCCGTTGGAGCCAAAAGCCGCGCTTGCAATCCAGCCTTATCCAAGCGCACCATAGGACAGGAAGGATCAGACGATGCCTCTCGCCACAAGTCCCGCAACCGAAGAGCTAGCCTACGCCCTGGCGTCCCTCTCCGGGCTCACCCCCGATGAGGCCATTGCGTCTGCTCTGCGGGCGGAACTCGACCGGAAGCAGAAGGCATCCAATCTCCATCCCGCCGCGCCGCTTGATCCCTTGGACGTGCCCCTGCGACTGGAACAAATGGCGGCACTGAAGGACGGTTGGCTTGATGGCAAAGGCAAAGCTCCAGACAAAGACAAGCTAACTTGGCTGGCGGATCAGTTCGATGCGCATTTCGACAGAGATCTGCCGCTGCCATACCTGTACCCAACCGCCGAAGGTGGAGTTCAAGCGGAGTGGACCATGAATGGCACGGAGGTTTCCCTTGAAATCAACCTTGAATCCAAGCAAGCCGAATACCAAGCATTGAATCTGAAAGACGATTCCTGCTCGGAGTTCACATTTGCACTTGACAATCGGGACGGTTGGAGCAGCCTCAATGAGGCACTGAAACAGCTCGATACCCAAACGGTTGACGAGAACTCAAGTGGACTCTGAGACCTTGTTCCTCCGCCAGATTCATCCAACATTTGTCCAAAATGGAAGGCCTACTTCGCAGGCATTTCGTCCAACCCCAAAGGATGAAAACCAACTCTCTGTCTACAACGGGGAGAAGATCACCGCTGCCGCATCCTGGCATTACGACAGCGAGACTCTCAACCTTGAGTCTGCTGGCGTGTTGGCATTCAATCATGCTGAATGCGCCGGGCAGCAATTGAAAGTGATTGAAGACGGCGTCCCGATTCCTGCACATTGCTACGTCGATTTTTCCGGGGTGAGCAAGCCCGATGCTGAAAGGAAATCCAAGAAACTGGCAGCCTTTGCCAAGGAACGTGGCTGGCTTTTTCAACCGTAGTCAATCGAAAGCAGAATGCTCCACGGCCGAGTGCCCAGGTCCCGATTCTGATTCCTGGGAGATAGCGACCCCATTCGTCTCGGATTGATCTACCATTGTCAAGCAACGAAACCGGACCGGAAGGTCCGCTTTCGTGTTAACATTCGACCGCACCCAGAAATCCTCGCGCGGACAAGTTCGAAGATCGTCTCCCCGCTTCCACCAGCACTTCCCCAGGCGAACTTCGAAACCCATCTGCGCAACCCCACACAGGAGTGGAACATGGTCAAACTACGCGTCATCCTTGTCGCCTCATTCATGCTCGCCGGCCTCGTACCGGCGCAATCGCAAACCGCTCAAAAAAGCTGGCCCTGGCCATCCATTCCAGGTTGCCTCGCCGACCCCGAAATCAAGACTCCCGGCTCCACCGACTATAGCTCCCCCGTCTGCACCGTCTACGACGAACTCCTCGGCAGCAATCAGACTGACATCGCGCTCCAGTCCGCGCGCCGTCTCAACGGCCAGATGGATGGTGTCCTCTACCCCGCCTTCCTGCCCGGAACCGAAGCCGTCAGCTTCATAGTCACCGATCAGTTCGGCAAGGCATTTACCGGCTCGTTCGTCCTGGTCAGGGTCTCCGGCAAAAGTATCTCCGCGCGCAGCGGTTCCTGGTGGACTACCCTCGCCACGGTTACCGACAACGGAAAGCTCATGACCGCCGAACAGATTCGCGCCAAACTCGCGCTCACTGACACGCCCTCGTGCGTCGCCTACGCAGATTCAGTCAAGCCCGGCGTCCGAGCCTGGATGGGTGTCGTCGCTCCGGCCTTTGACGAGCCCGGCGGAGGCGCTGAGTTCTGGTTCCCGCCCGACGCCGTCGTCTCCACCACGGTCCACGCCATTCCCGGCGCCACCGGTTGCGACGTGCAATAGACCGGCTTCGCCCGGTCGCCCAGGTCCGGGAATACCAATTCATCACACCACAAATGCAGGCTGCCCCAGGTCCTGCTTCCGGGACCTGGGATCGTCTAGGTGTTAGATTGAGAGTTAGGCCAGCCACCAATGATCGCCTAAACCACATCCCATGCAAACTCTTCGCTCTATCCGTTTTCTCGTGTTCTTCTTCGCTGCCGGGTTCGTATACGCACAGCCTTCCGGAGGACCTTACGGTCCCATCGACCAGCGCTATGAGATTCCCAAGGCCGGGCCCAACGCCAAGATTTACTTCGTTGCGCCGGACGGCAGCAGCGGCGCGGCCGGTACCGAACTTGCCCATCCCACCACCATCGAGGCGGCCATGGAGCGCGTGGTAACTGGCGATGCCATCGTTCTGCGCGGCGGCGTTTACAGAACCGGCGGCCTGGTGCTGAATCAGGGCATCACAATACAGCCGTACGAAGAGGAACATCCCGTACTCAAGGGCACGCTGATCGCAACGGAATGGGAGGCGCTGCCCAACAACGTCTGGCGGACCAAATGGTCCCATCTCTTCCCGGCGGAGCCTCTGCCCTGGTGGAATCGCAGACGCGAGGGCATCAAAACGCCTCTGCACCGATTCAACAACGA
>Ga0302140_10011317_pt1 | contig 10980 bp, 8 predicted proteins | sample I_Bog_E1_1_FD_202095 | JGI IMG/M metagenome (GOLD analysis project Ga0302140, IMG submission 202095) | Peat permafrost microbial communities from Stordalen Mire near Abisko, Sweden - I_Bog_E1_1 | ecosystem: Environmental > Terrestrial > Soil > Wetlands > Peat | place: Sweden: Abisko, Stordalen...
TGTATGCAACGTCCCCGACCCTGGTAGCATTTGGCCTAGGCTCAGATTGGGGAATAAGTTCATCCGTTGCCTGCGTCTTCTTAAGGGATGGCTTGCAAGGCTGAGCAGTCCGTCGCCTTTGAGCTTCTTCTTCTGCTGAAATGTGCTTTCCATGACGTTGAGGCTTTTTCACGGCATTTCTACCTCCCTCACCCTCATTTAAGGACAGCATAGTCGCATTCGCAAATGTGTGGAGTCCTCCAATCCCCACAGTTTTGGTGTTTGCGACGTTTTCTTTCTTTTCTCTTGGCTTCATATAAGCTTTCTGTAGTTGCTCTTGGTCTGGTGCAGATCCTAACTCGTCCATCATCAACGACAGGTCTGTGCAAGGACTGGGTGTTGGAAAGCTTGAGGCAAGAGCTGCAAATGGGGTAATGCTTGACAGGTCCTGGGCGGGTGCCACATTAGCTGATTGTGAAGTGTAGTTACCACGGTTTGCTGGCTGAAAATCTGGAGTACGGGTCTCTACAGCGTTGCGAACGAGGGAGCCAGGCTTCCGATCTGCGACTATCCGTGTGCTTGAGCGAGTTCGGTGAAGGCGAGGAGCAGAGCTTGTGTCATCGTTCACTCCAGTGGTAGCATCAGGTGTGTTGAAGTTGGCGCTTCCCTCCTGGAAAACCCCTTGATTTCGGCCCCGCGGCGTGTCAAAGTCGTTGGCAAATCTCAACGATGAACCATGAATAGCACTTCCGACGTGTGAGCCAGATATGAACGACCGAACATCTCTGGTAGCTTTGCGTAGAGCACCCTCAGGAGTTTCAACTCTATGGCCACTCATAACCCTGTCGTTCTGCTGGCTCGGCGGAAGACTCCCACCAGATGTTGCAAATGCAATGTTCTTGAGTCCACCAACTACTCGCTGGTTGTCTTGATGTCCAGCTTGGTTAGTCTTTTCCTGTTCATGTGCCTCATTTAGGCGCTCAGCTCGCTGTAGCAATCTGGCATTAGTCTGCTTCAGCTCCTCGTTTTCATTCTCGAGTGAATCGATCTGGCGTAAGCTTGTTTCAATAGCTTGTTGACCTTTCAGTACTGCCTCGATGTTTTGACTGTTCTCACTTCTAATCGACTCTAGATGGGTTCGAAGCTCTGTGCACTCGTCTCGAAGACTCCGAAGATCATCTGTGAGTCTGTCAGAAACTTCTCGACCTGGGTTCAATTCCTCGAGGCGCTTGAGATGGGCAACTTGGCGCTTGAATTGCTCCTTATAATCAAGCACTTCCCCTTGGAGTTTTTCAATATTGTTCACGGAGACATCTCTTTCATCTTGAGCTCTCTGCAAATTCTCCTGGACAATGGCCAGCTCAGAGTCCTTCTCCTTCACCTGCGCTTCCAGATTCTTTACTTCTGACTCAAGTTTCATCTTCATTGTTGCCTTTGAAGATTCTCCAGCTTTAGCAATCCTCTGGCGCTCTTCCGCGCAAGCCTTTTCGATTTCTTGCTGCTTACTGGCCAAGAACTTGTTCTTCTCTTCTTGCAAGATCTTGACCCTGGCTTGAGCATCAATGTGCTTTTTTTCCCAGTCCTTCATTTGCTGGTCTTTTCGTCGAGCTAATTCTTGGACTGATTTCAACTCTCCCCTCACCTTGACCAGCTCTCTGTTAGCGCTTTCAAGTTGTCCATTGACTGTGTTTCGTGCTGTTTCGAGATCCTGAATCTGGGCTCTGAGTCTGGGATCTTCCGCAAGAGTCGCCAAAAGGTTGGTAAGCTCATCGTTCTTCGCGCTCAATTCACCGCGACAGCCGGCAAGATCTCGCTTCAGTTCGTCAAGTTGATTTGCAAGGCATTGAGCCTCACGTTCGCGAGCATTCTTTTCAACAACAAGGGTATCATTCGATCGCCCGAGCTCTACGATTCGATTTTTGAGCTGTATCTCATTTTCCTTGTCGAGGCTCAGCTTGTTAACAGTGACTTTGAAATCATCCAAGAGTTCGAGATTAGACTGTTGCTGAGCTGCTGCACCATTGTTGGAAGCTTGAATAGAAGTCTCGAACCTTAACGTGAAAGTAATCAGTATATGGAAGGCTATAGTTTGGGGGCATTCGTACCTTAAGAACAAGTCTTCAATGATTTTGTTCAACGAAGCAGATGGATCTGCTCCTTGATTCTGGAAAGTGCTGCTGAGAATCACGGCTTCGCCCACCCTTCGATCACTTTAGTGTGGAACTTTCTGTGTCAAAGTGAGATGACTTACTTCTCCTGTGTGGTTTTCTCCAAGTCCAAGATCTTTGCCAGCAGCCCGTCTTCCTTCGTGAGCTCGTTGGCTACATCTTTAGGCGTCTTTTCTAAGAGCTCCGCCAGCACTTTGTATGAGTCTTGAGGATCTGCTCGTGTCTTCTCTAGCTGCTCGACTTGATACTTTTCTTGTGCCAGTTCCATCAATCTCCTGTCGAGAGTAATTTGGAGTAACTCGCAATTCTTTGTGGCTGCCAAAGTGTTAGCTTGCATCTCAAGCACATTCATCCCTAGTGCAAGACAAACCTGCGCCAAGGTCAATTTGTAACTGTTTATTGTCGGTCGTCAGCTGGTCGTTCTTATTGCGAAGCTTTTGAGCATCATCACGAAGTTCTTGGGCTCCCTTCTGAAGCTTATTGGTCTCGTACCTAAGTCCTTGGTTTGCAGCTGCGAGATCTTGGTTCTGCTTCGTCGCTGGGCTGGTCAGCAGCTAATCTGACAAGAGAGAAGATATATACCTCGTTCAAGCTCCTCTTGCGAAATACGGATACTCTTCGCCTTCTCGACCGCCTTTTCAATCTTCGAAAGAGTAGCCTGGTTTTTAACCGCGAACGTCATGCTCTCTATTGCGTCTTTGGTACTCTTTTGTATCTCTTGTGCTTGGCTTTTGAGATACTTCTGTGATACGATAACATCATTCATATGCTTCCTGTACTTGGAACCTAGCTCAACACATTTCTTGAGCTTCTCAGTTAGGCTTGCTTTCTCTGATTCCAATGCTCGGACTTGGTCGATGGCGGAGTCACTAGCATCTCGAAGTCGCTTGATTTCGGTGTTTTGGGCCTCTATCTTTTGGCTTTGGTGCTCATAGTCCTCTATGATCTCGAGAATCTGCTGGCCATTCGCAAGAAATGCCTTGTATTCTTGGAAAAACTTTGGTCGAGGAGCCGAATTTCCTCGCTGCTGGCCAGATGACTGTACAGCAGAACTTACGGAGGCTCCCGAGGGGATGGGGTTGCTTGGTGTGTTACCTGACTTCTTGATCTTCGTTGAATGTTTTCCTCGCTGTACAGCTGATTCAATGACGCCTTGAGGACGTAGGTCTTGAGCGGTAAGTGGTCTCGTAATTTTATTACCACAGTTGCTGCGTCTTGATTGCGGCCTGGATGGAACGTCCGAGGGCGCACGTGATGTGCCTTGGTCAGGGACTGAGATATTTTGAGGATTGACGACTTCAACAACGCCTGCTGTCAGAGAATTGGTAATATGAGGTGGTCCCAGCCCAGTTGGCTGGATGTCTGGCACAATTTGCTTCGAAGTCTCGTTTTGGTTGTCATTTTCAAGTGGTTCAATGGGCTCCGCCAGTTCTGCTTGAGCACTTTTGTAACTAAGAAGACCTGAACATTCATAGGGAGGCTCGCTACGTTGCAGCTGGTCGCCAAACTGCTGTAAAGTTTTGCCCGGCTGCAACTCGATAGCATTGGACTCGGAAAAATGACTGGTTTCTTGCGAGGTCGTGTGCTCATTCAAGCTCTGAACGGAGCGACTTTGATGCACTGGAGCGATGGCTCTGCTAGCCTTCTGCGCATGCATAATCTGTTCCTCTCGAGCAACTGGAAATGTTGGTCTGCCTGATGGCGTTGGCACGTCTCGGAGAGAAAGTTCAGAACTCGGTGCAGATTGGTGGCGACGGTTGGCATTGTTGACGCCCACGTCCAAATTTGAATTGAATGGTCTACTTAGGCCTGCGTTTGCATGAGCTACAGTAGAGATTGCAGCGTATTTGTGTTGTGCATGGCTAAGGGGAGATACAGGGTGCGGGATGTTGGTCACTCGCACAGCACCGTCCCATCGCTGATTGTTTGGTGGATCGAGTATCTCAGGAAATGGGGTGCCGAACTTCTTCAAGACTCGCTTAGTACCATGCAATCGCTTATTGCTTGGTGAATCGAGTGCTTCAGGGAATGGTGTGCCGAACTTCTTCAAAATTCGCTTATGACCCCTGAGATGTGTTAGGAGGAGGCGAAGTTATCACGGTTTTCTCGATAACTCACTTGTTAGAAGATATTTGGCCCAAAATCCCCGGCGATACCTCAGAAATAGGAGTTTGAGGATCGTAAGTAGTCACTGACATTGGGCCGACTTCCTGTTGGAGTGACTCTTGAAGATGGTTGGCATCCTCGTAATTGCCAGTTCTGATGTTTGGTTCCATCATGCTTTTAATCAATGGTAGATGGTCCATAGACGTGACACGTAAGGATTCAGCGGGATGAATAGCAGTTGTAGTAAGTTTTTGTGAGAATAAAAGCGCAGTTGTGTCATTTGAATCCGCAGTACCATTTACCAGCGATGGTTTACCGACATCCACAGGAATTGGAGTTGAAGATACAATGGCTTGGACGGCAGTAGGTACTGAAATAGCTGGTGAGGGAGATTCTACTGCACCTAATTCAAGGATATTAATTGTCTGTTAATTTCTTGGAGGGGTGCAACTAACGGTTGGCAGGATGTCCCTCTATTGCCTCCTCTGCGACGTGCTTCAGGAACGAGATCGGTTGGCTTTCCTTCGACGATCCCTCTGTTGCACACTGAGAGTTCGAGGTATTCAGTGCCGGTCTATTGAACATGCCCTTGACAGGCTTCTGAGCGGCTCCAAAGGTGAAGCCACTTGCGATGTCATCAATATTACAAACGTCTGGGCGTGACAACAGGAGAGCAGTGACGCTGCCTGTGACAAGAGATGGCTGCTCGGTGATGGATTTCTGGAACTGTGAGTTTCGCTGAGTACTCGGGAAGTTGGCATCATCAACAGCCTGCGTATCGTTCTCGGCTGGCACGAATTGAGTGTCCTCTACACGAGATATATTGCTGTCAGGAAGTTGCGTGTCTTCTTCGATTGATTTGAATTGAGTATCTTCGACAAGTGATGTGCAACTCTCAGGTTGACGAGTTCCAAGTTGTGACTCCGGGTGGCCATCGCCGATTGGAGACTTCGCCTTGCCGATGCTGGCGTTCTGAGGAGGCATGAAGGTTGGAATCGGAGGCGAAGATAGATTACGGAAATCATTGTCGTCGTGGTAGAACGATACAAGCTGGCTCTCGGGTTCTTCATCCGCCATCTTTGATGACTGAAGGGCAAGTCAGTCACGTCTCTCGGTCTTGTGGAGTGAGGATAGGCAACAGTACCGGTGTTACTATTACGTCTAGAAATTCAGCGATGGATATAGATATGATCAGAGGCCACTGAGAGAACAGAACCAGTGCCAATGGAAAGGTGTGTCTGATTCTGGTCAGACCAGGGGATCAGTGTGTGATCAGGCAAAAGAAGAAACAACTTGATGGGATGATTGAGAGTGTGACAGATGGAAGCCCCCGTTGAGGTGAACACCTCTAGAGGGCCTTTATTCGATCACGAGAATAAAATTTCGAGATGATTCAGATGGCGACGATGGAAAAGGATCGTGAGTGCGATGAAGAAGAGTTCGAAGGCAGGCAGAGGGGGAAGTCGACGAGAGCTCGCTAATTTAACCGAGTTGGGCTGGGACGCTCCTTCCCATAGAGTACGTTAACGAGCAACCCAACAACGCAACGCAAAGCAGGCTAATCAAAGGAGGGAACCTTTAGAAGAAATTCAAGTGGTATTTATGATATACGACTTCTGTTGATAAGCCTCTCACACTGCAGGGAGTTCTGCGCTATCGTGAATTCAACTCCAGTTTGTTGGTTGCTTCCACGGAAAGGCAATCATGAGAACCGGCCCATGCCCCCTGAAGAAATAGAGTACACCAAGTCGTGGCCTTGATTCTTCTCATGCTAGAAAACGAATGACGAAATGCCAAATGACAAAACAGAGCGTAAACATTAGAACTATTTAGCTCTCGATCATCACAGACTACCTCCTGCTCCAAGAAAAATCCCCTCATATTGAGCGACGAATTGAGTCGTGGACTATGAGCCACGCAATGTCGTCTGAGATATCGCAGATCCATTCGTCGAGAATCATTGATCTGCTTGTGGGCCGCTTGAAAAAGTTCACTCCTGCAGTCTATAAATGGCGGAGAGAGATGCATTCGGAACTGACAAGATCCGAACCTCAGAATTCAGTTTCTGTGCTCTATTTTGAACAAGCATGGGGGTAGAAATCAAATCGGTGCTCAGAAGGCAACTTCTACCGACTATCAAACTTATGCACCAGTGGTTGTCAGAATTCGTAACGCAATGCAGGCTTTCAATGTACTGTAGCTCGAGGGACATTAACAGCCTGGCTGCCATTTTACTTCCCCGATTGTCCCCTGATCTAAGGAACAAAAGTATTGGCGCGTCAGTTTGCAAATGGTCCATGAGTTATGGTACAATAAAAGCCAGCCTTGCGCTACGAATTCTGACAACCCCTAGTGATGCTCTCTCTCAAGAGCCATTTCTGCAACAACCAAAACGCATCTCATGATGCAACAAACCTTGTAACGCGGAGATGAATGCCCAAACTTTCGAAGCAGTGTCAATCTTGCACCAAGGTCCTTTCCAAGGAATCATATGAATTCGAGAGGATCTTTGCTTCACCAGGCCAAGCTATTTCTGATCTTGGCCCCAAGACGACCCCATCGCAGCCGGTCGCGAGACACCTCACTCCAACACTCGGCGCATCTCAAGTATCATCAGCCACCGAGGAAGTCAAGAATCCACTTATACACTGGGCGGCTGGTGCTACAAGGCCATCTCTGAAATGAAGAGCCTTCAAATAGCTTTCTAGACAGGCTGCTGTATCATGTCAGAGCTGACTTCGCCCAGGACAATGATGAGGAGGTCCTTACTAACGTTGCTCGCTAAGGATGCCCCATAGAAGCATGGATGGCGTTAATGGAAACAGCATTGCAATTGGTGGGAAAGCCCCGAAAATAGATTCCCCTGCGCCAGAATAGCCGCTGACGTTGGGAACGACGCACCAATCCCAGCGAAGCACATTGCTGGTCACATCTTTCTTCACCGTTTCACGAATCCTTCACACATGAGGACTCCATGTGGCAGGCCCAATAATAGGCCAAAAGGTAGGCGCTCGATTCCTTAAGATCGATTGAATATCCGTACCAAGATTTCAATCACACTTCACTGCCAAGACCGCAAGCCACTATCACGTCGTGCATCAACCTTTATCACTGCACAATTGTATGCCGGCGCGTGAGCGTTTCACATATTCAGTTATACATCATAGCCATGACGGCAACTCTTCTTTTATTGTTATGTTTCTTCTTTAACATTGCATCCTCACAAGATCCGCTATCTTCCCAAGGCGCTGCAGCGACAACAACTTCTGTCTCATTGACTCCAGAAATGTCTGCAAGTGCCGTTTCTTCACTTTACTCGGTGTTGGCTACCTCGTCACCTCAACAGCCTGGAAATGGTAGGCGCCAAAACCTTACAGGCCCTGTGCCGAAGATCAGATATCTAACATCTAACCAGGACCGGCACCAGGAGATGTTGGTTCGTCCTCAGGGAGCATTGCTGGAGACTCAGATGCTGGAGCTGCCGGGAGTTCTTCTGGATCTATTGAGCTATCAAGAGGTGCAATAATCGCAATAATCGTTTGTGCTGTGTCTGTCTGCATCTTGGGAGGTGAGTGTTCCTTCATACTCCGTACTATCTGGGAGCTGGGCTGACAGTACTTAAGCTGTTTCAGCTGTATTGTGGTATCTTGCAAAGAAACGGTCGTGGGAGATCCGTGCGAGAATTCGAAGCTCGGCACGAAAAGTTGTAACGGCGTTGACGCCTCGGAGGTCGACTTTCCCAAAAGACATGCATTCAAAAAGGCGCTCGAGCAGGAGGCTCAGCACGAGACTAGATGACATACCCGCCTCGCCCAAGGAGGGGACTCCAGATGTTGAGAAGGGGAATCCCAAAGTGTCGTCTTTTGCGATGTCTGAGCCACCAAAGAAATCAAAGTGGGCAAAGAAGATTGGGCGATGATTCCTGTGAAAATTCGCAGTTTATGATAATGTGGCGTGTGTTTTTTGTGGATCGTAGCATGGCGGGATAGGCGTCTTGGGTATTTGGTCATCGAGGTTTCGATAGCTGGTCTGACATCGAGTTTATAGTCTCCTGAAAACATTCCCACTTGCACTCCTCCTCCCCTCGTCACGTCTACCCTTTCGTGTCGGCTCAACTCTTTCTTTTTCTTTCCGACCTATACTTGGCGCAAAAGTGACTTGTCTCTCCCCCACAACATCCCCTCTAGCCTTGTTGACGCGGCCACCAACATGCGCTCGAGATCCCAAAGGCTTATCCTGTCGTTGATGTCCAGACTTCTTGTACGAAGACGATGAGATGCGCATCTCCGGTTTAGTCTTGGCCTTGGACTTTGCAACCAACTCGGCAGCATCATCTTCGCCATCGCTCCCGCTTCCGCTGCTCTCGGCACTGGCCCGCATGTTTTCGGCAATCTCGCCCACCTTTGTACTTGGATTCAGAGCCTGGAATTCTCTGCTCCTTTCATCAACTGCGAACTCTTCGTCCTCAAACAACTTGCCGAAACGAGTGTCCCCAAGAACACCCATGTCCTCATCAACCTTCTGCCTTCGTTCTTGTCTCTTGAGCATCTTGTCGACGAGGTTCTGGTTAACCTTAACCTTCTTACTTCCTCGTATCCTGCTTGCACGTTCCTTCTCAACTTTCTCCTTAACCCGCTTAGTCCTCTCTTCATCCCAGATATAGGGGTTGGCAATAAGTCGGGCTTCCTCGTAGAGCCTTGATGCGACGAAGTATCCATGCATGTAAGGACGCAGCAAGTTTGTTGTGCCGACGAGATGGCCAAGATTTAGAGCCTTTAGCTCCGGTAAAGTCAAGAATTTATAGTTGTCATATGTCTCTGCTGGGGCTTCTTCTGCCATCTCCTCAACCATATTGTCGAGGAAAGAGCACCACTTGGGTGCTGGTCCCAGCTGTGGAATAAAGAAGGCGTGCTGTTGCTTCCCCTCGTTCGCTGTGAGAATCATGCCGCTCTGCTTGCACCACGCCACTGAGTTTATATCGACAGCTGGTTCAACAGAAGTCCATGCTTTCCCGTCTGCTTCATCCCATAACTTAATGATTCGCTTATCGGCAGAAAGGATTTTCTTTTCCTGGGAGGAAGTCGTCATATGCATCAACGTCTTGATTGGATAGCCATATCCTTGGTCCTTTCTCAAGATAGGTACTGGCCGTCGCATGTCAAAAATTTGGACGAGACCTTCAGAGGTCCCAGTCGCGAGGGACAATCCTGACCTATCGAAGTCGAGGGCAGTAATCTCTCCTTCTTGGCCTCCCAGGACACCAACTCTTGCCTTGGCTCTAGGATCCCAAAACTCTACTGTCCCTATAGAAGTTCCAAACGCCAAGAGGTTATGGCTGTCTTCTGCGACTGCAGCAACGTTCACGCTCCCTGTGTTGATACCTCCTTGCAATGCGCCCCCTCCAGCCGTAGTCAGGTCATCGCCTCCGACGTCAACTTTATATGGCTTCATGTATCTTCCAATCTCAAGATTGAGCCGGTAAACCTCCCCGCTTCCCTCACCATTAACCCCAACTGCGGGGACCAAAGCCTCGGCGGAGTGCCTATCGTACTTCAGATCTCTGCCATATCTTGGAAGCCGAGTTTGGTAATGGCAGCCTCCCGGTGTGTGGAATTCGAGTCTTCTATCAGTCTGCAAGTGCAGCGACTTTGAATAGTCAGAGGATAGGAGAACAAATGAATGGTTCAAGGTGGTAGTATGTCGAGCGAAGGATAGTGAGAGATGTGGAAGGTAATGTGTATGGATTTGTGGTTTGTATGTGCCGGTGCTCATCACCCATTCGCCATCTTCGCTGACCCTGATGCAGGAGCTGGCTTCTTCGAATTCGAAGTCCTGGAGCAGCTCGACTCGGTTTGCATACTCGGGGTCGTTCTTCAAGCTGCGCTTCCGTTTCCGCGCAAGCCAGTCGGGCAGCGGCCGGGCCGTCGACGCACCCGAAATGGTGTAGACGGGCACGTCGTTCGGGTTTGTGAGCTTCATGGTGGTGGGTGAAGGCCCAAAGATGGAGCGTCTGGAGAATCTTCTGCCGTCGAAGTTGTTTTATTCTGTATTTTCTCGCAGTAGTGGCGGGTAAGGAATACTTACAGGGGTGAGCCCCGGAGGTACTGAGGCTAGTGAGCCTGGCCCATGTCCTGTAGGTCATTTTGCCCCAAGCGGCGAGGCGAGATCACTTCAGCCTCACGTCCCTGGAAAGCGCAGTGCACGGCAAATTTGACTTTATTCTCACATTGCGCCCACCGCAACCACTGACGAGTCTGTTCTCCGCCGAGATTCCAGTGCTGGTTCACCAAAGGCGCTGGCTTCTGGTTGAGATGGAGCCCTGCAATTCCTACAATTGCTACGCCATCCGAATATTCCCCGTCCCCCATCCTTTAGATCAGCCCAATCGCGCACACGAGGCTTCGAACTACTCGAGAAACAGCAACAGAATCCGAGGCGGGAACCCGCCAGGCGTCTCGACTGGACGCTTGCAAACCAGGTTATGATTATCGAATATCTACCATGGAGCCCGGCGAATATCTTACCAATGTGTTATCATCTGTAAGTGCTGTCTTTCGTCCCATCATTTATTGGCTAATTGTTGTACCAGAATATTTTTGGGTCCATAATCTATGAATACTATGAGCCACAAAGCCTTCCTGTGGGGACCGCGAGAAAACACCTCCAGAGACTCGAGATAAGCTGGAGACAGGAGGGAAAGCTGGTCCTGTGTGATCCCTTCAGAGAT
>Ga0302140_10011321_pt1 | contig 10979 bp, 7 predicted proteins | sample I_Bog_E1_1_FD_202095 | JGI IMG/M metagenome (GOLD analysis project Ga0302140, IMG submission 202095) | Peat permafrost microbial communities from Stordalen Mire near Abisko, Sweden - I_Bog_E1_1 | ecosystem: Environmental > Terrestrial > Soil > Wetlands > Peat | place: Sweden: Abisko, Stordalen...
TGAGGAATCGATTTAGATAGTCAACATAGTTCGGCCGGTCCCGAATCGTACAAATGAAGAGGTGGCGCCTCCAATCTTTCTTTTGACAAATTCTGGAGCAGTATCTTATTCTGCATGCTGAGCAATAGTGATATGATGGGGAGCGACAACGACGGCAGCGGTTTTCTCCAATACTTGACTGTTTCGGACGCATTTGGTCACTTTTTCCCAGTCCAAATTTGCCACGGATATGGTTCTCCCTGTAAATCTCCGCTTCGTAGCACGTCATCTCCTTTAGCTTGGTGAGCGACCCTCCCATAACGGAGACGAATCCCGGCTTGGAAGGGTTGTCCACAATTAGAACGTTGTCATTTGCCACGAACTGCCCCATCATAATCTGTCTGACTGAAAATTAGTAAACTACAGCATCAATCGAGGAAACTCTCACCTCATTCTGAGCTGTGACTTTTCCATCTCAGCCTTTTCTCGATCAAGTACAGTCTTTGTTGTTGACAGTGCAGCTGAAGATTGGGCAAGGAGTTTCGGCTGTTGTAGAGGAAAAGATTGGTCGAACATGTTCTGAAGGATATACTTGATCATGCCGAACAAATCATTAGAAATCGACTGAAATTTGGAGGCGACGGGTTCTGCAAGTGAGTTCACTGGAATTTCCCATCTGTGCAAGAGAGTTTCATGACACCCTCGAACATCCGCCCAGCCATGAATTCGAATAAACAGCCAGCACAGTAAACAGCATCGCTTACTGCATCCAATGTACGGATGTACCTTGCCTTGTTCTTCAGATGATATGATATTCTGGTAGTGTAATACCTGAATCTCGGCATGGACATGGCACATTTCACTTTGAAGCTGCTTAAAGGTTGTTTTGGTCGTCTGCTTTTCCAAGTGGTCCGTCCATCCATTTCCACGCAAGTAAACCCCGAGAATTTTGGCAATTTCCAATGGAGTACCTTTTGCTTGGCCAGCCTTTGCACGTGCCCTTCTTGAAGCTTTGGGAGGAACAGGAACTGGGATCCACTCAATATTATGGAATATTCTCAAAGCTTTTGCAGCCTCAACAAATGTTTCAACGGAGTAGTAGCATCGACAGAGGAACCTCAAGGCTGTCATTGCCTCACTTTGTCTCTTCTGCGGATATTGTGAATGCTGAAATCTTAGGTGGAGTTGTGATTTCATCAAGGCTTGAAACCGAGCCGATTTCCAGACAAGGTACAGAGTTGGCAAAAGCTCCTTTAGCAGAGCTTCCAGACGAGAATAGTCAGTAAGCTTGATGTTTAAGGCGATTAGTTTGTCAACCACACTGAATATAGCTGCAACTTCATCCTCGACGTGTTTTAGACTTTGAGCGGACAAGGCGACACGGGAATTGTTATCAGCGTCATCCGACAAGCGTGATAGGAATTTGAACTCGTTTCCACTATCGTCGATCCAAATGCGGCTGCCGGGGTCTGGCAGCCTTCGAAGCCATGAATCAGACAATACTGGCTGCTCGCTTATGCCTGGAATAACTACGAGCTTCTCGATTCGAAATGCCTGCCTCAACTTTTCGACATAGTAGCTGATCCTAGGTTGTTGGTATTTCAAAACAAGATCAAACATATAGGCCCTACCCTCTTCTACTGTCGTGTCTACATTTCGTTAGTATAGCATGAGCCAGCTGCCCAAATCACCATTCGATTTACCTGCTCGTGACATATCCTCCATACAGGTCTTCCATGCGTTCAGAAAATCTGTGTCCTCCGTAGATTTTCCCTGATCCAGTCCTTCATTTTTTGCACATAGGATCTTGACTTTGCTCTCGTCTTCGGAAATGATCATCATAGTACTGGAGACATGTTTGGAATCGAGAAAGGCGCCTTTGCCTGCTTTGGGGTTTGACTTATATCTTGCCAGTGTTTCAGCTAATCGATCAAGCACTTTACTTCGCAATGCATAGAGATCGCGCTTCTCTCCATCGTCCGTGCTGCCGATCTCAACATTTTCCAGGTCTCCGGGGTCGTCTTCCACAATGTTGTCGACGGACGTCGTCTCGGCAAGTGGTACTTCGCTTTCCTTAAACAGCTCCTCCAAATTTGCCGGACGCGCTGTGATCAGTCCAAGTAAGCAGATTGCTGCATGGAGATGATTTTGTGGCGAGTCACGGGATCTAAGAGCACCAGACATAATGTTTTTGAGGGTGTGACAATGAGGCTTGCCTTGAAAAAAGATCCGAAAGCAGCCTGGCTGAGCCTCATTCGGGTAACACGAAACCATGTGACTGGAAACACGTGGACCAATAGAGAGGAGTGCTTTAGGCCCAGCAGATTGAGGGTAGGAAAAGTCAAATTTGGAAGCAGAAAAGCATTATTTTCATGAGACAATAGTCACTAAATAGAACAAACAAGAATTACTCAAATTAGTGATAAATTAAACAAGCATTTTCTGATTGTATAATTTGCGACATGAATTTCGTGAAAGCAACAATCTGAGATGTCGAATACGGAACCGTAGAATTACACGAAAGGAGAAGTGGTGAAATAAAGGCAATACAGCCATTTTGTCGGAGGGAACAGTAAAGGTATCTTCCTGAATATTCCGTCCTGTGTTTCGAGGACTCGGCTAAGATAGGGGTAAGGGGCCCGAACCGAAATGGAGGAATGGCGAATCGACTAAAACTCAGAACAGACAGTAGTTTGTGGCGGAGCCGTTAAAAGAATCAACCGGCGGAGCTTTCTCTAAGGATAGCAGAAGGACAATGTGACATGCAATGCTCCACTTGTTTCCGAATAGCTTTCTGTTCGAACAAGGGCGCAAGCTGAAGCCCATCACTTTCCAACTCCGCAAATCACGGAGCGAGATCTCCCGCTGGTAGAATGCTTCCAGGCTTCTGGAAAAAGTTGGAACATATATGGTATATGCCACCTAGACAAAAGTGAAAAGAAGGTAAATGGTGAGAAGTATTGAGACAGTCCTAGAATTAAGCGAGCTCCCCTGAGCTTGAATCCTCGTTTTTCATATCAATAACCAGTCTTCTAATCACCACTCTGCTCATTGTATTCTGGCAAACCGTAAAGCTACTAGTGGTTTCTGAACAGGGATCGTGCATCTAAGCTGCATCCTTCAGTCAGGGTTGATAGCTAGCTTACCAGGGTCAGTATCTACCCAAACTGGTTCCAAAGTGCGGATTACGTGAGAAGCACGACGAGCCTGTTCACAAATTATATCCCATCAACCCCATATAAATACTACAGTGTACCGTGCTTTTTGCTTTTGACTTCTTCCCCGCGCCTCTGCTCTGCCAATCTTCCCATCTCTTTTAGTGAACGAACATATATTTAGAAATCCTTCTTAATTTCTCTATATCCCTCATAACAAGGAATCCGTTATTGATTAGTAGTTACCCAGCAATCCTTGCATTAACATACCATGCTAAACTTAGTGGGCCAAATGTGGTACGGCAAGCACCACCCTCCCATAGACCCCAAGCAGATATCGTTCAAGGGAAAGACAGTTCTCGTGACAGGGGCGAATTCCGGACTCGGACGCGAAACGGTAGTGAAGTTTGCAACACTCGGTGCGTCTATGCTCATCGTCGGAGTCCGGACGTAGAAGAAGGGAGAACAAGCCAAGGCGGACATAATCGTAAAGACTCACTCCTCACTCGACATTTTCATCATCAAACCGGTCGACCTATGCACGTTACTTTTGTCGGAGAGTTTGCCAACCGGGCGAAGGGGCGCGTCTCGAAGTTAGACGTCGCATCGCTGAACGCCGGAATAGGACAGCACAAATATGAAAAGAGCCCTGACGGGGTTGAGATGAGCTTGCAGGTCAATGTGCTCTCGACGGCGCTGATGGCTTTACTGCTGCTACCAAAACTGCGAGAGACCGCTTCCGCTGCCGCCACGAAAAACGACGAACCCGCTCCTCACATGCCATTCCTGTTAAGTATACAAAATGCAAAGCATCGACTCACCTAAATTAATTATATTCAAGCTCCAAGGCATCCTAGTGGTTCAAGACTTTGTATTCTCCTTCCGACTTGCTTTCCCACAATTTGGCCTAAGTGACCTTCAGCCTCATCCCTCGTCCTCATCATCTCCTCAATCATTCTCCTTGCTTCAGGACCTTTTGCCCGAGCTCCAGTTATCTCATTACTTCTCAAAATCTACTACATCTCCTCCATCGTCCTCTCTGACCCCGAGCCCTCAAAATATGGATTTGCATACTCTCCTCCAATCCCAGAAAGCTCCTGGCATAATTTCCAGACAGTCCGTCCAAGTTTATACCATTCCAAACTTTGAATCCTCATCTTTACTTCCCACAATTTATCCTCTTTACTGACTTCATCTCCGTTTGAGCGATGCCGACGTCCAGATACCTATCTTTCTCCCCATGTCCAGCGTAGCCACCCGTTATAAACGTAACGCCGGATTCGAAATCCACGGCCAAGCCATTCCTTTCTCCTTGCCCGAACTTCAGCTTCCTATTCCTCTCATCTGATTCCGCGTTCGAGGAAAGATAAACCAGATGTCCCGTCTATGTGTAAGGCTCTCGGACTCTTTAATATTTATAGTTACTCACTTATTTTTAAAATTATATAAATCTTAATTAGATTTAGCTTATATTAGTTTAATTAAGTTTAATTAAAGATTGATTGATTGAAAGATTGATTTTTTCTTATACTAATTAAACTAAAGCTATGTAGTACTCCTTTTATTAAGACACAGGAAACTAGAACCTAGAGAAAAACCTGCTACCTATAACTCGCTTTTATCTGTTGGTTACCCCGCTGCCTGCGAATACTTACCGATTTATATGAGACTAGTCGTACGAAAGAGAATTGGCAACTTGGAATTGGCGTAGTCGTCCAGACTGGATCATTCATTTACTGGCCATTGCGGCTCCTTTTGGAGTATCCAAGAGTCGTACTAAAGTTAGTCCTTGGCCTAGTTCTACTCTTCGCTCCGCTTCCCTAGGGCAGTGTAGTAACATATGCCTTGGGGTCTCCTGGGACTGGCCACACTCACATAGGCCTGTCTCGTACGTTGGGACTTTAGCCTTATATAAGAAGTGTGTAAGCCCTGTTCGTCTAGAGCACATTTGAATAAGTATTGAGCTCTCTACTTTCTGTAATCTCGAGTATAGCTATAGGACCTTCTTCTCTAGAGGCCGCCTAATTTGATCCCATGTTGTACGAGGGAGTGTATGCCATCTTGTCTCCCATGCTCTTTGTACCTTTGTCTTATTTTATGTCTTGGTCCCGCCGAGCTACTGGTGTCGTTCCGCTGCCCACTCTTCCCTTGCCTCCCCACTGGTCTTGCGTTGGGCACGTCTCCGTGCCTTGATCTTGAGCTGTCGTACGATGACTTGGCATGCGTTTTGGATCTGTTAATATACTGGGGATCCTTGAAGCCACTTTTGGAACGCTGCTATTCTATTGTCTAAGTACAAGTCTAAAGGTGGAGTGTATGTCTTTGTTTCTAGTGTTGTAATCGGTATGGCGCGGTATGCCCCTGCGATCGTACGAAGGCACTTGTTTTGAATAAGTTGTAGTTTAGCTATAACCCCTTTGGCTTTGGAGGCTGCTGGGGTATGCTATGACGACGCTCCGTGCGCTAGTTGGGGCCGGACCACTGACGCGTAAATTAAACGTGATCGTACGAACGTGGCACCCTATGTAGACGCAGAAATTCTATTCAAGGCTCCTATTTGAGTAGTCCCTTTCTGGATTGCCTTTCGTGTATGTGCTGTCCAGCGGAGCTTAGTGTCTAGCCACACTCCTAGCACCCGAACCTCTGTTGTTGGCTGCTTCTTAGTGCCCTCAAAGTTGGCACTAGCTTCTAAGTTGAACTTCGTGCGACTACGTGTTACATGGATTAGCTCATACTTGGCTGGGGCAAACTTCATGCCGTGCCGATTTGCCTAACGGAGGCACTGTGTATGTACTCCTTCTAAGGTCTTGTAGTTAGCCTCGGTAGAGGTGCTATACATAATTATATTTGTGTTATCGGCAAATCCAATTGTAGATATTCTAGCTTTCGGACGGTCGCAGATCTCAAGTAGCTTAGAGGCGTATAGCATAAATAGTATTGGGGATAGAGTTGACCCTTGAGGCACTTCGTACTAGATTTCAAATGGATCTGACTCTTGGCCCTGTATTACTAGGGTTGTCGTACGATCTGTCAAGAAGGCTTTGACCCATCGGATTAGCCAGCCTGGCATTCTCTTTTTACGGAGAATGTTAAGTAGCTGTACTGGGGGTAAGTAGTTATATTCCCTATAACAAGCTATCTAAAATATAAAGTAGAGTTACGAATTCTACAAACGTACGCTCCCCATAGGCTTGTAGGGTTACTACACAGCTGGTTCAGGCACAGTGGCCCACGTTCTACTTGCAGTTTGTTCCTTAAGCCTATATCAGCGCACCATGCCCACTGCCCTATATGCTCTCCCTATAGACCGACACGCGCATCCGTCCTCTTAGGCCATATAGACAGTGTCTCTGTCGCTGCCATTATATGCCACGCCCCACGGTCATAGACCGCTTCGCGTTACCTTGCCAGGTCTCCCCTCACAGCAAGGCCGACCGTGTCTTGCAGAGGTTGCCCTATTGTCCCTTTACCCCTAGCCAGGCAGCATAGTACGGTGTTTCCCCTCTACTAACCAAAGTAGAGCAGCCGTTCTCCCTCCTCCCTAGCACCTGCTATGCCCGTTCTCAAGTACCCTGCTATGCCCGTAGTCCTTCGTCCTGCTTTGCCCGTGGTCTGGCAGGCCGCTAGAGAGCCGCCGGCGCTCATCGTCGTAGTCCTAGTGCGTCCTTAGGCCCGTCTCCACGGTAGAGTTCCTCCGTACGCTGCACCGTGAGTCCTAAGAGTCTTCGCAGATATATATCGTCCCTCTAGAATTCCCTCTGCCCTCTCGTACGCCGATAACCCGCCGCTCCTGCCTAAAAGCCCTCCTTCCCTTAACGGGAGCTTCGAACTCCTTCCCTTAACGAGAGCTTCGAGTACTATCGATTAACGAGAGCTTCGATAATAGTTCGTAGGTCCTTTGGGTGACTCTCGACGCCCTGCGCTTCGAATACTATCCGGTGAAAACTCTGCATCGCTACCCCAGAGGTGTCCTATCGTACGACTAGGCATCGGTTCCTCGTCGATCGGAATCGAGGGCCTGTTCCCTAGGTCAGGTAATCATACGTCCGATGGTTTTGATACACGTTTTGGTGGCAGTCCTCTATTCTGATAGGCCACGTCGTCGTCGCGATTGAGGAGGCAAGGCCACGACCACTACCACGACACTCCTACCAGCTCCATCGTAGGCCTATTTATATAGCTCTGCCTATAGCTTTATTCCCCTTGGTGACTTTGTTTAGACTCAGGTATCTTCCTCTCTGAGGCTAATTAAAGATTAGAATTACTTAATATTTTATTTTTATTTTTATTATAAATCTATTGCTTTTTCGTTATCTTTTATTACAAGTACATTTTAAAAATATAAGCTAAACTTAAATTTCTATATATAATTGCTTTATACTTCTTAATACTTTATTACTTAATACAGAAGTCATTAAATCCTGTTACATTATTCTTCGCGTCTCATCTCGAACCTCGACTTCACGAGCTTTTCATGAAATACCAGATTCATAAGTGCAAGTGTAATATTTGCGGCGGGCTAGGGAGGAATGGGAAATGTACCAAAGGCTTCCCTGCAGAACCGTCCGATCGAACATATTATCAACCTGGCAACCCTCGTACACTTAACGCCGCACTGAGCAAGATATTTAACTCTCCCCTTAGAACGCAGAACGTCTGCTAATATGGGAGGGCTATTGTAATGTCCAGTACGTTACGTGTAAAGGACTAGCGGCATACATTACTAAATATGTTGCGAAGGGTGAGCCGTTCTCCGTTGTCTCTCCTCTGAAGTTGACATTGTCAGTCAGCTGTACGACAATGAAAGTAGGGACCAGTCAAACTCACCAACATATGTCTCAGCAAGTTGGTAAAATGGCAAGAGCACCAGAAATGTAGGCAGTAATTGCCCGAATCCCCAACTGGATTGAAGTCCACTTTCCTGCATATCCCAAGCAAGAACTGCTAAGCCAAGGATGAAGAGAAATATTAGTAATGGCAGGACAATGCCCTCCCCACGTATACTTTGAGCTGGCTTTGATCCGTAAAGTGATAGACCTATCCTGCCGTACATCCAAAGAAGGCCTACCAGTTCAAGAATTTGGAATACTCCTGTGACGACCACTTGTGCGTAGGTAGAGAATGGCTCCGCTGCAAGCCGTGGTACGAGCTCGTAATGAGCCTCATATAGTACAACAAAGGCCCAAAGGATAAAAGTGGTACCAGTGAGGATGAGCCTTATGAGTGTCATCCAAAAATACTTGCTAAAATAGCTTTGGAGGGCAAGAAGCGTGGCTGCATGAGTAATGCTCGAAAAAAAGGCGAGGTCGGCAGCGACGTACACGTTTCCCAAATCGCTATCTCCCCAATACTTCGCTAAGGCAATAGGAAGAAGCAGCAATCCTGTGAGTAGCTGCTGGTCGCTGAGCGAGAGAACTAGTTTCTCCAACACCTCCTTCCAGAATTTCAAAGACGTGTCGAGATGTTGGTTTCTAGGTGCCAATCGTTGAGCGAGCCACTCAATGCCACTCCTAGGTGGAATTTGTGTGTCGGGTAACCGCTGTATATGAACCTCTAGCCTCGAGAGGACGAGTGAAACAGACAGCGTGATAGCTCCAGTCAGAATGAAGCCAACGAAGATCTAGACGCAATTTGCCTAGTCAACGAGCATGTCAGGATGGATGGTGAACCTCAGAGAACATACCCCTGGTCCATCTATATCAGGATCGAGACTGAATCCTTGCGACATTATCAAAAGACAGGCGAAGATATCGCGATTGAGTTCTCAAACTAATTTGACTCGCAGGTTTTGCGTATACTGTGCGACAGATCTGAGTAGCTAAGAGGAATTCATGGAACCCTTGTGGACTTTTGTCTCTGGCAGCAACACCATATTTATTTCAGTAGCAATGTTTCCATCACTGCAATCTCCAAGCCGTGTGCGATTTATTGAGCTGAAATTCAGGTGCTACGGCGTGGCGTTCAAGCCACCAGAGCTGAAAACTACAGCTGTGACGTGTTAGAATAACACCACCTCAGCTTTTCCTAAGCCCTTTGCCGAGTTAGTCGCTTTCAGACATCGCATTACTATAGACCTTGAAAGTGAGATAAGGTCAGGTAGCATATCTTACATCCTCTCAATCAGGCCCCGCGCACACCTGTTTGCTACCAATATTCTCACCAACAACCACACGGATATTAATCAGCGGTCAATCATTATAAAAGTAACATTTTATTTAAATTAAGCATCTAATTTCTCAACATACACATCGACTTGATCGAGCCAAGCGCTGATTTCAGGCTGGGCCCATAGAAATCGTGGTGCTCGCATCCTAGGAGGTGGACGCTCCCAATCAGGTCCCTAAGTGCAGGGATCAAAAGAAAGTCCCACGGATTCGGAAGGCTCTGCTGTTTTTCCTTAGAAGGCACGCAGTTGATAGGTAGAGGGACCTCGAAAAGGAAATGCAGATAGGATTTCCCACGAACTTATGGCAATATTCGGCTACTTTTGTGACGTGTAGTGCAGCTGGCGTTGATCTGCTGATTGTCCACCATGCAAGCCCTGGAATGTCACCGAAAGGGTGAATAAAGGATGGCCAGTATAGGTGGGCCGTGCACGTAGACGGGAAACCGAGTAGTTAGGTAATCTTCAGCAATCGCATGGATCCTCCGCAACAGTCAAGAAAGTATTCAGGAAATAATAGAGAAGAAAGAGGCTGGATGTCTTCTATATTGCTGCACAAACTTCACAGCATCTTTTTGGGTGCCGGGCTTGGATAGCCCAGCCACTTTTTGTGAAAGCTCCTTGGGAAGCCGAGGGAGAGCATTCGATATGCGTCTAACTCGGACATCTTCCAGAATCGCTTTGTCGGTGATACCGCGGCAAATCTCTGATGCAACCGCAGCAACGAGAGGTTCTACTTCGACTTCTCGGAGATCTAAGGTCGGGTTGTCAGCAGGGATCGGGAAAGCCATCCGGCCTCTAAATTTGAATGAAAGTCCCAGAGCAAGCAGTTTCTCGACATCATCCCTCTCCTCTTTGAGCATCCTCTCCAACTCGCTGTCATCGTCACTCCGACCGAAGAACTCCGTACCATCTACATCCTTCCAGCTCGGTGCCTTCCCGCTGGGTGCACTCTTCTTTCCAAGTAGGAATGGTGCACTTAACTTGCCACTTGAATCAATCGGGATCGGCGCACTTCTTTTCAATTGTTCATTCTGATGTTTCATTCTCAGCCCGTGGTCGGCAGCTGGTGGCACTTCTTGCACGCTCGTTGAAGGCGGGACCACGGACTACCCTGAGATATACGGAAGGGTGTAGGCTTATGCCAAGGACTCAACAAACTCTCATCATCAGGAGACGAGGAGGCATCTGAGGAGAAAATCCCTCGACTTGCATGCCGTTGGTGGCTGTGCGAACGGCATTGCTGTTCCTCCTGATGTTTGAGATCCTGTCCTTGCTGTGGAAGGTCAGGGAATGGGACAGATGAAAATTCTAGATTATCAGGGACTGAACGATGACGAGAGCGTAGCGGAGAGCTGCTTTTTGATTCTGAGAATTGTGTTGCTGTGTGTAATGGCGAGCGGCTGAGTGTGGGGCGAATGGGCCTCCCGGAGACGCGTTGATATGAGATTGGCCGCGAGGAGCGCGACTTAGAGATATCGTTATCATGGTAAGGATTATCTGTTTCTGCTCTATGTAGCGGACGGACGCGTGAATGTCCGCTTTGGCTTTGAGGTCCAGGAGGGAGGTGGGGAGGTGATACTTCGTTGGTGAAAGTACCGCGCTGCCGAAGCTTCACCATCGGACGAAACCTTTCGTTGTAAGACTGGGGATAGATGGGGGTACGAAACCATCGGTGGTAG